>Ga0214917_10002413_pt1 | contig 22723 bp, 32 predicted proteins | sample LL_1208_BB_MetaG_FD_177983 | JGI IMG/M metagenome (GOLD analysis project Ga0214917, IMG submission 177983) | Freshwater microbial communities from Lake Lanier, Atlanta, Georgia, United States - LL_1208_BB | ecosystem: Environmental > Aquatic > Freshwater > Lake | place: USA: Georgia | collected...
CACTGCGCCCAAAGTTGAACATGGAACTCACGCCCTGCCCAGGCATCGCGCCCACCTTCTCAATTACGACGTGCGCTTCATTGCGCGGATACCAGCCATCCAAAATATCCACTAAGGTCACCGCTGAAATGTGGCTCTTCATGGTCTTGCCTGACGCTATCTTGAGCGTAGGCATATCCACTACAGAGTCCAGCACTCCATCCTCAAAGAATGCAATTGCTCCGCTGATACCTGGGTCAATGCCGATAACAAAACTCATGCCTGGCTCTCCTTCTGTAGCGCCAGCAACCTGGCCTCCACCAGGGCGTCGCAAGCCTCTTGCAGATTGATGACTGCCGAGTACAGTGGAACGACCTTGCCGGTGGACCAGCGGCTCACCTGGGCCTTATCGATGCCTGCCGCGTATGCGACATCGCTTAGAGTGAAACCTGACCTCTCTGCTTTCTCGCGGATTGTTCTGATTGCTTGTTGTGTAGTGGATTCCATGATTAGATTATCATCTCCTTGTTGACGCATTCTACACCGAAAAGTCTAGGTGTTTTCCCTAATGCATTTCGCAACTGCTGTTTGTGATGTAGTAGTCAACAGATATATGATGCGCCTGTCATCAACAACCGGAGTAAATATGAAACTTACCAACTACCAGCGCAGTCAGCTTAAAGCTGCCGCCTGCTTCGGAGGCGAACACATTGACAAGGTGGTTGCCGAATTGCAACGCGAGAACCCAGAAGCCTTTTTGCGCGAGTCGGAGCTGGACCAGCGCGACTTCTACCACCAGCCAATGGCCGTTCATCGGTCCTACGTTGAGCGTTTCCTGCCTCGCCGTAAGAGCGAGTACAACCAGGAACAGATCCAGGTGATGGCGCAGAACCACTACCTTGAAACCACTTACCAGATCGGAGTCGGAGCATGAAACAAGCTATGTATGACGCGGCACTCACTATCGCAATCCTTACCGCACTTTATTGTGTACTCAATTCATGGTGGTTCGCATGATGAACCCGCTAGAGATTGAGATCAAGCGCACAGTGTTCGCGCACTTACCCGCCGTCGGAGACTTTGGCATCCTGTCACGCGGTGACCTGGCCACTGTCCTGCATACCGCTTGCACTGAGGCTGCACTTGCAGGATGGGCGCGTGGTGCTGAGACCGCACAGAAACGTCTGGACCAGGAACTAGAGATTCTGCGCCAGGAGTTGAAGTCTATCCAAACCGAATTGGCGTATGCCAAGGCTAACTAGCCTAATCGTGCTGGCGCTCTGCGCCATGCTGTTTGTGTTTGATTCACCGGAGTACGCATCATGGATGACGATGATATTGATTCCTGGGCAACCATCGCCCTGGGCTTGATAGCCAGCATATTTTTCTTCATTGGCCTGATGGCCGTTGTAGCCGCCGCCTGCATGGCCTGGGGCTACTACACATATGAGCCTATCTGCGGCAGCATCGCCGCCTTATTTACTCAGGAGTGCAAGTGATGACCGGATTTAATTCAAAGCGTGACGCGGCTGCGGACAAGCATCGCACCATGAGCAAAAAAGACTTGGCTATGGACAGCCTGACGCGCATCTGCGAGATACAGCAGCGCCTAATTAACCAACTGATTGCTATGGAGCAGAACTCTTATGCCCGTGGTTATGAGGATGGGATGGCGGCGCAGGCCGAGGTGGACATAGCCCTAAACGAAATTGCGTCTGGCGAGTCAAAATGATATGCCCAGAATGCAAAGCCTGGACCCGCGTCCTAGAGACCAGGCATAAATACGACAACGAAGTTTATCGTCGGTATGAGTGCGCCAATACGCACCGGTTCTCAACGATGGAGAAAGTGAAACTCAAAGAGGTGAAGAATGCAGATAACAGCAACATTCCAAGACGAACAGGAGGCGATCAAAGCGATCTACTCGGGCTACGCCTGGCAGACCCTGCAAGAGATTAATGAAGTGCTGCGCTCAAATAGAAAACACGGCCTACCTTTTGAGCAGACCGTGTCTCAAATACAGGCATCTGTGAACGATGCCTTGGCGCTGATTCCGGATTAAGCGGCCTCGGCTTCTTCTTCCTCTTCGTCGTCGTATTCTTCTTCGTCGTCGTATTCTTCTTCGTCGTCGCCCCAATCTGCCTCTTCGTCTTCAACCAGCAACCACTCGCCGGTCTCTTCGTTCAGCCAGTACCAAGCGTCGTACTCAGCGTCGAACCAGCAGTAGCAATCTGCCTCGTCGTCGTACTCGTACTCTTCGCCATCTTGAAAGCAATCGACTAACGATTCGCAATCGCTGTTGATTTCTACTTCGGTGGAATTGTTGATGATAAATGTGAATGAATACATGGTGAAGTCCTTAAACGTTGATGATTTGACCGCGAAACTCTACCTGATCGTCAGCCCACTTATGAACCAACTCAGGCCACAAAATCCTACCATTTTTGAATGTCAGGACCGCAAATCCCGACCGGTGGTTCAGAGGATTCCCTTCTCCATAATCAAACTGTGGGCCATAGGGTTCGGCAAGCGTTCCAGTATCTACGCCATACCTATTTCCCTTGTAATCAGCAAATGGCGTTACCTTCAGCGAGTGCAGATGGCCGGTGACAATAGATATTCCAGCGTTAACCGTGTTGTTGTGGGCGGCGTGGATGCCGGATCTGTAGCGGTGCTTGATGATGCAGTCCGGTGTAGGCCAGACAGACCAGGCAAACTCCCAGGCTGGGAGATGGTCCTGCAACTTGAACCCATGCACCTCACGGTACTGAGGAGCCTGGGACGCCAGCTTGTTGGCGAATCTGCTGTCGTGATTTCCCCAAGTAAACAGCAGCTTTACATTGTGCCTGGCTGCCTTGGCCGTTTCCTCAATCTCGCCAAGATGGGCCTGCACCGCCTTGAGTTCTTCTATTACGCTAGGAGTCTTGGACCATCCCAACGGGTCGTGCCTGCTGATAGTAGCCCCGTCGAATGCATCTCCATTAGAGATGACTGCGTGCGGCTTGAGTTCTTTGATTGCCCAAAGCAGGCCACGGTATGCGGTGGTGTACTCGCCAGGCCAGAAATGCGCGTCACTGAAAACGATTATGGTCTGGTCGAGGATGCCGAGATCCACTCGGTTCAGCGACGTCTGGATTGGCTGATACTGAGAGTATTTTTGCGACCTCTCATCAAATCCAATCAATGGCTGGTTGGTATCCTTTTCAATTCTGCGCCGTCGATTATTGACAGAACGCTCAGTAACATCCAAGTGTTCAGCGACTTTAGAGCAAGATCCAAAACGCTTCCAGACATTGATAAACTCTTCACGGGAAACTTTAGGTTGCATGGTGACTCCACAAAGTTGCGTGGAATCTAACACTTATTGATGTAATAGATATGAAGCCAACCCGCCTAAAGCAGATTGAGCAGGCACTTAGGAAACGCCCTATGACTCGCAAGGAGTTAGCGGCTGCCGTGTTCCTATCTCAGCGTGCTGTTGAGTACAACATGAAGAAGATGCATGAGCGCGGCCAGGTCTACGTCGCAGGCTGGTCCCGCACCAAGGGGGCGCTTGCCCGTGTCTACGCTTGGGGGATAGGGACCGACGCCCCACGCCCTGCGGCCTACTCAGGGTATGAGCGCGTGCAGCGGGTGCGTGAGCGTGAGTCTCCAGAGGAGAAAGACTTTCGCCTGGCGCGTGAGCGAGGCAAGCGCAGGAAGATTAAGGTTGATCCGCTGATGGCAGCTTTCTACTCAATCCCCAAGTAGTCCAGAACCATATGGTTGCATATTGCTACCAATACCGCCACCAGTGAATCCACCAAGACCAGCGGCTCGTGATCGAGCCTCACCTTGACGGCGTAATTGCATTATCAAATCGTTTAATGCTTGTGGTTCACGCGATAACAGAATCTGGCCCATTTGATTACGCACCGGCTCTGGCGTGCTGATCCTGTTAGCCAGGCCAACCGCTGATGTAATCATGCCTGGCACATTACCACTTACGACAGACTGACCGGCAGCCATAGCAGGAGCGATATCTAGGTCAGACATACCAGCCAGGCGTGCTGCAGTCTGCGATCCACGGCCAGCAGACTCCAGACCTTTCAGTCGTGCCTCTTGGGCTACAGCAGCAGCAAACTTACGGTAGTCGCCTTCAAATACAGCTTTCAGGCGTTCCTGAGTAGCTGGCTCCTTCCACATCTTTAACAAAGACGTTTGACCGGCCTCTGTGCCTGTCTTTTGGCGTAATGACTGCAACGCACCAATGCGGAATGCATCAATCTCTGATCCAGACAACGTACCAAGTTCCTGCTTGAAGTTGACAATGTCGCCCGTCATGGCCTTGCGACCGAGTTCTGCTGCATCCATCATCTGCGACGGTCCTGCCCACTTCTCTAGTGCCTGCTGATATGCTGACTTTCCTCCTAGCTTGGGAGACTTGTCAACCAGGAAACTGGTCAAGTTGACACGAATATCGTCAATGGCACGCGCTTGGTTGCCGCTGCCTGATTGCTTGGCTGATTGTGCCGCGTCATACAGAGACTGCTTGACAGAATCTAGCACCGTCATTGGTACGACATCGCCTTTTTTAAGGTTGCCAAGATTAATCTCTTGGCCTGTCTGCCTGCGGAACAATGTCTCAGCGCCACCCTGCAAGTCTTTAGACTTTTGCAGCAGATTGAGCAGATTGTCATCAACCGTCACGCTGGCATTTTCAATGGCCTGGTAAAAAGGTCGAGACTCAGTTTTGCGCAATGTATTGAATGCATCCAGACTTTGCTGGAACTGAGCGCCTTGCGTACCCATAGCCTCGTCAGCAGCAGATACCAAGCGCCCTGCACGTCCTGCCTGGCGCTCACGAATAGCACGCTCCAGTGCCTGCTTAGTCTCACCAGGCAACGTCGCTAGCGTATCCAACAATCCGCGTACGTTAGCGCCTCCAACATCAGCTATACGCGCCTCTGGTCCCAACTTACCCATCCGCGCCTGTGACATGGTTAGTGCGCTTTGCAATAGGTCTGGTGGCGTGTCGCGCAGCAAAGCCTCGGCAACCTTTTGCTGGGCGTAGCGTGATGCTGCCGTGTCAGATACCCGCGCCATGACTTGCCTACCACCAGCTCCAAGTACGGCCATCACCGGCTGGCTTACAGGGCCAAGTACGCCACCAATGGCTGCACTTTTTAGCGCGTCCTGGGTGATCTGTCCCATATCCTCACCAGTTGAAGATCCTGCGCCACCTACCAAGCCATATCCAACGCCAGAAGTACCAGCCTGCACCATGCGCTGACCCATACCCATAGTCTGACCAGCGGCAGGAGCACCAGCTAGGTATCTGCCTATGCCTTGGATATTAGCTGCTACTCTCGGAGCCACTGCCTCAACGCCAGACACAATTGGACGTGCAGCAGCACCAATTGCTCTGCTTGTTAGGTTGGACATTGCCAATGGTAAAGATGCTGCACCTTGCAACCCAGCAGATAACCAGGGACTTTCCTTCATGTAGGACTCAGTTGCACCGCGCACAACGTCGCGCTGCTGCTGGTATGCCTGGCTTAATGGGATATTCTGCTGGTACGCAAGCAGAGGTGCAGCAACTGCACCAGCCAACTCATCAAAATAACCAAGCGTCGGGCCTTGCATTGCCGTGACAATGGCCCTCTCTGTAGTGGACTTCTGAGCGCCCTGCTCATACGATGGTGACCTACGCTCCAAGATTGACTTGACAATCTCAGGCGCAGCGTAATTGCTTTCCATTGCGGTAGTTACTTGCGGTCCAATATTGGGCTGCGTCTGCAAAAACTGAGCAATTTCTTGATCGTTGTAACCAGCTTTTTTGGCCTCTAAGATCTGAGCATTTAGATCTTTCCACTCATCCCATCCTGATTTTTCGCCAGCCATTATGGTGCTCCTCTAGGCTTAATGATTGAATTTAACGGTGGTCGTTTATCAGCACCTGGTGCTGTTGATGGCGTGGATGTAAACACTGGAGCATTTGCTCCAAGTGCTGTATTGGCATCAATCTCATACTTTTTCCCGAATAATGCATATTCACCGCGTTTTACGTTATATGCATTGGCAGATGCGTTGTACAACTCATTTGCAAGAGAGCCAAAATCATTACGTTGACTAGGTGTAAGTAAAGTTCCCTTCTTCCACATATCAACGTAGTTAGTCAGGCGATCCATTTTCCCGCTAGCAGCCATAGCAATTCCCAATTCAGACTCACGCACTACTGATCCAGGATCAAGCAGTTTCATAATCTTGGTTGCTGCCGCCACATCACCGATAGGATTCTCTTTTTTGAGTGATTCTGTAACTTGCGAGAATGCACTCTTCATGCTCTGGAATTCTTTGTATACAGGCTCGTTGGTAAATTCCTTCTTCAAGTCAAACTCGTTTTTAAATCCTTTTTCTCCAGTGTTGAGTGATACGCTAGTAGCACCTGACTTGCGATAGTCTTTAAGTGCAGCAATACCAGGAGCGCCTGTTCCAGCCAATGATTCACCACCAACATATTCAAGATTAGTCACTTCAGATGATGGTGCGTTATATTGCGATACGCCTTCAAGTATTTTGCTTGTCCCGTCGTTGAAGTACTGAACCATCTTAGGCAGTCCACCACGCATTTCCATTCGTGGCTGCCCTTCTGGCTTGGCTACTTCAGCAAGTCCTGATACAGGCTTAAATGTCCCGTCGTTGAAGTACTGAACCATTTGCACCTTACCATCAACCAGTTTCTGCTCTGGCTTACCTTCTGGCTTTGCCGCTGGAGCCGGACCTCTGTATGGAATAGGTTCACCCGACTTTAGGCGAATGTAGTAGTTGCCGTCTTCGGCTCTATATGGTTCACCTTGAGTTTCCTGCTGTGGTCTAGCTTTCTCTGCCAAAGTAGCGTAGGCCGTTGCCTTTGCAGTGTCGCCAGCTTGAGCCGCAATGTTTGATGCGTTCATATATCTGTTGTACAGCAGATCTGCCTGGCTCATAGGTACAGCAGCACTAGGAGTACCAATCATGGCAGCGCGTGCCACTGTAGGGCCAGCCGGTAAACCTGGTGCATTGATAGCTTGATCTGGAGTAATCGCAGCACCAGGCATAACCGCACCGCCATCTCCAACCAACGCACCACTGATGCGTGCCTCAATGTCGCGCGCACGCTTGTACTCTTCCATCTTCTGTTTCATCGCCATGCTCTGTAGCAGATTCTGCTGCGCTGCCGTGTAGCCCTTCTGACCAGCACCATAAGCCTCACCAAGCGCCTGCCCTAGTCCTACAGGCGTGCGGCTCGGACCTGATGCCGCAAGCAGTTGCATGGCCGCTGCCATTACGCCCTGGTTCTGTAGCTGCGCTCGTTGCTCTGGCGTCATGTACTCGTCCAGCGCGGATGCACCGCCAAACATATCACCCAGAAGGCCGAGTGTGCGCTGTGGTGCTGCTCCAGCTTCTTGTGCTGGCTCTGCTTGTGCTGCGACATCCTCCGGTGCAACCATAGCACGATAGTTAGGATTGTCCTGAGCCATCCTATCTTCAATGACAACAGGCGCTCTTGATGGCCCAATTTGCGGATTAAAACGCAGTTGCGGCACATCGCCCATCAGCCCCGCGCTAGGAGTGAAGTCTCCCATCTGGGTAGGAACGTAGGGTCCAAAATTGTTGAGATATAAACTCTCAGGACCTTTCCCTCGCGACATAAATCTAGTCGGTGGACGGGCGTTCTGATTGAACCTTGTGGCTCCAACTCCGCTGCCAAGGTAGTATTGGCTTAATGGGTTAACTGAATATTGATCACCATAATAGAAATCTGACAATGTTGCCATTCTGTTCCCCTTATCCAAAGTATCCAAGCAGACCACCAATGCCAGCACCGATTGGTCCACCGAACTGATAACCGGCAGCAGCACCGCCCAAAGCGCCAGCAGTCTGGTTTCGGTAGTACGGCTGCGTCTGAGTCATGCCCAGGTTAGGCAATTGACCAGAAAGAGCGCCAGAGGCAACGCCAAACTTCTCCAGACCGATGTTGCGCAGGGCATCCATCTGAGCCTGCTCCAGCGCCTGACGCGCACCGCCAGCTTGCATTGCAGCTTGCGCACCACTCATGCGCAGACCCTGCTGCTGCGCTCCCAGGTTGCCCAATTGGTTTGCAGCGCCAAGCCTAAACTGAGCGCCAGCAAGTCCTGTGCTTTGATTTGCCAGTGCAGCCTGCTGCGCAAGGCTTGCATTGAATTGAGCCATTGCATTTCTAGATGCTGCATTTGACAGTTGAGCCTGATTCATCGCACCAGCACCAAACTGTGATGCAGATGTACGTTGCGCAGCATTCTGCATTGCAGCCTGCTGCTGTCGTGCAAGGTCTTGCTGTTGCGCGTTCATTGCACTGTTGTACGCCTGCTCATTCAGTTGGGCTAACAACTTTCCAGCCTCAGTGCCAAACCCAATGTTTGTCTGCGCCTCTGCAACTCCTTGGCGTGATCCACCAAATGCTTTTGCAGCACCGGCTTGCTGTGCAATTTGTCTTACGGCATTCTGCCGACCAATCTCCAAATCAGCCAGCGTGTTCCTTGTTACGTTTTGCGTGTAAGGATTCATGTACTGACCGATGTCAGCCATGTTGGCTTGTGCCGCAGTAACGTCACTTGCCCCGTAACCAGTTGCACCAGACATTGCTGCTCGTCCACCACCAAACCCTCCAACCATCTGCGGTTGGTATGCTCCGGCCATACCAGTTTGATATGCAGCCTGGTCAACTGAACCAATGCCAGGACCACCAAGTCCTGTATTGACTAATTCCTGCTCACCCGCCGTGTACAGCGGATTGAATCCGGCAAATTGCCGTACCGGTAATGCACCGGCAACGCTCTGACCCTGCTGAATGTTGGCTAGATAAGCAGCCTTCAGATCAGGGTCAATGGATGTGGTGCTAGTGCTAGTCCCGCCGCCGCCTTTAGACATATTGTTTCTCCTTACATTTCGAGCAAGCCGCGTAGCTTGCCCTTTGAAATCTTGCCCGAGTTGATTAGGTTCATCAACTCAATACCGTACTTCTTCACCGCCTTGTCGTTGATGACGTACTCGCCATCTTTCAAAGCGCCGTAACCGTCATCAGGACCAATTGGATTTGGACCTTGCAAGTGCATCATGGAGACGTGACCGCCTTGGGCAAATCCACCGCGTGTTCCACGGTCACCACCGCCTGATGCGTCACCGTTGTTTCCTCCGGTAGCTGCACCACCGCCGCCTTCTCCACCACCGCCGTAGCCTCCACCGCCACCATCACGGTTACCGCCACCACCACCGCGTCCTGTGTCTCCAGGGCTGCTGCCTCCAATACCGCCATCACGGTTACCGCCACCACCGCCACTACCAGCGCCAGGTGCAAGTGATGCTTGAGCAGATGCCTCTCTGCTTGCTTGTGCTTCAGCGGCTCTCTGCGATTGAGCTTGTGAATCTAATGCCCTTTGCATTGCCTCACCAGCAAGCGTATTTTGGTTTTCTAAATTAATAGTTGGGTTGACGCCCATCTTCTCTAATCTACTGTCGTACCATGCATCTGGCCCAACAGCTTTTGAAAACGCGCCTAGCGTAGTCCAGCCGAGCGCATCTTGACCTGCAAGGCTTAAGCTACCTTCAATTGGATTTTTTCGGTAATAGGCAGCACGCTCCGCTGGCGTTAGCTGAGAAAATGCGCTTGGACCCTCTCTGTCAGCACCACCTCTACCACCACCTCCATCACCGCCAACCATTGGCACTGTAGGCTCAACTGGATTCACGATAGGCTGCGGCGTAAAGGTACGCTGGTACGGTGTAAAGCCACCGGTGTAATCGGATGCATAAGGGTTGAATCCACCTGATGGCATACCAAAGAACGAAAACGGCTGCGACTGTCCAAATTGAGACATGATCTCAGCGTAACGGTTACGCCCACCAGATGCTGGCGTTGGGATATAGGGCATTGGTGCAGACATGTAAGGTTGCCGCCCAGGATAGGAAATTGGAACTCCAGCAGGAGGCGACATAGTGGGATTACTCACACCAGCGTTTCTAGCTTCAGCAGGGCTGCCATATGCGCGTCCATCTGGGCCATATGTGATTACCGCCGGAGATGCTTCACCCATTGGGTTAAATTGCTGAATTACAGGTGCAATTGGCTGAGGCGCTGGAGTGTAAGGTTGAATTACAGGTGCAATTGGCTGAGGCGCTGACTGTATATTCGACACGCGCAAATCTGGACCCAGAAACGAACCTTCAAAATCTGATTGTGGTAGGGCCGGATTTAGTGGTGTAGCTGCCCGACCATATGGAATAAGTGGAACGTCAACAGGAGGCGACATCGTTGGATTGCTTACACCAGCGTTTCTAGCTTCAGCAGGACTGCCATACGCCCGTCCATCAGGACCGTACACAAGCACTCCTAAAGAGGGTTCATCTCTACCACCAAGGCTCATATCACAACTCCTTGCTCAGAATATGCCACTTAGGTTCATATCCCTCATCTGCTAAAAATGTTCTGGCCCAACCCTTACGGCCAGCCAAGGTAACTCGCGTGCAACCATTCTGCTTTCCCCAAGACTCGATGTGTGGTCGCATCAGCTTGAGTTCATCGAGGTCGCCGCCAGCAAGAAAATAATGCAGATTCTTGAGTTGCGGATAGACAATGATCTCAGTGATGACTGCGCTATTTGTCCCAGCCCATAGCTGAAACCGTCCTACCTCTACACCCTGCGCAACATCTTGAAGAGTGTGAGTGCCTTCCGAGTATTCTAAAGCCGCTTGGATGTGTTGTGCCAGCCTCCAGAAATCATCCATTACCGTTTCCCTGCCGTTGTGGCCTCCAGGCGCATCACACCAACTCGCCAATCTTGCAGGACGCTCCCTGTAACCTTCATCTTTACTGACCGACCTGTGAACCTGGCATCCGTAGGCGCCTTGGCGCTGAACGGCCCATAACTTACCTCGTCAGAAGTTGGATACATCCTGGCTGTGAATGAGATGGCGACCTCGCCCAGACTCTGCTCATCAGGAATAACTGATCTCACGGCCATCACGTTGTCGCCATTACCAAGTTCAATCGGTCCTGACTGCGCGTAGGGGGAGACTGAGTCATAGGTAAACCCTACCTCGTGGTCGTAGATGTACCCGTCAGTTCCGACCATCATGGGGTTGACAAATACACCTCGGTCAGTTCCCGCTGTACGCGCCAACAATCCTATAGCCCAATGCCCCTCACGATAGCTATAGGTGACATATGAGTCATTCTCGTTTGATGATAGCGACGGGTAGAACCAGGTCACCTCACCAAATGCTGAATTGTGGACGGCGTATACCTTGGATGATTGATTCAGATTCATATTGTTGAAAACATAGTCTCCAACATCGCAAGCCATAGGCTTGACAAACCCGTCATATGACCAAAATCCTGATTTACTCATCCACATAGCGGAAGTATCGATGGCCGCTACTGCCTGCGCCGAGATGACTCCGCATCCGCTGCCAACCTTCTCAAAGCTGTAGACGTAGGGCAGTCCGATGTAGCTGGCGACGTGCGCGTCAGTGTCAGTGAATAGGATGTTGACGCCACGCACGCGCTTGCCGCACCTGAGATTCCCGACTGATGCTATCTCAAAGTCGCCAGCTTGGTTGGTAGATGCCGCCGTCCATATCGTGTTGTTCTCCTGATCTGACCACTTCACCAGGCGCGGGTTACCTGACGCGCCCAGGGCGAACATGATGCGCTCACTGGTGACCATCACCGCCGCGCAGCTTGTAGGTGCGTTGGTGATTACAGCCGCAAGTGTGGGCGTTGTGAACCCTAGTTGCCACTCGTAAATCTTGCCGTCGGTGCTGCTGCACGCTGTAAGGTACTCGCCCCAAGTGTCCAGGCTCCAGGTCGTGACAGGGATTGATCCGGTATCAGGTCGCGCAGTGCCATAGGAAAAATCGCCATAGGTAGAGTATCCGTATCCGGTTGTCCCTGTAGCGTCAGCAGTTCCAGTGGTGAATCCAGTAGGCGTGATGTCCTTCAAAACACCACTGGCATTCATCGCGTACAGCTTTGACTGAGTGCCAGCAGCAGCAAAACGGTTTGCGCTGTTGTCACGCCAAGCAATCACACCTCGGCACTTACCCGTCATGGCAGACGTAGATTTCTTTCTCCATCCTCCAATGGGTCGCAGGGTATTCTCAAACCATCTCACCAAGTTGGAGTCGTACCAGCGGCCAGCCGACTGATATTCAGTGCCGTTGCGGTAGACGCCTGGTGGAATTTTTAAGGGGATGAGTGCCATGATTACACCGATAGGTTGGAGACAAACGACAGTGTAACGATGGCCGACGGTACTGCTGGCCTGGTTGGGGAAGTGCCTGCCGGATACTGCTCAATCGACACTCCGACATCAGTAGGCCGCCACATAATCTCCACATAGTCGTTTGCGTTAAGGCTTACAAAATAGTTTATTGCTGCAATTGTGTGAAATGGATCGCTGGCGCCTTTTCTGGGTGCAAACCCAAACCTTGAGTTCGACTTATCAATATTGGTTCCATTCTTTCTAAACCAAACGTCAACGTCTTGGGATGAATTTGTCGTATTCGTAAACTGGATGGAAAACTGGACGTTGTATATGCCCGACTGCGATACGTTCAGTCTAGATGAGTTTGAGAGAGTGACGCCGTTGTTGAAGTCGGTGGTGTCAAACGTGATGGCGTAGGCTGTTGTGGTGTTAGCCGCAACTTGGTCTGTTGAGTCCTGGAACGCGCCGTAAGGAGCGTTAAGGTACTTTCCACCACGCGGTCCGAATAACGCTGCCAGAGCATTTGTGATGCGGTTGGCGTAGATGCCTATGTTGCTGAGTGTTTGGCTAAAGTACAGACGATCATATGTATCGCTAGGGCTGCCAAGATTCGGCTGCGCTGGCGTTGTAATCTGACCGCTGTAGTCTGCCATGTTAAGCGTATGGGCGAGTGCCCGCCTTGTCAATGATTAGAACTTGTCCTCTTGGAGTACCGTTCAATGTGTTGGGAATAGAGATGTGCGTCCAGCGATCAAACTCTCGTATCAGTTGGTCGTAAGGAAGTTTTGCGGCCATGATAGCCTTCACAACCTGGTCAGGAGTAAGGCTAGGAACGCGAATATCAGCAGCGCAACCAAGACGATGCTGGCTAGTATCTTTGCTTCCCACCGCATCATTGACTTTTTTACTGCGATACGCAGAGTTGACCATGACCGGAACACCACCCAAGGCAGTTTTGACACGCTCAAGAAGACCCGCAAGTCGTACAAGATTTGTTCTTTCAAACGCGCTAGGAGTGTTGTCAAACTCACGGTGGTCAGTTACCGTTAGTTCTTCAATACTGAAGTGTTCTGTTAACTGGATCACTTTGCCGCCACACCATTGATTTTTTCAGCAGTACGCATACCGCCCAGGCCAAGCATTCCAAGCATTAGCGGCATCATGGTTCCCATATCCATAGTGGGGAACTTGACGGGATGGCCGTACATTGTGCTGCCCCACTCGGCAAGTGGACCAATGACAAATTGCACCGCAAATCCTGCACCGCAGACCCATCCAATACCTGGCCGCCAGCCACTAACGAAAATGCTAGGGTTGGAGGCTTCGGCCTTGTTGATCTCCAACTGTCCAGCAATAATTGACAGTTCACCAGACTGTTGCAGCTTGAACAGTTCTAACTTGGCGGCAGCAGCTTGCGCAGGATCAGGCCATAGCCGATCCATGACTTTTCCACCAATGTCTAAGAGTGCGGATACTGGATCAAGTGCCATCTGGTATTCCTTTTTGTTGTGAATCTGAACGTATCTGTACAATCTTTTCGGCACTCTTACCGGCCATGATTCCAGTCACCACAATCGTAAGTGCCTGGCCTAGCATTTCCACATATGCGCCCCGCGTCTCAAGTTCAAAAATGCTAAGAGCCGCAAAGGAAACATAGCTAACAAGCAGAAACACTACCGTTACTGGCTGGATGTTCTTTGCTAACCAGGACTCGTTCATTTTGATGCTCTTTCGTATAACTGCTCTACCCTTGAGCGAATCTTCATACTGTCTGCACTTCCTAGTATGTTCCCCAAGTTAGAGTAAATCAGCGTTAGCTGCTCCTTGGTGCATACAGTCCCTGATTCATCCAACCAATCCCAAATCCTATTTGACCGTTCTTTCGGATCATGCGTACTGTACGCAATATTCAAAAAATCGGATACGCTGCACTCGCGCTTTGCTGTCGCGCCGTACACCAGCGACAAGATGAATAGTGGAATAAGCCAGCGCACTCACTTGTCAGCCTTGTTTTCCAGCTTGTCAAAGATGCGCTCCAATGTCGCGTCAATCTTGTCCAGACGGCTCTCGATGTCTGCCTTGCTGACGTAGTTCTTTGGCAGATCAATCTCGATGGCCTTGATGTCTGCTTTCAGCGCCTTGACCGAGTCCCATATTTCTTTACACCACCAGCCAACGGCGATCAGGATCGCGCCTCCGATGAAGTTGAACATTGGCTGGAATTCCATGTTATTCCTCCAATGCGGCGATACGGGCAGCTAGGGAAGTGATGAGTGCTTGCTGCTCTTGCATGGCCTTGATAAGCATAGGCACAAACACACTGTACTTTACGGATTTTGTAGTACCAATCTCATTGTTATCAATATCTCGGTTAATGTTTGTCTCAACCATTCCAGGGAAAATGCTTTCCAATTCTTGAGCAATAACACCAATCTGTTTGTTTGTCCCGTTATCACTTTTTAAGTTGTAGTTGCGAATTTTCACTTGCATCAAATCAGCAAGTTTTGGTGTTGCATCAACAATGTTGTCTTTAAGTTTTACATCAGAAAGCGCGCCATAAGAATTATTTGCGTTTTGTATATTTCCATTGCCATAAATGATGATATTTGCAACGGTGTTGGAACTTGATGTCCCATAAAAATGATTCCATCCAGTTCCAGATGCGGTCGCAGAATCTGACCTAAAGTTTGATTCTGTGTAAGCTGCTGGTGTTTGTGATTGCACTCGTCCATTGATATTTACACCACCAATAATCAATCTTCCTGCGCTCAATATCATTTGTGCAGTAGATGGAGCAGCGGCGTTATATGCAGCAAAATTTAGACTTGCAACCGTTGCGCTTACACCGCTTGACCAAATTCTTACCGCATCTGACGAATTAAATCCGCTTGAATCATTCATGCCAAACTGAAGCAAAGGTAAAGCAGTTCCAGCCGATGTGTCTTGAATGGATATTTTTGCCGCGCCAGCAGTAGCTGAAACAACAGCAAATTTTCCATAGGTGCTTGGCGAAGTAGTACCAATCCCCACGTTTTGGCTTGTGTCTACGGTTACCGCTGTAGTCCCAACTGTTTTGATGGTCAATGCAGTTGACGTGTCAGTGTCAATGCTGCCACCTATCTTCAGCACCTTCCCAGAGCCAACATGAAGACCAACGCTGGTTCCGGTTCCAGCCGCAGCAAACACCGCGTCCACCGAGTCTAGGTCGGTGTTGATCTTTGTGCCCCAAGTGTCGGTGGATGCACCTACCTCTGGTTTAGTAAGGAGTAGGTTGGTCGTTGTCGTATCAGCCATGATTTACCTCATTGGGTTGTCCAACTCTTAGACGTTGCGCCTAATGGTGTCCAGGTGTCGGTGTTGTCAGAAATTATAGTCCAGCTATCCGTATTTGGGGACTGCGTAGTCCATGTGGTGGTTGCTGTACCAGAGTCAGTCCAAGTGTCTGAATTTGCTGGCTCCGGCTCCCACTTCAACCTGGCGGCAATCAGGTCCAGTGCTGTTACAGCATCCTCAATCTGTACCAGGTAGATTGACCCTCCAGCGCCAATCCCATCAGTCGCAGCACCTGGCTCCAGCATTGCGATGCTAAAGGTGCTACCAGCAGCAGAGTAGGCATCACCACCACTCAGCATTTCCAGCACTTGAACAAACATTGATCCGACACTTGCTTGTGCGTCAGCCGCTGTGCCTGACTCTGCGCTATTTACAAAATATGCAAAAGCAGGCGTCAATGTATCTGAAACTGTACCCGATTCAGCCAAAACTGAACTAAGGGTAAACGTGCTGATTGCGGTATCAGACGCCGACAAAGAGTCAAGCGCCGCAGCTACAGCAGTCAGCGCGTTGCTTACAGCGTCAGCAGTTGAACCAGCTTCTGCCAGATTGACCGGCATGACAACAACGCCAATCTGAGAATCAGTCGCACTTCCAGCCTCTGTAGCAAACGCCACTGCAACCATTTGGTTGGCTAGTGAGTCTGCTGCCGTTGCGCTTTCTGCTGCAAAGGCTATTACGTTAAAACTGGATACTTGGGAATCTGATGCTGAACCAGATTCTGTTATTGCTGCCACCGCAGTTAAACTGTTAACAATGGAATCCGCAGATGATGCTGCCTCAGATAGCGTTGTGGGTATTGTCAAAGCCCCAATCGTGCTGTCAGATGCTGCACCAGTTTCCGATAACGACAATGCAAATGTGACTGCTAGTGATTGGCTATCTGCGCTGGTTACTGCCTCTGCAATTGCAGCGGAATAACCAAATCCAGATAGCAATCCATCAACTGCATTCATGCCATACGCGCTGTATCCATACGCTCCATCACCATACCCAGACGTTCCCTCTGTTAGAGTTACAGAGTAGACTGTTCCAGATAAAGTGCTGAATGGACTTTGTGAGAATGCTGAAAAGCCAAGCATGGCATTTCCTACTCGCTTGGCGAGGTTTCTAGAATTGTAGGCTGGTTGCCAGCTTCTACCCAATCAATGTAAGCGCGGAAGTCTGGGTCTTGGTCTGACTGACAAGGCGCAACCACCTTGCCGTCGGCATCCCGCGTTACGGTTCCTTGGTCAAGAATAATCGTGTACATCAGTAGTCCGTCTCAATCCACCAGCCGCCAAATGCCATTCCTGTAGCTGTCGCACCTGAGTTATTAGTTATCCAGTGCCTAAAGGAAAGAAATGTTGTATTTGCGGGTAGTACAGTTCCAGCAGTCCCTGTCAAAGTTCCAGTAGCTACATCTCCAGTATTTAGTCTTGTGACTTGGTAATACACAGTGTTATTTGATGTGGGCGGAGCAAACAAAGCAAGTTCGTACCAGTCGGTATCTGAGGTGTTTGCTGGAAAACTTGCGCCCAAGTCAATTGGAGTCTGAGCCGCAGAGCCACCGTAATAGATAAACAGATTTGTGTTTGCTGCCCCTTGCCCAACTCCAATACAATTTGTCAGCGTAGATGGTTCTACATTAGTTGGATTAGCAACAGAAGAAGTCAGACCTACAAATGACCTTTTATTTGCTGCATGACTGTAATATCCAAACCTGCTAGTCATGTAAAAACCGCCATAGGCAGTAGATGTGGCAGAACCTAAAGCATAAAAATTTGTTCCAGTCCTTATATAACCTAGAGTTCCAGCACTTGCTTGAGCATTATATCCAGTTCGTGGTGCTCTAGTAAACATACTAGTTGCTGCTATAGTTTGTACACTATTACCAGTAACTGAAGTAGTAACCGTCCATTGGTCAACATTATTAAATCCATAAACTGAATTTATATATGCCACACGTTTATTAGATAATGCAACTTGCAATGGGTATGCCGCATTGGTAGCGTTCAAAAACGCTGGTGCTGCATAGCCTCCTCCAATATTCCTAGCAAATGTTTTGAGATTCCCAGCAGATGGTGCGGCTGGAATTGATGCAACCGTAACGCTTGAAACTTGGTTTGTTGTGCCCGTCAGGTTAACAGTTGTAAATGCTCCGGTTGATGGAGTCGTTGCACCAATGCTGGAGTTTTCAATTACATATCCGCTGACCTTGTCGCTTGCGTCTTCGTTGACTGATTTACCGGCTGGGTAGCTACAGAATACGTTTTTTGTACCAGCAGAGAAAGTGACTAAGCTATTGGAGTTGCTTGAACTTAGTACGGTTGTTCTGGATAGGGTTGTACCGGAAGCTGTGTATGTACCAATCCCAACCTCCCATTCGGATGTACCTATTCCTGCAATCGTGTAATAGGTAGTATTGCCATCACCAATAGCAGCAAAAGACTGAAAACCTGTAGCTGCACCCGCCAGGGTGACGGTTCCAGTTCCGGTTGTAGTTGTGGTTTCTTGAACCCGATCAGCAATTACAAGAGCCATTAAAGACTCCTACCGGTCAGTTTGCAACAAGTTCGTCTTCTTTGAAGAAACGCTCTTGTGCCTGATTGAATTGATCGGTGTATGAAACGCGCAGCAGGAGTGTCGATTCGTTATCAACAACTGCACCAACCACAACAGTACCCGTTATGGCCGTACCCTTGATGGTCACGTTGTCGCCTGTTTTGAATGCCATGATTGAATCCTTAGACAGACGCGGTATAGGTGACGTTTAATGTATCGCCAGACGCTACAGAACGATTTCCTCCAGTAAAGCTACCAGCGGAGTACAGGACGCCTGATGTAGTCGCACGCACCTGGGTAACCGTCAACAATGCACCGGCAATGGTTGCTGTGGCGTTGATGCTGAATGAGGTTGCGGTAGATGCCTTAGAACTAGAGGCCGCAGCGTTCCATGCAACGGTGATACGGTTTGAGCCTGTGTAGGCAGTGCTTTCTGTCCATCCAGCGTGAGATGCTAGGGTGTCACCAGCCGCATAAGTAGGAGTACTTGTTCCATCTACCAGGCCCATGTACCAGGCTGCGGTGTACGCGCTGCCAGCAAAATACTTGTCCAGCAGATCGTTCTTTCCTACTGTCACCACCAGGTTTTCAATGGTGTCAACCCACTTGACCTGACCATCTTGGCCTACGCACTCAACCTCATAACGGCCAGTGACTCCGATGGTTTCATCCATATCGGATTTGCGTGAGATTGCTACGCTTGAGGAGTCTTGACCATTGATACGCTCTGATTGCATTTTGTTCTCCAAAACTGGGAAAATTTTAACCGAAAGACTTGGCGCGTGACTTCAGCTTACCGCCGCTAGTCGCTCCGCGCTCATCTGCAATTTGCAGTTCCTCAATACCTCGTTGGTACAGACTGGACCACACTTGAATTCTTGCATCATCCTGTAGGTAGGGTGCAGCCTGGAGCAGCGAACCGTACAAATACACGTCAGGCGCTTTTGTCAGCAGCCAGTTGGTGGTGTTGGACGTGGATAGCTTGCTGAGTTTGCTGTAGTAGATCAACTCGCCGGTGTAGCTTGAATCAGGGATTGGGACAACGCGGATCTGAGAACCGACTACGCCAAAGAATTTAGGTTTACCGCTTGACGTGTAGACAGTCAGCAAGTCATCCAGGCTATCGATGGTCTCAAACTGCAACGGCGTGACAGGATTGGTGTCCATCTTGAACGTCCGCGCCTCTAGGAAGTCGCCTGGCGTTGCGTTGTACTCAGCATCAATGGTGGCCGTGGCACGGGTAATCATCTGGGTCGTGCGCAGAGTACGCTCCATCTGAGCCTCGGCCAGAGATACAAAGTCGGTGATGGCAGACGTGAGATCGCTACGGTTGAGCCAATCGGCGACCGAGGCTTTCAGTTCAGCGTAGGTGCTAAGTGCCATGCTCTGCCTTTTCCTTCTCGATGTCGCGCATCATCCAGGTATGGTCGTGCTTGAATTCAAAAGTCCCGATGTGGCCTATCTCTTTGCTCACGTCGTGGTCTATGTAGATTTTATACCCTGCTGCTTGCGCCTTCCGGCAGAAGAAGATGTCCTCACCGATGTAGCCACGCTTGTCGGTACGCCAGGGAGTCTCGAACCAAGGTTCTGTCAGCTTCTCAAAGACGTTGCGCTTGATTAGCATCACGCCCATGCCGATGCTGCCAACTTCCTCGATGCCGGTGGACTCTGGCATGGTGTAGACCAATTCGCGCTCGCCATCTGGCCCATACTTCTGCGCAGTCGGGCCGGTAGGGATTCTCCGGCGTGCGCAGTTGGTCGCCACAATGTCCAGGTCGTGTTTCAGCAGGCGCTCAACCATGTCCTGCGGGAACGTCATGTCGGAGTCAATGAATAGGATATGGGTGCATCCTTCGCCCATCGCATCCAGCGCCAGATCAGCACGCTGGTTCTGGATAAGCGTACCCTGCATGATCTTCAAACTGACTGCATCTGTCGTGTTCAGCGTGTGGTAGCAGACCATATTCACCAGACAGTAAGTGAAATTGGCGTGAACCATGTCACGGGCTGGCGTGCAGACTGCAATGTAGTTATTCATATTTGTCCAGGTCTCGTTCTAAAAAATCTGTTGTCGGGGTCATTGAGCCAGCGTTTCATGTACGCCTGATCGTCTAGCTTGCCCTCGGCCTTGAGTTTGTAGTAGACGCCCTCTGGAATGCTGGCGACGTGATGCCACTCGCCACTCCAATTTGCACGCTCATCTACCTTATTGAAATCCGCTTTGTTTGCTTCAACAACTGCTGTGACATCCTGCTGAGTCTGAATTGTTGCCTGTCCGGTTTCATCGTTGTAATGCCAAAAGCGGGTAATACCCGCTTCCTTGTTTTCGTCAAATACTTGATTGTTCATGCGTTAAAAAAGGGACCAGGTTGCCCTGATCCCTTCAAGTTGATTACGAAGTAATCAGGTCAGCAGCCAAACCGTGAGCGTTCTCGGCCAGCACCTTGTGGCCCCACTCCACCAGCAACATACGCTTCTCAGCGTCGCCGGTCTTAGCGAGTTCAACTTGCTGGTAAGGACGCAGCACAGTCATCTTGGCGTACTCGGGATCCAGCACCCAGGCGTCACGTTCACGTTGGAACCTGTTCGCAATAACGGCCACGGTTCCGAAATCGCTAACGTAAAGATCAACCGCGCCGATCAAAGTCGCTGGCTTTTCACCGCCATTGATGTTGAAACGGCTGGAAGCGATACCAGAGAAACCGCTGACGCGCTGCTTGTTAACAGGACCAGTCATAAGGATCTTTGGAGCGCCGCCAGCAGACCACACTTGCTGAATCACATTCTTGAGAATGGTCTCAGTAAAGGTACGGACGTTACCGTCAGTACGGGCGCTGTTTGGCAGCGTGGTGTACGACGGGTTTGTGCCGTTGGTCTGCATATCTACGTTGGTTTTGACATACGCGCCCAGAGATGCCGTACCGCGTGCGGTGCTGGTGCTTCCAGCAGCAGCCACTGCACCGTTAAGCATGGTGAACTCTTGGTCACGTTTCAGTTCGGCGCTACGCTTGGCGATCTGGTAAGCCAGTTCGCTGCGACGGCCAGCCTTGTTGACCACCTCTTCAGTCGCGGACAAGATGATGGTCTTGCGCGAAATCTGAGCGTAGTTTTGCAGGCGAACGGTTGCGGTAACAGCGTCAAAAGAGGCGACATCGTCACCCTCAATCTGCTTGTTGGCTGCGGCTGCGGCCAGTGTGTCGGTCTGATATTCAAACAGCGAATTGCTGATTGACTCGCGACCGATGTTGCTCATGTAAGGAGTTTCTTCGGGAGCGATATTGGTGATGATGTTGGACAGATCTTCACGAATACCTTTGGCATCAAAGGTCGTGAAAGTGTTAGTTACGATAGTCATGGTGTACTCACTTTAATAAAAGTTCAATTGCGGAGACCGCGTCTTGGACGCGGCCAGTTTTTGCAAGACGTTGTTTTGCACGCGTTGACTCGCTTGTTGTTGAGACTCGACCCGCTGCACCTGGCTTGGCTGGTCTTGGGCCATTGTTGGTCACCGGCTTGATGTTGCCCCGCTTGGACATCATCTGTTCGTACAGTGCCGCTTTACGCAGCACGTTCACGACGCGGTGGTCAAAAATGTTCTTCAGTTCATCAGGCTGAAACCCGGCTTTCTGCCCAAATTCAATGAGTAGCGCTTTCTCTGCCTTGGCCTTGGCGGGGTCCTTCCACTCGGGTAGGACTTCCATCAATCTGTCTTGCTCTTGAGCAAGAAACGCCTGCATAGACTGCGCCTGTTCTGCGCGGTAGATTTCTGAAAGTCGCTGCTGTTCGCTCTGAATAGCCGCGTACTTAGTCTGGTTCTCACGCACCAACTCCTTCTGCCTCACCCACTCGATGGGGTCCTCTTGGTAGAGGCGGTCCCAATCGATCTGAGGCTCTGCCGCCTGCTGAACTTGCTGCTCCAACTGTCCCAATAACTGCGCGTACTGCGCACGCTCGGCGCGGATGGCCTGGCTCTCTTGCTCAACTTGCTTGCGCACCTCGGCAATCTGCTGGGTCTTCCGCGTGTAGTCTTGAGTGCGTGAGTAACCTTGCTGGAGTTCGTCAAGCGTTACAGAAACTTCCTTACCGTCTACCTTGACGGTGAAAGTCTGCGGCTCTTCGCTCTCCTCCGATTCCTCATCTTCCTCTGACTGTTCGGTAGGTGTTTCATCGTCCGATGCGTCTGCATCACCGGACAATTCCTCATCCACCGCCGCCTCAGTTTCCTGAGATAACGCCTCGTCGGGTAACTTTTCTCCGTCTTCCGGAAGTATCGCCGTGAGTGCCTGGACTGCTGCGTCCATGTTGAGTGATTCTGTCATTTATTTACCCGTTCCGCAGCGCGTTGCGCCACTTTTGCGTTGTCGATGGTCTTTGTTAGTTCATTCTTGAGGTTCTCAATTGCCCTCAATATGGACCAGGCCATCTCGCGTTTTGCGGATTCCTCGGGTTTGCTGCTCTTGAAAATCCAGAGTTGATCGTTCTCAATCTTGGTGATTGCCGTATTGAACGTCTCATCCTCTAAGAGTTCCTGTGCCTTGCGGCCAGCGCGAATTACTTGATCTGTCATGCCATTCCAGGTTGGTTGATGGTTGCCTCTCGAT
>Ga0214917_10002414_pt1 | contig 22703 bp, 18 predicted proteins | sample LL_1208_BB_MetaG_FD_177983 | JGI IMG/M metagenome (GOLD analysis project Ga0214917, IMG submission 177983) | Freshwater microbial communities from Lake Lanier, Atlanta, Georgia, United States - LL_1208_BB | ecosystem: Environmental > Aquatic > Freshwater > Lake | place: USA: Georgia | collected...
CGAGAAACGAAACGCAGGTCTGGCCGTATTCACGTCGCCAGACTTCCTTGAGAGGTGACTCAACAGACCATTGAGCCCGGTGGGAGTGTTCCCAGATGATCCGGCCGGCGGGGGCGAGAAGGCGGTCGAGGCCCGCCGTCACATTCCAGGAGGACAGTTCCTCGGGGGTCTGGTCGTAAGGCGGATCCAGAAAAATCAGGTCGAACGATTCAGCCGGGGCGGTGGGAATCCAGTTCTCCACGGGGGTTTCCAGAACGGGAAAGCTGTAACCGAGCGTCTCCAGGTTGTTGCGAAGGGATTCGGCGGTGCGGTGGTTGTGCTCGATGAAAAGGGCGGACTTGGCCCCACGACTGAGGGCCTCCAAACCGTAGGCGCCGGTGCCGGCAAAGAGGTCCAGGATGCGGGCATCGGGCACCCAGTTGGCGAGAGCGGAGAAAACGGCGGCACGGACACGATCCTGGGCCGGGCGCAGGCCCGGGATGACGGGCACCTCCAGTTGGCGGCTGCAGTGGACGCCACCGGTGATGCGCAGGTGCCCCATGCCGCTCCGCCGGGGGTGACTCGGGCTCTTTCCTTCGGTATGACGTGGGGATGTCGACCTCATCCGGCAACCCTTGGTGTATCATCCTGAATCCCGCCGCCAAGGGCGATCAGGCACGCAAAACCATTGATCGGGTGGAGAAGCTGGCGCCGGACGCCAAGCTCCTGCTCACGGAAAACGCCGGCGACGGGGAACGGCAGGCCAGGGAGGCGGTGGCGATGGGTTTTCAGACCATTGTGGCGGCCGGTGGGGATGGAACCGTCAACGAGGTGCTCAACGGGATCGATCCGGCCAAGTGCGCCTTGGGCATCCTGCCGGTGGGGACGATGAACGTCCTGGCGCTGGAGCTGGGGATTTCGCCCGACCTGGAGCGGGCCCTGGCAGTGATTCGAAAAAATCACCGGCGCCGGGTGGACCTGGGCTATGCCAACCAGCGGCGGTTTATCCAGCTGGCCGGAGTGGGCCTCGATGCGGAGGTGGTGCGCAAAACCCATCCGGAAGCGAAGCGGGCGTGGGGACCCTGGAGTTATCTTCTGACCGTGGCCCAGGTGACAGTGGCGCCCGCACCCCGCTTGCGGGTGAAAGCAGAAGGGAAGGAGTTTCCCGGCGCGATGGTTTTGATCGGAAACGGGCGCCATTACGGCGGACCGTTTCGTTTCTTTCCTAAGGCGGACATGACCGACGGAAAGTTGGATGTGTGCATTTTCCCGAAGTCGGGTCCGCTGGATCTGCTTTGGTACCTGCAGGGGGTGCTGATCGGCGGGCCGGAGTCGCTCCCCGAGGTAACTTATCTGCAGGTGCCGGCGCTCACGGTGGAAGCGGATGAAAAGGTGGCTTTGGAGGTGGATGGGGAGTACGGCGGGGAGACGCCGGTGACGTTCCGGTTGGAAAAGAAGGGGGTGGAGGTCGTCGTTCCGTGAGAAAAGCCGGGGAGGTTTTTCGGCTGGAGAAAACGGACGGCAAGGCGCGGGCGGGGGTTCTTAAGACCGCTCACGGGGAAGTGCCGACCCCGGTGTTTATGCCGGTAGGGACGCAGGCGTCGGTCAAAGGGGTGAGTCCGGACGAGTTGATCGAAATGAGGGCCCCGATCATTTTGGGAAACACGTATCATTTGGTGGTGCGGCCGGGGCTGGAGGTCATCCAGCAGATGGGCGGCCTGCATAAATTCATGGGCTGGGACGGCCCGATCCTGACGGACAGCGGGGGATTTCAGGTGTTCAGCCTGGCCAAGATCCGGGAGATGAGGGAGGAGGGGGTCATGTTTTCGAGCCACGTGGACGGAAAGAAATTTTTCCTGGGGCCAAAGGAGGCGATTCGGGCCCAGGACACGCTGGGTTCCGACGTGATGATGGCTTTCGACGAGTGCCCGCCGTGGCCTTGCGACCGGGAGCGGATGGCAGCAAGCCTGGAGCGGACCCATCGGTGGGCCCGGATCTGCCGGGAAGAGCAGGACCAAATTGGTCACCGGAATCTGTTGTTCGGGATCGGCCAAGGCGGGGATTACGGGGATTTACGGGCGAAGAGCCTGGAAGAGCTGCAAAAGATCGGCTTCGACGGGTATGCGGTCGGCGGGGTGAGCGTGGGGGAACCGGAAATCCTGATGATGAAGGCGATTGATGAGAGCGAACCGCATCTGCCGGCCGACCGCCCGAGATACGTGATGGGGTTGGGGCATCCCGACCAGATGGTGCGGATGATCGGCAAGGGGATGGACATGTTCGACTGCGTTTTGCCGACACGGGTGGCCCGGAACGGCACGGCCTGCACGGAGCTGGGACCTGTTTCCGCCCGGAAGCCCACTTGGACACGGGACGAAAACCCGATTGTAAAGGGTTGCACCTGTTATGCTTGTACGCGGTTCACCCGCGCCTATGTTCAGCATCTGATCAAGGCGGAAGAATTATTGGGATTAAGGCTGATCTCCCTCCATAATCTCCATTTCTACCTTGAGACCGTCCGGCAGGCCCGGGCGGCGATTCTGGACGGCCGGTGGACCGAGTGGTCTACGGAATTCCTGGGTCGGTACCAACGGGGAGGCAAAGAGCAGGAGAAAGAGGAAGCAGCATGAGCGAGTTGATTTTGTCCGCATGGCCTTTGTTGATGGCCCCACCTCCCGCCGACGGCAGTTCCCCGCCCGCCTGGGTGCAGTTGCTGCCGCTGATCATTCTGTTTGTCCTCATGTATTTCGTTTTGCTGCGTCCCCAGATGAAACGGCAGAAGGAGCATGAAAAGCTGATTTCCGCGGTGAAAACGGGGGACCGCGTGGTGGCGGCCGGCGGTATCTACGGCACGGTCACCAACATCAAGGATCAGGTTGTCGTCCTGAAAATTGCCGACAACGTGAAGATCGAGGTCCAGCGCTCCACCATCACCTCGGTCGACAAGTCCGAAGACAAACCCGCCGCTTAAACCATCATGATCGCCCTGCAGTTCGGTCTGAGCCTGGTCTTTTTTGTCCTGTTTATCGGCTACTTCCTGACTTCCGATTCCCGCCGGCGGATGCGGTTGAGCCTGGCTCTCACCGCTTCCCTCGTGGCCCTCTGTTTCAGCTCCCTTTTCATGAAAGGGGAGGACGGCCAGTGGAGGATCAAGATCAAGCCCGGCTTGGACTTAAAGGGTGGAACCCAGTTTCTTCTTGAGCTGGCGGGGGAACCGGACCGGAGCGCGGTGGATCAGGCCGTCGAGGTGATCCGGAAGCGGGTGGACACGGTGGGCGTGGCGGAGCCGGTGATCCAACCGGTGGGTGATCGCCGGATCATTGTGCAAATCCCCGGGGTGAGCGAGGCCGACAAGGCCTCTTACCGGCGGCAACTGGAAAAAGTGGCCAAGCTGGAATTCGCCATGGTGAACCCGGAAAACGACGCGATTGTGGGCCGGGCCCAGGGCAAGACCCCGGAAGTTTCCTTTGACTACCAGATCCTGAAGCTGCGGGACCGGAACGCTTCCGGGGCGGTGGTGGAGACCCCGATTGTGGTGAAGCGGCGGCCGGAGATGTCCGGCAAGAACGTTGCCAGTGCCTTCCGCAGCGTGGACCAGCTGGGAAGACCGGTGGTGATCATTGAATTCAATGCGGAGGGGCGGGACAAATTCGGCAAACTGACGGAGCAGAACATCGGGCGAAGAATGGCGGTGATTCTGGACGGGGAGGTGTACTCGGCCCCGGTGATCCGGACGGCGATTTACGGCAGTTGCGAGATTTCCGGCGGGAATATGAGCATTACCGAGGCGGAGGAGTTGGCGAGCGTCCTTAAAAACCCCCTGGAAAATCCGGTTTCCATCGTCGACGAGCGTGGAGTGGATCCAAGCCTCGGGGCCAGCTCGGTTAAGAGCGGCTTCACCGCCGGCTGGATCAGTTTGGTGGCGGTGGCACTGTTCGTGCTCCTGTACTACCGGTGGCTGGGCTTGGTGGCGGTCTTTGGGTTGGTGATCAACGTTCTGATTTTGTTGGGCCTGTTGGCGCAATTCGGCTTCACCCTGACCCTCCCGGGGTTGGCGGGGTTGATTCTGACCATCGGTATCGGCGTGGACGCCAATGTGCTGGTGTTTGAGCGGATCCGCGAGGAGGCCAGTCGGCATCGCTCCGGTCTGGAGACGGTGGCCTCGGGCTTTCAGCATGCGTTCAGCTCGATCCTGGATGCCAACGTCACCACCGTGATCGCCGCAGCGATTCTGTTCTGGCAAGGTTCGGGCCCGGTGCAGGGGTTTGCGACCGTGTTGTGCCTGGGCATTTTTTCCAGCTTGTTTGCAGCCCTGGTGGTGAGTCGGACCGGGGCTGAGTGGTTGGCCGACAAGGGCGGCAAGGCGAAGCTCCACATGTTCCGTCTTTTCGAAGAGGCGAAGTTCAATTTCCTGGGCTGGCGGCGCCCCGCTTACATGCTCTCGCTTCTTTTGCTCGGGGCTGGCGTGACAGCCGCGGTGATGCGGGGAACGAATGCGTTGGGAGTCGATTTCACCGGTGGGGATCTGGTGACCCTGAGCTTCAAGGAAAAGATCGATGACGGCCGGGTGCGATCGGCCCTGGGGAATCTGGCCGAGGTTGCGCAGTATCAGCGCAGTCCGGTGGGGCAGGATGAAATCCTTTCCCTGCGCACGGCGTTCGGCAAGGGTGAGCTGGCCGTCGCCAAACTTCAGCAGGATTTCCCGTCCGCGTCCTTCCAGCAGATCCAGTTGGACAAGGTGGCCCCGGTGGTGGGGGAGGAACTGAAAAAGAACGCCCTGGTGGCCTTGATTCTGGGTGTGGTCGGGATCTTTCTCTACACCACCTGGCGGTTTGAGGCGGCTTTTGCGGCCGGCGCGATTGTGGCCCTGATCCACGACGTCTTCATCAGTTTGGGGATTTTCGTGCTCTTGGGCCGGGAGTTGTCCCTGCCGATGGTCGGCGCGATTCTGGCGGTGGCGGGCTATTCCATCAACGACACCATCGTGATCTTTGACCGGATCCGGGAGACTTTCCGGGGAGGCCTCCACGGGAACAAGGCGGAAGCCATGAATCTGGCCATCAACCAGACCCTGAGCCGCACCCTGATGACCTCGGCCACGACTTTCCTGGCGGTGTTGGTGCTGTTCCTGTTCGGCGGCCGGGTGATCAATGACTTTGCCCTGATCCTCTTGATCGGAATCGTGGTCGGAACTTATTCCTCCATCTTTATTGCCAGCCCGATTGCCCTGCTCGTCGGCGGACGAAAAAAATAACTCGGGAACGGCTTGCGGGTGGCAAGCCGGTCTTTATTTCATAAGGATGCGTTGGGTTGGAAATCCAAGCCGGGCCGAGACCGGGCAGGGGTCTGCCCAGATCATTGAACAGATCCTTGGCCGACGGGGTTTGGCCGCCGGGCCCGCCCGCGAGGCGTTCCTCCAGCCGAAACTCGCCCACCTCAGCCCACCGGAAGAGATCCCTGGCATGGGTCAGGCGACGGGGCTCCTGCAGCGTCATCTGCAGGACAAAAGCACCGTCCTTATTTATTCCGACTACGATGTGGACGGGATCACCAGCGCGAGCGTTTTCCGCCTGTTCCTTGAGGCGATGGGCGCGGGGCCCATCCGGCACTTTATTCCCGACCGCAAAAAGGAGGGGTACGGGCTGACCGCCAAAGGATTGGATCGATGCCTGGAAGGGGGACCCCTGCCAAAGTTGCTGGTGGTGCTTGACTGCGGGACCAACAGCCGGGCGGAGGTGGAAAAAGCCAAGGCCGCCGGGATCGACGTCCTGATCGTGGATCATCACCAGCTGGGTGAGGTTGCGGCCGGGGACGCCTTGGTGAATCCGCAACTTGGCTCCTCCCATCATCATCTCTGCACCGCGGGGTTGGTCTTTAAACTGTGCCACGCCTACCTGAAAGCCCATGGCGGCCGGGATCAGTTTGACCTCCGCACGGTTTTGGATCTGGTGGCCTTGGCCACGGTGGCGGATTTGGTGCCCCTGGAGAAAGACAACCGGATTTTCGTCCGGGAAGGGTTGAGGCGTTTGGCCCAAACCAGTCACCTTGGCCTCAGGCGTTTGCTGGAGGTAAGCGGGGGTGGAGCCCGCACGCCCAGCACATTCACCCTTGGATTCCAACTGGGTCCGAGGATCAACGCCGGCGGGCGGGTGGGCGAAGCCACGGCGGGACTGGATTTATTGTTGAGCCGGGATCCGACGGAGACGGCGAGATTGGCAAGGGAGCTGGATTCCCAGAACCGCAAGCGCCAGGAACTGGAGGCCATGGCCTTGGAGGAGGCAGAGGCCGAGATCGGGGATTCGCCCCAAGGCTTGGGTCTGGTGGCCGCCAGCCACCGATGGCATCCAGGGGTGGTCGGTATTGTGGCCGCGCGGCTGGTGAGGAAGTTTCACCGGCCCAGCTTCGTCATCGCCCTGGAAGAGGGCGCGGGCAAGGGAAGCGGACGCGGACTGCCCGGGGTTTCCCTGATGGATGCCCTGCGGGCGTGTAGTCCATGCCTGAAAGGGTTCGGCGGACATGAGGGTGCGGCGGGGATTGTGATCGAGGCGGACCGGGTGGCTGATTTCAGGAAAATCCTGGGCGCTTGGCTGGAAAGAAGCGTGAGCCCGGAGCTCTTCGAAAGGAGCCTCTCCATTGAAATGTGTTTGCGGCCCGAACATCTGACGCCGGAGATGGCCCGGGCGGTGGGGGAGCTGGCGCCTTTCGGGAAAGGGAACCCGGAACCGGTCTTCCAGCTGGAAGGGGTGACCATGACGGCCCAGCCCAGGGTGTTTGCCGAGCGACATCTGAAGTTCCGGGCCCAGGCGGGAGAGAGAAAGTTTGAGGTGGTGGGCTTTGATTTTGCGCGACGTCCGCCGGATCGGCCGACGTTTGATTTGGCCGGTTCCTGGGAATGGGACGAATACACGGACGCACCCCGGTGGCGGATGGTCGATTGGCGCTGACTCCGGAACAGAACCGGATCCGCAAGACGGCGGAAAGCCTGGCGGAGCGGCTCGGCCTGGCTGGGACGGAGGCCTTGGCCGGATATCTGCCGCGGCGGCATGAGGATCGTCGCAAGGGATGGCATCCATCGGAAGGATTGCCGGAGGGGCCGGTGAATTTTCAGGGAACTGTGACGCGCTCCAAGCTGAATCGGTGGCGCGGACGTCGCTGTATGGTGGAGGTGGATGTGGAGGTGACGGGAGGTCTGGGGGGGATAGCCCGGCTGGTTTTTTACAACCTGCCGTTCATGGCGCGGGCTTTCCCGGAGGGAAAACGGGTGGCGGTGTACGGAAGGGCGGAGGAAAAAAAAGGGGTTTTCGTCTTCGCCCATCCGGAGACCGAAACGGTGGAGGAGGGGAAGGAGGAGGGGATCCATCTGGACCGGGTGGTGCCGATCTATCCTCTGACGGAGGGGCTGAATCAGAGAAGGGTCCGATCAGCCATCTATCACTACCTGAAGGAGTTTCGGCCGAAGGTGGCGGAGGCGTTTCCGGCGGCGGAAGGGCAGCTCAGCCGGGCGGAAGCCTGGTGGAAATTTCATTTTCCTGGCTCCCTACGGGAAGTGGAGGTGGCACGGCGGTCCTTGGCGCGGGAGGAGCTTCTGGGAATGCAGTTCACCCTGCGGGTGAGGCGGGCGGCGCGGGAGTCGATCCGCGTGGAGCGACCCGTGCAGGCGAGGGATTTGGTGGGGCCTTGGAGAAAATCACTGCCCTGGCCGATGACGGGGGATCAGCAGAAAGTCTGCGCCGAGATTGATGCCGACCTTTCCTTGTCCCGGCCGATGCATCGGCTTCTGCAGGGGGATGTGGGCTCGGGCAAAACCCTGGTGGCGGCCCATGCCCTGCTCCGGGGGTTGGAGCATGGGACGCATGTGGCCTTGATGGCGCCCACCACCCTTCTGGTGGAGCAGCATGCCGCATCTTTGCGGAAACTGTTGCCGCGGGGGGTTTTGGAGGTTGTGACGTGGACCTCCGACACCAAGCCCGGGCCGGTGGGTCTGTTTCCCAGAATCACCGTCGGAACCCATGCCCTTTTTGCGGAGAAGGCCAGGTTGTCGAGATTGTCCCTTTGCGTGATCGATGAGCAGCAGCGTTTTGGGGTGCGGCAACGGGCGGCGTTTCTTGCCAAAGGGGACAGGCCGGACCTGCTGGTCCTGACGGCCACGCCCATCCCCCGCACCTACGATCTGCTGCTGCATGGGGATCTGGATGTTTCGTTGCTGCAGGAAATGCCCCCCGGGAGGGGAGAGGTGAAGACCCATGTCAGGGACGGAACGGCTGTGGAGAAAATCTGGGCCCATTTGCAGGATCGGGTGGCGGCGGGAGACCGGGTCTATGTGGTGGTGCCCAGACTTGGCGAGGAGGTGGTAGATCCGGCTGACGAGGCCTCGGTCAAGCGGACCCATGAACAGCTTTCGGCGGCGATCGGCAAGGCCAAGGTGGCGTTGTTGCATGGAAAAATGAAGGAGGCGGAAAAAATCGGGATCCTGGAAAAATTCAGAAAGGGGGAGGTTGCCGTGCTGGTGGCCACCACGGTGGTCGAGGTGGGGGTGGATGTGCCGGAGGCCAATTGGATGGTGATCGACCACGCGGACCGCCTGGGGCTCTCCCAGCTCCACCAGCTGCGGGGCCGGATCGGCAGGGGCGGGAGAAGCGGAAACTGTGTGCTGATCCAGAGATCAGGGGGCCCCCCGGCGAGGCAAAGGCTGGATTTTCTGGCTGAAAACCGGGATGGGTTCCGCATTGCCGAGGAGGATTATCGTTTGCGGGGCCCCGGGGATATTTTAGGAGAGGACCAAAGCGGGATTCCGAGATTTCGTTTTGCCAGGTTGCCGGAAGACCTGTCGCTGTTGCAGAGGGCGCAAGCCGAGGCGATTCGGCAGATGGGGGGGGAGTGGATGCAATGGCCGGGATTGGTGGAGGCGGAGAAGCGGGCGAAACAGGATATCGCGACGAATTGAGGAGAAAGATGGGGGATGGAAGACGGGAGATGGGGAAGCTAGGGTTTTTGAATGTCACGAGGGGGTGGAAAAAGGTCGAAGAAGCTGTTTGCGCAGGCGAAGAGGGTGACGCCCGGAGGTGTCCATTCACCGGTGCGGGCTTTCCGGGCGGTGGGAGGAACCCCGGTATTCATGGCCTCCGCCAAGGGTGCCTATCTTCAGGATGCCGACGGGAAAAAGTATGTGGATTATGTGGGCAGTTGGGGGCCGGCCATCCTGGGGCACGCCCACCCAGCCGTGACCGGCGCGGTGCGGAAGGCGGCCGGCCGGGGACTGAGTTTTGGAACACCCCATCAGGGGGAAGTGGAACTTGCCCGCCTGATCAGCCGGATGGTTCCGGGGGTGGAAAAGGTTCGTTTCTGCAACAGCGGGACGGAGGCGACCATGTCATGCCTGAGATTGGCCAGGGGGTTCACCCGTCGGAACGGGATCGTCAAATTTTCCGGCTGTTACCACGGTCATTCCGACGCCCTTTTGGTGGCCGCGGGATCCGGGGCACTGACCCTGGGCCGTCCCGACAGCGCGGGGGTTACCCCGGGCGCGACGCAGGACACCCACGTGATCGCCTACAACGACCTTGCGGCGGCGGTGGAGCTTTTCCGAAAAAAAGGCGCAGAGATCGCGGCGGTGCTGCTTGAGCCGATTCCCGCCAATGCCGGCCTGATTTTGCCGCTGCCCGGCTTTCTGGAGGGATTGCGCGAACTGACCCGGAAGCACGGTGCGTTGCTGATTTTTGATGAGGTCATGACGGGATTCCGGCTGGCCCCCGGGGGCGCGCAGCAAATCCTCGGAATCAGGCCGGATTTGAGCGCTTTCGGAAAGGTCATCGGGGGTGGATTGCCGGTGGGGGCCTTTGGGGGCAGGGCAGAGATCATGGATTATCTGGCACCGGAAGGGCCGGTTTACCAGGCCGGCACGTTATCCGGAAATCCCATGGCCATGGCGGCGGGTTTGGCCCAGCTCAAGATCCTCGCCGAGGGGGAAATTTATCCAAAACTGGAGAAATTCGGGGCGCAGCTTGTGGCGTTGATCCGGGAAGAGCTGCAGGCGGCGGGCAGGAAGGATCCGGTGGTGAGAATCGGGTCGATGTTTTGCCTCTTTTGCCGGCCGGACGGAGGGAGGATAAAAAATCTGGAGGATGCCCGGAAGAGCGACGTCGGGAGGTACGCCCGCTTGTTCCACGGACTGCTCGCCCAGGGGGTCTACTTTCCGCCATCCCAGTTTGAGAGCTGCTTTATTTCCGCGGCTCACGGACCCAGGGAGCTGAAGACCACGCAAAAAGCCCTCCGGCTGGCTCTTCGGCGGGCTTGAGAAGCGGGCCGGCTCGGGGCAGGGTGAGGCGATGAACACGGCCCTGGCCGACTTTTTTGACCTCAAGGGCCAGAACCACGAGGAGTTGTTCGCCGGGGTCCAACATGCGTGGGAGGTTTTGCCGAGGATCGGCGATTACCTGAAAAAAAATCTCAAAAACGGATCCAAGGCCAGGCTCATCGGCTCGCCGGTGATCGGGGAAAATGTCCATTTGGGGGAGGGAACCATCGTGGAGCCCGGGGTTTATATTCGCGGACCGGCATGGATCGGGAGGAATTGCGAGATCCGGCACGGCGCCTACATCCGCGAGAACGTGGTGGCCGGAGACGGTTGTGTGCTGGGCAACAGCTGTGAATTCAAAAACTGCGTTTTACTTTCCGGAGCCCACGTTTCCCATTTCAGCTACGTGGGGGATTCGATCGTCGGCCGGGACGTGAACCTGGGGGCGGGCGTGATCTTGTCGAACTACCGCCTGGATGGGCAGGCCATCAAGGTGCGGGTGGCAGGGACCCTGGTGGAGACGGGGTTGAGAAAGTTCGGGGCCATGGTGGGTGACAAGGCCTCGATCGGCTGTAACGCGGTGATTAACCCGGGCAGCCTGATCGCGAAAGGGGCGAGGATTTTGCCGGGCACGATTTGGTCGGGAAGTAAGTAGCTAGTAGCGAGTGGCGAGTTGCGGGTAGCGCGTAAGGCTGGTGGAAGGGGGCAGGCGGTAGGTGAAAGAAAATTTAGAGCTAAAAGCTTAAGACGAATCCCGCCTTAAACTTTCCACCTTCCACCCATCAAGCGTAGGGAGAGCCGACGAAGCTGTGGAAGGGCGCGGTGGTGAAGGAGCGCTCGATCAATCCGTCAAAGATGGCGGGAACGGCATCAGCGGTCATCGGGTGAAGATCGTGCAGTAGGATGATGGAGCCCGGTTGGCTTGACTGCAGCACCCGGTTGGCAATCGCGGCGCTGCCGGGTTTTCGCCAATCCTGGGGATCGACGGACCAGTAGGCGACACCCAGGCCCATGCGGGAGGCAAGGGTGCCCTGTTCCTTGCGGAAGGCGCCATAGGGCGGGCGAAACCATACCGGGGTGACCCCCGTGTGCCGGGTGATGGCGTCCTGGCAGCGGGAGAGTTGTTGTTCGACAGCCGCATCACCCATGCCGGCAAGACGGGGGTGGGTGTAGGTGTGGTTGGCGACATCATGGCCCTCGGCGACCAGGCGTTTGGCCAAATCGGGGTAAGCGTCGACCTTGGCTCCGATCAAAAAGAAGGTGGCACGCATATCGCGCTTTTTCAGCTCGTCGAGGACGCGTTCGGTTACTCCCGGGGAAGGTCCGTCATCAAAGGTAAGGGCAAGTTTGTTGCCAAATCCCGGACCGCTGTTGATGAAAGCCGGATTGACCTCGTTTTCGCCCGGTTCGACCACAATGCTGGTTTGGGCACGGGCGGGGAGGGTCAGGCCGGCACCGGCGGCCATGAGAAGCCGGAGAAAATCGTTCCGCCTCATAGACTTCCTATTTAGCACAACGAGGGGCAGTCTCAAGATTCGTTTCCATGAAGATTTGCGATCTGACCCAGATTTACTCTTCCCGGGGGGGCGGGGTTCGTTCCTACCTGGAGGCCAAACGGCGTTATCTGCGGGACCATACCTCCCATGAACACCTGATGATTGTACCCGGAGCCAGGACGGAGCAGTTGGAGGGTGGGCGGACCCAACTCTGGACGGTGGCCGGCCCTCTGGTGAACCGGACCTCCCGCTACCGGTGGATGCTGGATCTGCCGGCCCTCCTGCGGATTTTGTACGAGCAACGGCCGGAAATTGTGGAGGCGGGTGATCCCTACCATGCTGCGATGATCGCGCGGAACTGGGCCAACCGTCGGGGTTCGGATTTCTACATGTTCTACCATTCGCACTTTCCGGATGCGATGTTGCGGACGGTTTTGAAGTTTGCCGGAAGCTGGGCCCGGGGCTGGGTGGAAAAGGTGGCGGGGGACTACCTGCGCAACATGTCCCAAAACAGCCGCGGGGTTTTTGTGGCCAGCCGGCATCTGATGCGGGTGCTGTCCGGTTGGTCTTTGGAAGGATTGACCTATTTGCCCCTGGGGGTGGACACCGGGGTCTTTCACCCGGGTGGCACGGAGAACCGGAAATCCATCCGGGAAAAGCTGGGTCTTTCCCCGGATCGGCTGGTGTTTCTCTATGTGGGTCGTTTTTCACCCGACAAGGACACGGAGCTGTTGTTGCGCGCATGGATGAAAATCGGGGAAAAAATGAAAGTACCTTGGGAAGGGGTGATGGTGGGGGACGGACAAATGACGGAAGCGGTGGAGACATTTGTACGTCACAACCCCAACGTGCGCAGGGTTCCGTTCGTCAAAAAACCAGAGGATCTGGCCGACTGGTACCGGGCGGCCGATCTGTTGGTGCACCCGGGCCGGTGGGAAACCTTCGGTTTGGTGCTCCTTGAGGCACAGGCTTGCGGGTTGCCCGCCGTGGGTTTTCGGGGCGGGGCGATGGATGAACAGTCCGCCGACCTGGAATCGTGGGCCGCCGAGAGGAGTTCTGCCGGCCTGGCGGAGGCCGTTGTCCGCAAGGCCGGTAGGTTGGTTCGGGAGGACCGGGAAAAGGCCGCCCGCTTTGTGTCGGAACGATTCAGCTGGGAACGGACCTTTGCGGGGCAGTTGGAGGTGTATGAGCGCCGGCGGTGAGGACCGGGAGCGGTTCCGCGTCCGGCCCTATCGTCCTGAAGACCGACCGGTCGTCCGGAGGATTTGTGCCGATACGGGTTTTCTGGGGAAACCGATCGATCCGGTGTTTGAGGACCGGGAGCTTTTTGCGGATTTTTTGACCTCGCCCTACACCGATGCGGAGCCGGAGAACTGCTTTGTTTTGGAGGGACCCACCGGCGCCATTGAGGGGTTTCTGACCGCATCCAGTGACCCTGGAAAACGGCGAAGGTATCTTTGCAGGAAATTCCCCGGCTGGCTGGGTCGTGCCTTGCGGGGGTTTTTCTGGGGCTACCGGAAGGAGAGTCGTCGGTACCTTGGGTGGTTGCTGGTGCGCGGAAGAAAAGAGACCCCTTCCGCCCCAAAACATGCGGCCCACTTCCATATCAACCTGATTCCGGAGGCCAAGGCGGTGGCGGCGGTGCGAAGCCTGATCGATGCGTTTCTTCAGTCGGCTGCCCGGCGCGGGGTGCGGTGTGTCTATGGCCAGGTGGTGACCCAGGGGGACCGGCGAGGGGAGCGGATGTTTGCCCGGTATGGTTTCCGGGTGACCGACCGGAGGAGGGTGACGAAGTTCCGGGACCATGCTGATGTGGAGGTGCACCTTTGCACCGTGGTGAAGGATCTGGCGGAATCTCCCTTGCTGTACGGAAAAGACCTGCACCGGCAGGGTGGACGGCGCCACGGCCGGGGGGACAGAAAACTTCTTCTTTCACTGCACGATTTTCATCCCGGCAGCCGCCACCAAATCGCCGGGCAACTGGAGTTTTGCCTCCAGCGCTGTCCGGGGCATGCGTCGATTTTGGTGATCCCTGAATATCACCACGGCAAAAGCATCGAGGCCTGCCCCGAGAGCCTGCGGTGCCTGGAGGATTGGCAGGGAAAGGGGCATGACCTGGCAGTCCACGGTTACTTTCATGACCGGAGGGGGTTGCCGAAGGCTTCGTGGTTCTGGACACGGGTCTACACCAATGAGGAGGCGGAATTTTTCCGGTTGGATCCGGGGGAAGCGGAGTCGCGGATTGACCGGGCCTTGGCGATCTGGCGGCGTCACGGTTGGGCGGCCGCGGGGTTTGTGGCCCCGGGGTGGTTGCACGAGGCCCATACCGAGACAGTTCTCCAAAGGAAGGGTTTCGCGTACACCTGCCGGCTGACCGGGGTGGTGCATCTGGCCGGGGGGCAATTCGACCGTGCCTGGGCGGGGACTTACAGCCTGCGCTCCCCTTGGCGGCAGGTCCTGGCCAGGCGGTGGCAGCCGGTTTGGAAGGCCATCTGGGGCGGGAAAAGGCTGGTGAGGCTGAGCCTGCATCCGGCGGATCTGGAGGTTCCTTTTGTGCGGGACCAGGTGGGGAGTCTTCTCGAAGAGTTGTCGGCGCGGGGATATCGGTCAGTCTCGTACGCCGAGCATGTCCAAGTGTGACCTTCACCTCCACTCCCGCCACTCCGACAGGCCCACGGAGTGGATTCTCCGTAAGGCGGGGGTTCCGGACAGCCTTTCCAAACCGGCCCAGCTCTACGACGCACTGCGCAAACAGGGGCACGACTTTGTCACCTTCACCGACCACAACACCCTGGGGGCGGCGCGGGAACTCCGGGGGCGGGAGGGCTTTATTCCCGGGCTGGAGATCACGACTTATTTTCCCGAAGACCGGTGCAAGGTGCACCTGCTCGCCTGGCAGGTGGACGAGCGGCAGTTCGCGGAAATTGAAAAGCTGCGGCCCAACCTGATCGAGCTGGGGGCCTTTTTACGGAAAGAAAAAATTGCCCACGCGGTGGCCCACCCGCTGATCAGCGTCGACGGGCGGCTGACTCCGGATCATTTTGAAAAGCTGCTGTTGTTGTTTTCCGTGTTTGAAACCGCCAACGGCCTCAGGTCGCGGCTCGCCCATGAGGTCGTGCGGGCATGCCTGGATGCGCTGACACCCCAAAAAATCGAGGAGTTGGCCCGGAAACACCGCCTTGAACCGGTGGGCGCCGAGCCCTGGAAAAAGGGAAGGATGGGCGGGTCCAATGACCATTCCGGCCTCTATGCGGGGCAGGTCTGGACTGAGGTGGCCGCGGCCCGGAATAGGGATTCCTTCCTGCAGGGGGTGATGGAAGGCAGGGCCACCCCGCAGGGGGTGGGCGGGGATCCGGCACGGTTTGTAAACGGACTCTTCCACATCCTTTTTGAGTATGTGCGCGAGAAGGTGGGAAACCGTGCGCCGCGCGGCTCGGAACTCTTGCTCCGGATCGCCAACCGTTTTTTGGCCGGCGAGAACCCGGTCGAGGTGAGCTTCATGGACAAGGCCCGGTATGCGGTGGAGATGGTGACGAGCGGGCGGATCCTGGAGTTTTGGAAGGCGCCGGAGGGTGGGCTGAGCAAGGAGCTGGCCAACTATCTGGGCAACCCGGAGACCCGCAAGGTGCTGCAAAAGGTGTTGGAGGAGGAAAGGGAGCCGGAACGGCGCAGTTTCCGGTTGGCCTCCAAGGTCATCAACGATGTGGGTTTCCGCATCGTGACGCGGTTCATCGACCGGGCCGGACGCGGGGACGTGGTGGCAGGTTTGGAGCCCTTGGCCGGCGTCATTCCGCTGGGCCTGGCCACCGCACCCTATCTTTACTCCTTTCACGCCCTGCGGGTGAACCGAGGGCTGTGGGGCGAAGTGGCCAAACGGATGACGGGCCGGTGTCCGCCGGAGTTGGAAAACCGCCGGAAGGGCTGGTGTACGGACACCCTGGAAGATGTGAACGGGGTGGCCCGGACCATCCGGACCATGGCGGCCGCAGGACGGGCCCAAGGCGCGGATCTGACCATTCTGACCAGCCGCCCGGGGCTGCAACCGGAAGAGGGAGTGATCAACTTTGCCTCGGTGGGGGTCTTCATGATCCCGGAATATGAGCTGCAGAAGCTGAGTTTTCCTCCGATTTTGGAGTTTTTGGACCATGTGGTCCGGCGTGGGTACACCGAACTGATTCTCAGCACCCCCGGTCCCATGGGATTGGTGGGGCTGCTGGCCGCGAAACTGCTCGGGCTGCGGGTGAGCGCCATCTACCACACGGACTTTCCCCAATACGCCCGTTTCCTCAGCGAGGACGACCCGATGATGGAGGGGATTGCCTGGAATTACATGCACTGGTTCTACAGCCAGATGGATCGGGTCTATGTCAACTCGCAGAGATATCTGGACCGGTGGGTGGAGAGGGGGCTCCCCCGGGAGAAGCTGGAAATTCTGCCGCGCGGGCTCGAGACGGGAATTTTCGACCTGAGCCACCGGGACCCCGGGTTCTGGAAAAAGCGCGGCGCCAAGGCCAGGGTGGTGCTGTATGTGGGGCGGATTTCCCGGGAGAAGGAGCTGGATTTTCTGGCCCAGGTGGCCGAACGGATGAAGTCCGACCCTTCGGTAACGTTTGCCTTTGTGGGGGACGGCCCTTTTTTGGCGGAGCTGAAGGCCAAGGTTCCGCAGGGGATTTTCACCGGGGCGCTCCACGGGAAGGACCTTTCCCGGGCTTACGCCTCCGCCGATTTGTTTGTTTTCCCCAGCACCACGGACACCTACGGCAATGTGGTCATCGAGGCTTTGGCCTCGGGTTTGCCGGTGCTGGTCTCCGACCAGGGCGGTCCAAAGGAGCTTTTGAGGCATCCGGACGACGGGGAGGTTGTGTCGGGAGGTGCGGCTGACTGGGAAAAGGCCGTCCGGCGCGTTTTGGGTGGTCCCGAGGGGATGGATGCGCGGAGTGCCCGAAGGGCTCGTACCGTCCAGGGAAGGGCCTGGGGGGATGCCTTTACCAAGTTCTGGGGGGAGGGGCTTTTGTGAATAACCTTTTTGGCAAATAGTTTGACCCGACTTGATTTTACTTATTTTATCTTCAGATGGCCGAAGGAGTACCTTTTCCCCCGTCACCGCCCCGGCCGCCCGGCTCTGCCGGTCCCGCTCCGTCTGCCGTTCCCAAGCCTCCCGGCCCTCCTGGTCTTCCTCAGGTAAAACCACCGGCCCCCGGGCCGATGGCTCCACCTAAGCCGGCGGGGGCTGCTGGGCCCTTGCCGCCTCCTTCTCCGGCTCTCAAACCGCCTGGTCCTCCGCTTCCCCCGCCGCCGGGAATCAAAAAGGAAACCATGCGTCTGGCTCCCCCGGCGAAGCCTCCGGTTCCCGGCGTTCCTCCCGCGGCCGGAGCCCCTGCTCTGCCCAAGCCGCCCGGTCCGCCGGCAGCTCCGGCTGCCGCTCCTGCGGGTGGACCGCCTCCGGTTCCTGGTGCCGCCAAGCCGGCGGTTCCGGCCGTTCCCGGCGCGGCCAAGCCTCCTGCCGATCTTCGTAAGGAGACCATGCGGATTTCCCTGCCGCCCCGGCCGGCTCCTGCGGGGGGAGCGAAACCGGCCGCCGCCACCGTGGCCCTGCCGGCAGCGGGCAAACCCGCGGTTCCCGGTGCCGGGGCTCCGGCGGCAAAGCCTGCCACTCCGGTCGGGGCGCCCAAGGCCGCCGCTCCTGCTGCCGCCAAGCCCGCGGCGGCCCCGGTGGCGGTACGCACCGTGGTGGATACGGACAGCGCGGGCACGGCGCTGGCCATTGCCGCCCTGTTGGCATCGCTGATTTCTTTCGGGGTGGTGTTAATGAGCTTTTTGCAAAAATAGGAGGAATCCATGGCCAGTCATGCAACCGTCACATTGAATCAGGCAAACTTCGATCAGACCGTGCTGCAGTCCAAAGTCCCGGTGTTGGTGGATTTCTGGGCGGAATGGTGCGGCCCCTGCCGGATGATTTCGCCGTTGCTGGAACAGATCGCCCAGGACCACGCCGGCAAGGTGGTTGTGGGGAAGGTGAACGTGGATCAGGAACAGGCGCTGGCTTCCAAGTACGGGATCCAGTCCATCCCGGCCTTCTTTATTTTTAAAAACGGCCAGATCGCGGAACAGTTTGTGGGTGCCCAACACTCCCGGCAGTCCATCGAGGCGAAGCTGGGCGTGGCGTAGGCCCGGCTGGCGGGAACCGCCGGTCTTGGGTGGGGGTTTGGGGAGGGTTTTTTAGGCCGCGACGGCGGTGAAGGTGCAACGGTAGAGGCCGGCGACCCGTTCCTCATCCCGCTTCACCTTGGCGCGGAGGATTTTTTCGAACATCTGGCGCTCGTAATCTTTGATCACCGGGAAGGCGTCCACACAGTCCTGGATGGCGGAGTTGAATTCCGTGATCCGGTGGTGGCGGGCGGAGTTATCGAAGCTGTATTCGGACATGTAGCCATCTTCCTCGCGCAATTGGGCCAAGCCGCGGAAACGGGCCTCGCCGTCCAGCTTCTCCAGCTTGTGCTCATAGCGGGCCGTTTCGGCCTTGTAGATGTTGAGAAGGATCTTTTCCGGGGCCAGGGAGCCGAAGCTCTCCTTCACCGACTCCAAAATCTGCAGGCTGAACTGGGGGTACCGGCTGGGGAAGAACTCCCGGGCCCCTTCGGTCAGCCGATAGGCCTTTTCGGGCCGGCCCATGCCCTTCGGACGACGCCAGGTGTCCAGATAGCCCTCCCGCTCCAGCCCGATGCAGTGCTGTTTAATGCCCATGTAGGACAGGCCCACCCGCTGGCAGAGCTCGCTGACGGAGAGGCCTTGGCTGCGTTTGATCTCGCGAAGAATGGCGAGCTTGGGGTTGTGGTTGTTCTTGGTGTGCAGCCTTGTCTTCATTCCGAGGAACTAAAATTTGAACCAATTATCGATCGCGAATCAACCCCTGAATTTAAAAATATTCACTAGCCCTAACGGGGCTCGAACCCGTGCTCCGGCCTTGAGAGGGCCGTGTCCTAACCAGCTAGACGATAGGGCCGTTGAATCGAAAAAAATACCGGCTTTCAAGGCTTGGGGCAATGCCGAAGGCGGAGGGAGTCCCCTCCGGATCACTCCACGGTGACGGATTTGGCCAGGTTGCGGGGTTTGTCCACATCCCGGCCCAGGGCGACGGCGGTGTGGTAGGAAAAGAGCTGCAGGGGAATCACGTTGAGGATCGGTTGAACCAGGGTGTGGGTGCGGGGAACCGGGAAAACCGCGTCTGCCAGGCCGGCCGCCTTGGTATCGCCCTCATGGGTCACGACCAGAACGGGGCCGCTGCGGGCCTTGATCTCCTGGAGGCTTGCCAAATTCTTTTCATAGACCCCGTCATGGGTGGCGATCAGGACGGTGGGCGTCTCCTTGTCGATCAGGGCGATCACCCCGTGCTTCAATTCCGCGCTGGGGTAACCCTCGGCATGGACGTAGGTGATTTCCTTCATCTTCAGGGCGCCCTCCAGGGCGATGGGGAAGTTGGCCAACCGGCCTAAAAACAGCATGGACCGCGCCTTCGCGTACTTCTCCGCCACCGTCCGGATCTCGTCGGAACGCTTGAGGATGGATTGGATATGGTCCGGCAACTGCTGGAGGGCCTCGATGATTTCCCGACCGTGGGCGGCGGAAAGGGAGTGCAACCGGCCCAGCAACAGTCCGAGCAGGGTGAAGACCACCACCTGGGAAGTGAAGGATTTGGTGGCGGCCACCCCGATCTCCGGCCCGGCGTGCATGTAGACCCCGCCGTCGCTTTCCCGGGCAATCGTGCTGGAGACGTTGTTACAGATCCCCAGGCAGCGGAAGCCGCGGCGCCTCGCCTCGCGCAGCGCCCCCAGCGTGTCGGCGGTCTCGCCGGACTGGCTGACCGCCAGAAAAAGGGTTTTGGCGTGAACGGGGGAGTCGCCGTACCGGAACTCGCTGGCGTGCTGGGTGTCGACCGGAATTTTGGCCAAAGTCTCGATCAGGTATTTCCCGACCATGCCGGCATGCAGGGCCGTGCCGCAGCCCAAAACAAAAATCCTTTCGACATCGCGAAGATCCTCGACCGGGAGATTCAGCCCGCCGAGCTTGGCGGTGGCCTCATCCAGATCGAGGCGGCCCCGGAAGGCGTTACGCACGGTTTCCGGCTGTTCGAAAATCTCCTTCAGCATGAAGTGGGGGTGCTTGCCCTTGTCGCTGGCCGCCGCCCCGTTCTCGATTTTTTCCACCTGGACGGCTTTTTGACCCAGCGGGGAGGCCACATCAAAACGGTCCGCATGCAGGGAGACCACCTCCTGGTCCTGCAGGATCACCACCCGGTTGGTGTACGGGGCGAGGGCCTGGGTGTCGCTGGCGAGGAAGTTTTCCCCGTTGCCCACGCCGATCACCAGGGGACTGCCGCGCCGCGCCCCCACCACCAAGCCGGGTAAATCGGAATGGATCACCGCGATGCCCAGGGTTCCCTGGACCTGCTTGAGGGCCTGCCGGACGGCCTCCACCAGGCGCTTTTCGCCTTTTTCCTGGCTCTGCGCGTAGGTTTCGCCCAGCAGGTGGGCGAGAATTTCCGTGTCCGTGTCGGAGGCAAAACGATGGCCGGCCTTGGCCAGCTTTTCCTTTAGTTCCAGGTAGTTTTCGATGACGCCGTTGTGGACCAGGGCGAGTTTTCCGGAGGAATCCAGGTGGGGGTGGGCGTTGACGTCGGTGGGGGCGCCGTGGGTTGCCCAGCGGGTGTGGCTGATGCCCGATTTGCCCTCGATCGGTTTGGCCCGGCAGGCCTTGGCCAACTCCCCGATCCGGCCGCTCTTTTTCCGGACCTCGACCCCTTTGCCGTTGAGGATGGCCAATCCGGCCGAATCATAGCCCCGGTACTCCAGCCTCCCCAAGGCATCGAGGAGGATGGGTTGGGCGTCCCGGAGGCCGACGTAGGCGACAATTCCGCACATCGTGCACTTGTTCTACATTTTTACGTAGATAGGGTCAATGAATGAGCCCCTCGGGAAATTCCGGACCGGATCAGGTCATTACCGTCATCCTGGGTGGGGGTGAGGGGAGTCGTCTCTTTCCTCTGACCCGGGATCGTGCCAAGCCGGCCGTGCCCATCGGGGGGAAGTACCGCCTCGTGGACATCCCCATCAGCCTCAGCTTGAACTCCGGCATCAAGCGCATCTTTCTGCTCACCCAGTACCTCAGCTCCTCGCTGCACCGCCACGTTCAGCAGAGCTACCGGTTTGATGATTTCATTCCCCGGGGTTTCATCGAGATAGTTGCCGCCCAAAAAACCCGGGAAGCCACCAGCTGGTTTCAGGGCACCGCGGATGCCGTCCGGCAGGGGTTGATTCATTTCGACAACCATCCCCATGAGCACGTCCTGATCCTGTCCGGGGACCAGCTTTACCGGACGGATTTTCGCCAGATGCTTGCGCGGCACGAGTCTTCCGGGGCGGATATCACGATCGCGGCCTTGCCGGTGGACCGGGAGAGTGCGCCCCGGCTCGGCCTTCTCCGGGTCGATGGCCAGCACCGGGTGACCGAATTTGTGGAGAAGCCGAAAGACCCGAAGGTTCTGGACGCCCTGGCCTCGGCGCCGGGTCTGCCGAAAGACCGCCCCTTTTTGGCCTCCATGGGGATTTATATTTTTCGCCGGGAAATTCTGCGGGACTGTCTGGCCAAGACCCCGGGGGATGACTTCGGGAAAAACATCCTGCCGGCGGCCATCCGGGAGCGGAAAGTTTCGGCCTATTTGTATGACGGCTACTGGGAGGATATTGGCACCATCGGGGCCTTTTATCGGGCGAACCTGGACCTGCTGGCCCCGGAGCCGAAGTTTGATTTCGGCCTGAACGTGGCCCCGATCTATACCCGGGCGCGCTTTCTCCCGGGTTCCGTCGTGGAAAACAGTCAGGTGATCCGGGCGATTATTTCCGACGGCTGCACGATCCTGCGCAGCATCCTGGATGATGCCGTGGTGGGAATCCGGCAAAGGATTGGCTCGGAGTGCAAGATCCGGCGCTCGATTCTCATGGGGTCGGACTTTTTCGAGACCCCGGCCCAACGCCAGGAAAACGCGCGGCTGAACCGGCCGGACATCGGTGTTGGCGGCGGGAGCGTTGTTGAGGATGCGATCATCGACAAGAACGTCCGGATTGGGCGGCGGGTGACGATCCGGGCTGCCGGCAAGCCGGCGGAGATGGACGGGCCGAACTTCTACGTGCGGGACGGAATCGTGATCATCCCCAAGGGGGCGACCGTTCCCGACGGGGCTGTGATCTAGAGTCTGAAAACGTTTGTGTTTTCGCGCCGGGCGCGGGATGATTCCGGCAAGTCAGCGGGCGTGATGTAATGGTAGCCTGCGAGCTTCCCAAGCTTGATGCGAGGGTTCGATTCCCTCCGCCCGCATTAAATATCTAATCAAAAAGGACTCTCGATCAAAAACGGTCGAGAACAAACGCCATTTACAACATTTCCTGACAACAAAGTCCCTAAAAAGAATCGAACGAAAGGTTCGATTCCCCATTCTCTAGCGCGCAGGCCCTAGCACCGTATTTGTCCCTGGGGGCAGGGGATGATTTCGCCCTATGCCGAAAAATAATCGCAATGGGAAAAAAGGGTCTCCACGAATCAAGCCCCCAGTTAAAGAACGTCTCGCTTTGAGGCAGATCATTCGTCTGGTGGAGGAGTGGACGGACAATGGCCGGAAACGCCATGAAACCACCGTCCTGCGAATCCTAAACATCGCCCTTGGGGTGCTGTAGGCCCAAGGCGACGCCTCCTTGGGGTCTATTTTAAAAAAGGATAGTCCGTGTAGCCCTTGGGCCCGGAAGCGTAGAAGGTTGCCTCGTCCGGGGGATTGAGCGGCAGATTCCGGCGGAGTCTTTCGGGTAGATCCGGGTTGGCCAGGAAAGGCACGCCATAGGCGATGGCATCGGCCCATCCCTCCGCGATTGCCTGGTCGCCGGAAA
>Ga0214917_10002415_pt1 | contig 22693 bp, 22 predicted proteins | sample LL_1208_BB_MetaG_FD_177983 | JGI IMG/M metagenome (GOLD analysis project Ga0214917, IMG submission 177983) | Freshwater microbial communities from Lake Lanier, Atlanta, Georgia, United States - LL_1208_BB | ecosystem: Environmental > Aquatic > Freshwater > Lake | place: USA: Georgia | collected...
CACGTTTTCAAACACCGTCATGTGTCGAAACAAGGCGTAGTGCTGAAACACAAAACCCACTTGGCGTTCGCGCACATGCACGTGCGTGGTGTCTTCGCCACTGAAGGCAATGGCGCCTTGGTCGGCTGTTTCCAGGCCCGCAATGATGCGCAGCAGCGTGGTCTTGCCGCAGCCCGATGGGCCCAGCAGCGCGACCAGTTCGTCCGACCCGATGTCGAGGCTGACGTTGTTCAAGGCGGTGAAGTCGCCGAACTGTTTATGGACGTTGCGGATTTCGATGCTCATGGTTCAAATACTTTCCGTCGGGTTCAGGCGAGGGCATCAGGGGTCGATGCCAAAGGGCGCTCAGGCGGCGTGTCGGCCGAAGCCTTCATGTCTTTGTCGTGCTGCCACTCGATCACCGACTTGATGACCAAGGTGACCAGCGCCAGCAAGGCCAGCAAAGATGCCACGGCAAAGGCGGCCACCGACTGGTACTCGTTGTACAAAATTTCCACATGCAGTGGCATGGTGTTGGTTTGGCCCCGAATATGGCCCGACACCACCGACACCGCACCGAACTCGCCCATGGCCCGGGCGTTGCACAAGATGACGCCGTAAATCAGGCCCCACTTGATGTTGGGCAGCGTCACATACCAAAAGGTCTGCCAGCCCGTGGCACCCAGCACGATGGCGGCTTGTTCTTCGTCGTTGCCTTGCGCTTGCATGAGCGGGATCAGTTCGCGGGCAATGAACGGGAAGGTCACAAACACCGTCGCCAAAATGATGCCCGGCACGGCAAAAATGATCTTGATGTCGTGGGCCTGCAACCAAGGCCCAAACCAGCCCTGGGCACCGAACATCAGCACATAAATCAGGCCCGCCACCACAGGCGAGACTGAAAACGGCAAGTCCACCAAGGTGGTCAGCACCGATTTGCCCTTGAACTCGTATTTGGCAATGGCCCAAGCGGCCGCCACACCGAACACCAGGTTCATGGGCACCGCAATGGCGGCGGTGATCAGCGTCAGGCGAATCGCCGACCAGGCATCGGGCTCCTGGAGGGCCTCCAGGTAAGCATCCAAGCCTTTGCGCAAGGCTTCGGTGAACACCGCGGCCAAGGGCAAAACCAAAAACAAAAACATGAAGGTCAAAGCCAGGCCAATCAAGCTGTAGCGGATCCAACGGGCTTCGGTGGTGCCCGCCTGGACTTTCTTGGATGTCATGCCGGTGCTCATGCGGGGGCTCCTGAACGGCGGCGTTGCCATGTTTGCAAAGCGTTGATGACCAACAGCAACACAAAAGAAACCACCAACATGACCAAAGCCACCGCAGTGGCCCCTGCGTAGTCGTACTGCTCGAGCTTGCCGATGATGATGAGGGGTGTGATTTCGGAAATCATGGGCATATTGCCCGCGATGAAGATGACCGAGCCGTATTCCCCAATGGCCCGCGCAAACGCCATGGCAAAACCCGTGAGCAGTGCGGGCGCAACACTGGGAAAAATCACCTTGGAAAACGTCTGCCAGCGCGTGGCACCCAAGCAGGTGGCGGCTTCTTCGAGTTCTTTTTCTGTGTCTTCGAGCACCGGCTGCACGGTGCGCACCACAAAGGGCAGGCCGATGAAGATGAGCGCGATCACCACGCCGTTGGGGTTGAAGGCCAGCACAATGCCCATCGGTTCCAAATACTGGCCTACCCAGCCATTGCCCGCCAAAAGCGCGGTCAGCGATATGCCCGCCACGGCCGTGGGCAAGGCAAAAGGCAAATCCACCAAGGCATCGACAATTTTTTTGCCGAAAAAGTCATATCGCACCAAGACCCACGCCACCAACAGGCCAAAAAACACATTCACCAGCGCTGCGATCAGTGACGCACCAAAGGTCAGTCGGTAAGACGCCATGACCCTTGGGCCGGTGACGGCGGTGACAAACTGGTCCCAAGTCAAGGTGAAGGTTTTGAAGAGCAGCGCCGACAGGGGGATGAGCACGATCAGGCTCAGGTAAAAAATCGTGAAACCCAGGGTCAAATTGAACCCGGGCAACACTTTGGCTGGCGTCCGCCGTTTGGCAGGCGCCGCAATGGGCAATGAGGTCATGGAGAAAACTTATTTGACGGTGTAGATCTTGTCGAACTGGCCGCCGTCGTTGAAATGCACTTTTTGGGCATCCGCGAAAGAGCCGAACACCTCGTTCACAGTGAACAGCTGGATCGGCTTGAAGGTGCTGGCGTATTTCTTCAAGATGGCCGGGTTGCGCGGACGCAAAGCGTGCTTGGCGGCAATCTCTTGTGCTTCGTCGGAATACAAATAATCCAGATAGGCTTTGGCCAAAGCGGCTGTGCCTTTTTTGGCCACGGTGCGCTCGACCACCGCCACCGGGTTTTCGGCCACGATGCTGATCGAAGGGTGCACCGCATCGACCTTGCCCGCACCAAATTCGTTGTCCACCGAGACCACTTCGGATTCAAATGTCACCAACACATCGCCGATGTTGCGCTGTAAGAAGATGGTGGTTGCGTCGCGCCCACCCTTGGCCAGCACCGGCACGTTTTTATACAGCTTGCCCACGAAGTCGGCCGCATCGGCATCCGAGCCGCCCTTTTTCTTGACAAAGCCCCAGGCCGCCAAATAGGCCATGCGGCCATTGCCACCGGTTTTGGGGTTGACCACGATCACCTTGATGCCCGGCTTGACCAGGTCGTCCCAGTCCTTGATGCCTTTGGGGTTTCCATTGCGCGTCAAAAACAACATGGTCGAGGTGGTGGGCGCGGCGTTGTGGGCAAAGCGTTTGTTCCAGTCTTTGGCGACCACGCCGGTGCTGGCCAAAAAATCCACATCGGTGGTGGTGTTCATGGTCACCACATCGGCATCTAAACCGTCATTCACAGCCCGCGCCTGGGCGCTGGAGCCGCCATGGGCCTGGTCGATCTTGATGTCTTTGCCCGTGGTCTTTTTGTAGTTCGCCACAAATGCCGCGTTGTAGTCTTTATAGAACTCACGCGCCACGTCATAGGAGGCGTTGAGCAAGGTTTGTGCGCTGGCGGCCAAGCCAGACAATGCCAAGGTGGCGGCCAATGCGATGCGGGTGAGTTTTTTCATGCTGTTTCCAAATTAGATGGGGATGGCGATGCAACAACATGACCATCTGTGGCGTGTTCGGCGATTTTGAAGAGGCCTCCACAAAACTCAAACGACTGTTTTGTGCTTTGCTTATATCCAATCGGCACTAAAGAGGCTGCAAACACCTTATTTCTTGGTGTAAATCTGGTCAAAGCTGCCGCCGTCGGCAAAGTGGGCTTTATCGGCTTTTTCCCAGCCACCAAAGGCCTGCTCAATGGTGAACAGGTTGAGCTTGGGGAACTGCTTGGCGTATTTGGCTTGGGCCTTGGGTGAGATGGGGCGGTAGAAATGTTTGCCTGCAATGTCCTGGCCTTCGTCGGTGTAAAGGTATTCCAGATAGGCCTGGGCCACCGCACGGGTGCCTTTGCGGTCCACGTTTTTGTCGACCATGGTCACGGCCGGTTCGGCCAAGATGCTGATGGACGGGTAGACCACATCAATCTTGTGGCCGAATTCTTTTTCCAGCAGGTTGGCTTCGTTTTCCCAAGAGATGAACACATCGCCCTGGTTGCGCTGTGCGAAGGTGATGGACGAGCCACGGGCCCCGGTGTCGAGCACCGGCACGTTTTTATAAAGGGCCGCCACAAACTCTTTGGCCTTGTCGTCGCTGCCGAATTTGCGCTTGGCGAACTCCCAAGCGGCGAGGTAGTTCCAGCGGGCACCGCCCGAGGTTTTGGGGTTGGGCGTGATCACGCTGATGCCGGGCTTGACCAGGTCGTCCCAGTCCTTGATGCCTTTGGGGTTGCCCTGACGCACCACCAGCACGATGGTCGAGGTGTAGGGCGAGCTGTTGTGCGGCAAGCGCTTTTGCCAGTCTTTGGGGATCAGGTTGCCGTTTTTGTGCAGGGCATCGGTGTCACCGGCCAGCGCCAGGGTGGCCACGTCGGCATCCAGGCCATCAATGATGGAGCGGGCCTGTTTGCCCGAACCACCGTGCGACTGCTTGAAGCCCACGTCCTGGCCGGTCTTGGCTTTCCAGTGGGCGGCAAAGGCTTTGTTGAATTCAACGTACAGCTCGCGGGTGGGGTCGTAGGAAACATTGAGCAAGGTCGCCGCTGTGTTTTGGGCTTGTGCCAAGCCAAAAATGCTTAAAAAAGCCAGTGAAATGAACGACTTGATAACATTTGATCGGGTTGGCATGGTGCTCTCTCCATTGAATGAATGCGTGAATTCTGAAGGTCAGCTTGCCAAAAGGGAACGACGGAGTTTTTGTTTGTTTATAACGTAAACGTATATATAACGACTTCTGAAGATTAGAATGATCTAAAGACGCGTCCATCCATGGGCATCCAAACCGATGCCCACCTGTCGGGAAAAACCGGTTTGATCAGGTCAAAATCGGGCCTCAATGAACGTCTCCACATGTGCCAACTTTTGGGTCTGAACTGCAACCACCCCACTGATGTGACCTTCAGCTTCAGTGGCTTTGCCATGCGTGGGGGCATCACCGATGAGCACCAAGACGGCTGGGGCATCGCATTTTTTGAAGGCACCGAAGAAGACCGCGGGCTGCGCCACTTTGTCGATCACTTGCCAGCGAGCACTTCACCGGTGGCGGAGTTGATTCGGCGCTATCCGATCAAAAGCCGCCATGTCATTGCCCACATCCGCAAAGCCACCCAAGGGCCGGTGGCGCTGGAGAACTGCCACCCCTTTGTGCGCGAGTTGTGGGGCCGCTACTGGGTGTTTGTGCACAACGGCAATTTGGTCGATTACGCGCCCAAACTGCATGCCAGTTTTCGGCCTGTGGGCGATACCGACAGCGAGCGTGCTTTTTGTTGGTTGATGCAAGAGTTGGCCAAGTCGCATGCCAGCATGCCCAGCCTCAATGAGTTGTCGCTGACCTTGCAAGAGTTGCTGCCGCAAGTGGCCCGGCATGGCACCTTCAATTGTTTGCTGTCAAACGGGCAAGCCCTGTGGGCGCATTCCTCCACCAGCTTGTATTTTGTGCAGCGCCAGCACCCGTTCACCCATGCCACCTTGGTCGACCAAGACCTGAGCATTGACTTTGCGAAAGTGGCCCAAGCCGATGACCGGGTGGCGGTGGTGGTCACCCAACCTTTGACCACCGATGAGGTGTGGACGGCTTTTGAACCGGGTGAGTTGCGCTTGTTTGTGGATGGCTGTCACCGGCCCATCGAGCCCACCTATTTGTGAGTGCAGGGGCAGTGCGCCCTGGTTCTTCAGCCCTTGCGGGCCAGCGGTTTCAAACCAGGCTGGCGGAGGGCTGTTCCTCGTTGCGCAGCAACTGGTCGATGATGCGGCGCGACTGCACGCCGCCCGCATCGATTTTCAGCATCAGCAACTTGCGCTCGGGGTGGCGCAGCAAGTTGGCTTGTTGCATCTCCAGCATCTGCATGTCTTCTGCAAAGATCTGGCCTTGGCCAGCGCGGATTTGATCGGTCAAGCCTGTGTCATGGGGTCTGAACTGGCGCGCCATGCCCCAGTGGTACCAGTGTGAGGTTTCGGTCTCGGGGGTGATGAAGTCGACCACCACGCTGGAGGCCTTGGCAGGCTCGGGTGCGTCAAAGCCACCCCAACCCGCCAGGGCCACGCCCACATTGATCATCACGTGGCTGGGCGGTGTGAAGCGGCAAATCTGCCAGCGGTCCACGACGGCCTCGGGGTCCAAGCCATTGGCTTGCATGGCCATGCGCCAAAACGGTGGGGCCTGGATGTTGTGCATGTAGCGGCTGGTGACCACCGAATTGCCCTCGCGGTGGGTGGCGCAAGGTGTCTCGTCGATTTCGGGCTGCCCAATGCTGCTGGCATGCACATAGGTCTCGTGGGTCAGGTCCATGAGGTTGTCGATCATCAACCGGTAATCGGCCTTGACGTGGTAGAGGCCGCCGCCATACGCCCATTGCGGGTTGTCAAAGAAGTCAAACACCGGCATCAAGCCCGGATCGGCCTTGTCGATGTCGCCTGGCCAAACCCACACAAAGCCGTAACGCTCGATCACGGCATAGGCGCTGATGCTGGGAAAGCCTTGCACCCGCTGGCCCGGCATGTGAACGGTTTTGCCTTTGCAACCCATCTCCAGCCCGTGGTAGCCGCACACCAGTTTGCCGTTTTGCACCCGGCCCAGCGACAGCGGGGCGCCCCGGTGCGGGCAAAAATCCTCGACCGCCACTGCTTGTTGGTCGGCGTCGCGAAAGAACACCATGCTTTGGTTGCAAATGGTGCGCCCCAAGGGTTTTTCGGTCAGGTCGGCACTGGTGCAGGCCACGTACCAGGCGTTCATCAAAAACATGGGAGAGCTCCTTCATTCCGCATACTGAATGACGTTCATCATACTGAATGTGAGGCCCTGTTGGAAGCCTTTGTGTCCAAGGGTTTTCCCTTATTCCGAGGGAGGTGCTGGTGGATTTTCCGTGGCGGTGAGTTTGCCCAGCAAGCGCAGCAGCTCGGTCTGTTCAGCGGGGGAGAGGGGGTCGAGGATGCGCGCATACATGGCTTGCACGCGGGGCAGCATGTCGGCCAGCAAGGCTGTGCCCTCATCGGTCAGGTGCAGGCTGCGCTGACGCCGGGGCAAGATGTGGCGAACGATCCAGCCCTTGGTCTCTAAGCGCGCAGCAATATCTGCCGTGGTCGAGGTGTCCAGCGCCACCCGTTGGGCCAGGGTGACTTGGTCGATGCCCGGTTGGTCTTGCAGCGCGCGCAAGATGGCGTACTGCACGGGCGTGACGTGGCGACCGTGCGTATCGTGGAAATGAAACACCGCCCACTGGTGGGCCCGGCGCATCAGGTGCCCGGGTTCGAGCAGCAGGGGCAGGGTGGGATCGTTCAGCCCTGGTGCAGGCTGGCCCATGGCCTCAGCCGTGGAAAGGCCTGCACCGGACGTGTCCCCGGCCCCAGATTTCAGTGTGCGCCCCACACCTCTTGCGCGGTCTCAATGACCAGGCGCAGCTTGTTGCGCTGGTCTTCGACGGCGATGTTGTTGCCGTGCACGGTGCTGGAAAAACCGCACTGCGGTGACAGCGCGAGTTGCTCCATGGGGGCGTGCTTGGCGGCTTCGTCAATGCGCCGCTTCAAGCTGTCCTTGCTCTCCATCGCGCCGAACTTGGTGGTCACCAAACCGAGCACCACCAGCTTGCCCTTGGGCAAAAAGCGCAAGGGGCGAAAGTCGCCGCTGCGCTCATCGTCGTATTCCAGGAAGTACGCGTCAATGTCCATCTCAGCGAGCAAGGCCTCGGCCACCGGTTCGTAGTTGCCAGCGGCCGCATGGGTGCTCTTGAAGTTACCGCGGCACAGGTGCATGGCCAAGGTCATGCCCGCAGGCTTTTGCGCCACCACTTTGTTGATGAAGGCGGCATAGCGATGCGGTAGCTCGTTGGGGTCGTCGCCGCGCTGTCGCGCGGCCTCACGCATTTTGTCGTCGCACAGATAGGCCAGGTTGGTGTCATCCATTTGCACATAGGTGCAGCCCGCCGCAGCCAGCGAGCGCAGCTCGTCGCCGTAGGCTTGGGCCACGTCGTCGTAGAACACCGGATCGAGCTCGGGGTAAGCGGTCTTGCTGATGCCACCGCGCCCGCCGCGAAAGTGCAGCATGGTGGGCGAGGGGATGGTCACCTTGGGGGTGTGGCCCGCGCTCACCTGGGACTTCAAGTAGCGGTAGTCGGCCAACTGAATGTCGCGCGCATGGGTGACCTTGTCGACCACGCGGATCGCTGGCGGGGCCAACTCCTCGCTGCCATCGGGTTTTTGGATGGTCACCGGGATGTCGGTTTTGACGCCGCCAAGTTGGTCCAAAAAGTCGATGTGAAAGTAGGTGCGGCGAAACTCGCCATCGGTGATGGCCTTGAGGCCCACGCTCTCTTGAAAGCGCACGATCTCGGTGATGGCCTGGTCTTCGACGGCGCGCAGTTGCTCGGCGCTGATCTCGCCCTTGGCTTTTTGGGCGCGGGCTTGCAACAGGTATTCGGGGCGCAAAAAGCTGCCCACGTGGTCATATCGGGCGGGCAGGATGGATGAGGTCATGGTTGTTACTCCGTTGGAAGGTGGGAGATGTTAGACGATGTGGTCGGGGTTTCCGCCGCCCGTGCTGTCCCGCGTTATAGTCCATGGCCACTGCATTTGCCGTGATGTTCACAGCGCTTTTGGGGAGCTTTTCATGATGAGTTTGTCCGGTTTGGGTCGTCGCAACGGCCTTGGGTGGCTGCTTGCTTTTTGCACCCTGGCTGGGGTTTCGGCTGCGGGGGCGCAAAACTTCCCCACCAAAGCCATCAAGATTGTGGTGCCCAATGCCGCGGGCGGAGCCGCCGACATCACCGCTCGAACGGTGGGCCAAAAGCTCAGTGAAGCCTTGGGCCAATCGGTGGTGATCGAGAACAAAGCCAGCGCGGGCGGCGTGGTGGCGGGCGAACAAGTGGCCCGCTCAGAGCCCGATGGGCACACCTTGTTGTTGATTTCCAGCGGCACAGCAGTGAGCGCTGCGTTGTTCAAGGCTTTGCCGTTTGACACCATCAAGGACTTCAGCCCGGTCTCCAAATTGGCCAGTTTTGATCTGGTGTTGGCTGTGTCAGAGTCCGGCCGTTTCAAAACCATGGGTGAATTGCTGGCTTTTGCCCGTGCCAACCCGGGCAAGCTCAATGTGGGTACACCGCAAATTGGCACCACCCAAAACCTGGCCGCTGAGTTGTTTTCCAGCACCGCCGGCTTGAGCATTCAAATCGTGCCCTTCAACGGCACGCCGCCTGTCATCAATGCCTTGCGTGGGGGTGAAATTGATGCGATGGTCGACATTCTGGGCCCGCTGATGCCGCAGATCCAATCCAAAGCCTTGCGGCCGCTGGCCTTGATGGGGGACAAACGCTTTCCCGGTTTGCCCGATGTGCCGGTGCTGCGCGAAGCCGGCGGGACCTTGGCCAATTTCAATGTGGCCTCGTGGAACGGCCTGGCCGTGCCAGCCAAAACGCCGCGTGAAGTGGTGGTCAAACTGAATCGCGAAATTCAAACCATCCTTGCTGCGCCCGATGTCAAAAAACGCTTGAGCGACCTCAACGTGACCGCCCAAGGCAGCACACCCGAAGGTGCCGCAGACCTCTTGAACGCCGATATTCGGCGCTGGGCAGAGGTGATTGCCCGCGCCAAAATCGAAAAACAATGAGCACCTCAAGAGCTTGAGCATGGGCATGCAGCGTTGGGGGGTGGTCGGTTACGGCGAGGTGGGCAAAACCTTTGCCGCAGGCCTCAAGTCCCATCTCGCATGGACCGGGACGTGGGATGTGGGCTTTACCGAGCCCCAACGCGGCCCGTCCATGCTTGAACATGCCCAGCAAGCGGGTGTGCACGCTTGCACATCGGCCGCCGAGTTGGCGCAGCAAGTGGACATGGTGGTATCGGCGGTCACGGCGTCCAATACGCTGGCGGTGGCGCAGGCGGTGGCCGCGCACATTCGGCCGGGGGCTTTTTTTCTGGATTTGAATTCGGCCTCACCAGGCACCAAACAGCAGTGCCACGATCTGATCGATGCCGCCGGTGGGCGTTATGTGGAAGCCGGTGTGATGACCTCGGTGCCGCCGTACGGCATTGCTGTGCCCATGTTGTTGGGCGGAGCGCATGCCCCAGACTTGCTGCCCCATTTGATCAGTTGGGGTTGCCAAGCGAGCATCGCTGCCGACAGCGTGGGCGTGGCCAGCGCCATTAAGATGTGCCGCAGCATCATGATCAAAGGCTTGGAGGCCCTGGTGGTGGAGAGTTACACCACCGCTCGCCAGCATGGGGTAGAGGCGCAAATGTTGGCCACCCTGGCCGAGACCTTTCCCACCATCGATTGGGAAAAACAAGGGGCTTATTTTTTCAGCCGGGTGGTGCAGCACGGCAAACGCCGTGCCGAAGAAATGCGCGAGTCGGCCGTCACCGTGCAAGAGACGGGCGTGGCACCGACCATGGCGGCAGCCATTGCCCGCAAACAAGATTGGGTGGCGGGATTGGCCGCTCAAGGGCTGTTCCAAGAGATGCCCCAACAGGCGCTGTGGCAGGACTATGCAGATCGACTGATCGCCCTGCAAACTGCCAAATCCGGCACCTGAGCCGATGGGATCGCCCGCCATGCCTTTTGAAGAAGGGTTCCTTATCTGGGCGGCGGTTTTATGTGGGCTTCAATTCGGCAGTTTTTTGAATGTGGTGGTGTGGCGCTTGCCGCGCATGCTCGAGCGCGAATGGCAAGCTGTCAGCGAGCCTGCCGCTGAGACCGAACCCGCGTTCAACCTGTCCACGCCGCGATCGCATTGTCCGCATTGCCTCACCCCTTTGCGTTGGCAAGATTTGCTGCCAGTGTGCAGCTATTTGTGGTTGCACGGCCGCTGTGCCCATTGCGCTGCGCCTATTTCCTGGCGTTACCCTCTGGTGGAACTGACCGTGGCGCTGGTCTGGGGGGGCTGTGCCTGGCGCTGGGGATGGTCGGGGTCGGCGTTGGTCTGGGCAGGTTTTTTCACCACTTTGTTGGGCCTGGCATTGATCGATGCCGACACCATGCTGTTGCCCGATGCCATGACCATGCCCTTGTTGTGGGCCGGATTGATCGCTGCCCACTTCGGTTGGACGGGAGTGGGCTTGAGCGACGCGCTCTGGGGTGCCGTGGCGGGCTACCTGAGTTTGTGGCTGGTGTACCAGGTGTTTTTGCGGCTCACGGGCAAGCACGGTTTGGGCCGAGGTGACTTTAAATTGTTGGCGGCCTTGGGTGCTTGGCTCGGCTGGCAAGTTTTGCCGTGGCTGGTGCTGGGTTCCTCTTTGCTGGGTCTGTGTGCGGCGGCACTGAGGATGTGGCAAGGTACTTATGTCAAGGGCCAGCACATGCCTTGGGGCCCCTCATTGGCGTTGGCTGGTGCCAGCTTGGTGCTGTGGCGCCCGGCAATGGTATGGGTCATTTGAACCCGCGGGGCTGCCGCAAGCGCAGAGTGGGTTGCTTCAAGCAGATCCTTGGGCTTGCTCAAAAGCGCGTCCGATGGCTTCGAAATACGCCTGGCCGCAGGCGGTGAGCACCACATACTTGGTGCGCCGGTTGCTCTCTTTGAAGACGGCATCGATCAAACCCAGGTGGAGCAACTGGGTGAATTTGCGGTGCAAGGTGGCCGGTGAGGCAATGTGGGCCAAGCCCATCAACTCCGTCACGGTCAGGGCTTGCTCACGCTGTTCATGCAAGGCAATTTCGTCCAGCAATTGCTTGGTGCTGCCATCCAAATCGGGGATGGCTTGGGTGTGGGTCAAGGCCCGCACCAAATTCACAAAGTCGAGGTAGCGGTTGATGATGTTCTCCTGTCGGCGGTTGATTTAACCGTTTGATTAATATGTGCAAAATCATATAACAATTTTGATAACAGGTGTTTTGCTGTGGCCCGGTAACCACCCAGTTCAATCAGCGATGCCCTAAATGCATGCGCACCATGTGCGCCACCAAGGTGGTCGTGTGTTGTTGGGTGGGTGTGTTGGCGCGCCTGTCGCTGCTCACCAATGACAAAGAGATCGTCAATGGCGGGTCGCCGATGCGCCGCAGCTGATAAGCCGATGGTTGTGGCGAGCGTGCCACCGCCTGGCGGCTGAGCAATGCGTTGCCCACGCCGTCTGCCACCAGGTCCAAGATGGCTGACACCCCATCGATTTCCAGCACCACATGGGGTTGGCAGTTGTGTCGGGCCATCTCTGCCTCGATATGCATGCGAATGGCATTCGGTCGGCTGGGGGTGACCAAGGGCAAAGCGGCCAAGGCTGACAAAGGCAGGGGCGGTGGCGGCGGGTCTTCAGCCAGACCGGGCGGGCGCGCTTGGACCAGAACCAATTCTTCGTCAATCAGAGCCTGGCGCACCAAACCCTCGGTGGATTGGGCGTTGTACAACACCGCAATGTCCAAACGACCGTTGAGCAAACTCTCCGACAACTCGGTCGACAGACCTTCCCGGATGCTCAGTTGGGCGAGGGGCAGTTCGGCGCGAAATGCCCGGGTCAAAGGAACGGTCAGTACCCGGGCCACACTGGGCGGCAGGCCCAAGGCCACCCGGCCGCTCAAGCCACCGCGCAACTGCGCCAAATCCTCTTGCGCCCGTGCCATCTGGTGCAAGATGCCGCGCGCGTGTTCCAGCAGCAATTTGCCTGCCTCGGTGGTCACGGCACCGCGCCCATTGCGGGTCAGCAAGGTTTGGCGCAACTCGACCTCCAGGCTGCGGATGTGCCGGCTCAATGCCGGCTGGGCCAGGCCCAGCACCTGTGCCGCCCGGGTGAAACTGGCTTGCTCGGCCACCGTGACAAAGGATTGGAGCTGCTGCAGTTCCATCTATAAAATATGAATATCCAGTGACCAGATATGTAAATTTATTATAACAGATAGTGTCACTTTCGCCAGAAACACCAGGCTTGGAGGCCCCACAATGCCTGCATGAGCCAAGCACCTCTGCCGATCATCGGCATTTCATCCAAAGCCACCCAAAACGTCCTGGCCGACATGGCCAGCGCCTATCAAGCGCAAACCGGCGTGGCATGCCTCATCGAGTCGGTTGGCGGGGTGGATGCGGCCCGGCGCGTCCAAGCCGGTGAAGCATTGGAGGTGGTTTTGTTGGCCAGCGACGCCATCGAACGCTTGATGGCTTCGGGTCATGTGTGCGTCGACTCGCGCGTTGACTGGGTGCGCTCACCGGTGGCGGTGGCGGTGGCCGAGGGAGCGGCCCATCCCGATATCGGCAGTGCCCAGGCGCTCAAGGCGGCGGTGTTGGCGGCCGATAAAGTGGCTTATTCGACCGGGCCCAGCGGCGTGTATTTGGAAAAATTATTTGCCCATTGGGGCATCACGGCGCAACTGCAAGGCCGCTTGGTCACAGCCCCGCCGGGTGTGCCCGTCGGGTCTTTATTGGCCAATGGCGAGGCGAGTTTGGGCTTTCAGCAGTTGAGCGAACTCATGGCCTTGCCGGGCATTGAGGTGCTGGGCCAACTGCCCCCCGATGTGGCTTACATCACCGTGTTTTCTGCGGCCATTGCGCAAGCAGTGGCTGCGCAACCCGAGCGGGTGCAAGCGGTGCGCGACTGGATGGCCTTTTTGGCCAGTGTTGCCACCGAACCCATCAAGCGCCGCCACGGCATGCACTGGGCTTAAAGCGATTTCTATTTTCTTTCAATCCAGAGGATTCCCATGTCATTGATCATTGACTGTCACGGCCACTACACCACAGCGCCCGCTGCGCTGGAAGATTGGCGCAAGCGGCAAATTGCGGGCATCAAAGACCCATCAGCCATGCCCAAAGCGGCAGACCTGCAAATCAGCGATGACGATTTGCGCCACAGCATCGAGACCAACCAACTCAAGCTGATGAAAGAGCGCGGCAGTGACATTACCTTGTTCTCGCCCCGGGCTTCATTCATGGCCCACCACATTGGTGACTTTACGGTGTCAAGCACCTGGGCTGCCATTTGCAATGAACTGTGCCACCGCGTGTCCCAACTGTTTCCCGCGCACTTTGTGCCAGTGGCCATGTTGCCCCAGTCGCCTGGCGTAGACCCCGCCACCTGCATCCCTGAGTTGGAGCGCTGTGTCAAAGAATACGGTGCGGTGGGCATCAACCTGAACCCCGATCCATCGGGCGGGCATTGGACATCGCCCCCATTGAGCGACCGCCATTGGTACCCCATTTTTGAAAAAATGGTTGAGTACAACTTGCCCGCCATGATCCATGTGTCCACCAGTTGCAATGCGTGTTTCCACACCACGGGGGCGCACTACCTCAACGCCGACACCACGGCGTTCATGCAGTGCTTGACCAGTGATTTGTTCAAAGATTTTCCGACCCTGAAGTTTTTGATTCCCCATGGCGGCGGCGCTGTGCCCTACCACTGGGGTCGCTTTCGTGGTCTGGCGCAAGAGCTGAAAAAGCCCCTGCTGGAGGAGCATTTGCTCAACAACATTTTCTTCGACACCTGCGTGTATCACCAGCCTGGCATTGACCTGCTCAATACCGTGATTCCGGTGAAAAACGTGTTGTTTGCTTCAGAAATGATTGGTGCGGTGCGTGGCATTGACCCTCAAACTGGCCACCACTACGATGACACCAAGCGCTATATCGAGGCCAGCAAAATTTTGAGTGCCGCCGACCGGCATGCGATTTATGAGGGCAACGCACGCCGCGTATTCCCCCGATTGGACAAATGGTTGACACAGAAAGGACACTGAAATGAACCACATGGGCAAAGTCAAACGGCAAATCCAGCGTGCCGACAAAAATACCGTCGAGCGTTTGGCCATTTACGGCGTGGCCACGGTGCACGAAGCCATGGGTCGGGTGGGCATGATGAACACCTACATGCGCCCCATTTACCCGGGCGCGCGTGTCGCTGGGACTGCTGTGACCGTGCTGCTGCATCCCGGCGATAACTGGATGCTGCATGTGGCTTGCGAACAAGTGCAACCCGGTGACATCGTGGTCGCGGCCATCAGCGCCCCTTGCACCGATGGTTATTTTGGTGACCTGATCGCCACCTCTTTCAAGTCCCGAGGCGCGCATGCTTTTGTGATCGATGCCGGCGTGCGCGATGTAGCGGAGTTGACGGAAATGGGCTTTCCGGTGTGGAGCAAATGCATCAGCGCCAAGGGCACGGTCAAGGCCACCTTGGGTCATGTCAACTTTCCTGTGGTGTGTGCCGGCGCCATCGTCAACCCGGGTGATGCCATCGTGGCCGACGATGACGGCGTGGTCGTGGTGCCCGCGCAATTTGCCACCCAAGCCGCCGATGCCGCTGCCGCCCGCGAAGCCAACGAAGGCGACAAACGCGCCAAATTGGCAGCGGGTCAGCTTGGCCTGGACCTCTACAACATGCGTGGCCCGCTGGAAAAAGCGGGCTTGGTGTATGTGGACTGATGCGGCACCGACCGAGCTGAAGAAAGCACACCGCCATGCATGTTGAAAAAACACCGGGTTGGCTGGATTGGTTTGCAGGGCCCAGCCAACCGCAGTTTGTGTTGCCATTGGGTGCGGTGGATGCGCATTGCCATGTGTTTGGTCCCGCAAACCAATTTCCCTTCGCCCCCGAGCGCAAATACACCCCATGCGACGCCTCCAAACACCAGTTGTACGCCTTGCGTGACCACCTGGGATTTGACAAAAACGTGGTGGTTCAAGCCACCTGCCACGGCGCGGACAACCGGGCCATGGTCGATGCCTTGTTGCACTCGGGGGGCAAAGCGCGTGGGGTGGCCACTGTCAAGCGCAGCGTCACCGATGGCGAGTTGCAAGCCATGCACGATGCGGGCGTGCGCGGCGTGCGTTTTAATTTCGTCAAGCGCTTGGTGGATTTCACGCCCAAAGACGAATTGCTGGAAATTGCCCACCGCATTCAAGCCTGGGGCTGGCACGTGGTGATTTATTTCGAGGCGGTGGATCTGCCCGAGTTGTGGGATTTTTTCACCGCTTTGCCCACCACCGTGGTGGTCGATCACATGGGCCGGCCCAATGTGGACCAAGCCGTGGACGGGCCAGAGTTTGCGTTGTTCATGAAGTTCATGCGCGAACACGACAACGTGTGGAGCAAGGTGACCTGCCCCGAGCGCTTGTCACTGACCGGCCCTGCGGCGCTCAACGGTCAACGCCAGGCCTATCGCGATGTGGTGCCATTTGCGCGCCATGTGGTCGAGACCTTTCCCGACCGCGTGTTGTGGGGCACCGATTGGCCCCATCCCAACCTCAAAGACCACATGCCCGATGACGGTTTGCTGGTGGACTTCATCCCGCACATTGCGCCCACGGCAGATTTGCAAAAGCGCTTGCTGGTGGACAATCCGACCCGACTGTATTGGCCAGAACTTTTGAAAGCCTGAACCATGTCACTGGAAAAACCTTACCTGGATGTGCCGGGTACCACCATTTTTGATGCCGAACAGTCGCGCAAAGGCTATTGGCTCAATCAGTTTTGCATGTCCCTGATGAAAGCACAAAACCGCGAGCGCTTCAAAGCCAATGAGCGCGCTTACCTGGACGAATGGGCCATGAGCGAGGAGCAAAAACAAGCGGTGATGGCACGCGACCTGAACTGGTGCATCCGCACCGGCGGCAATATTTACTTCTTGGCCAAGATCGGTGCCACCGACGGCAAGAGTTTTCAGCAAATGGCGGGCAGCATGACGGGCATGACCGAAGAGGAATACCGCAACATGATGGTCGCGGGCGGACGCTCGGCCAATGGCAACCGCGTGATCGGCGAAGACGGCGACGCGCAAGCCCACCGACAACCCCAAGGCCGCGCAGGCCAAACCGCAAAGGCTTGAACATGGCTCATATTTCCGCATCTGTCTACACCTCGCACGTGCCTGCCATTGGTGCGGCGCTAGACCTGGGCAAAACCGCCGAACCGTATTGGCAGCCGCTGTTCAAGGGCTACGAGTATTCCAAGCAGTGGCTCAAAGACAACCCGCCCGATGTGGTGTTCTTGGTTTATAACGACCATGCCACGGCGTTCAGCTTGGACATCATTCCCACCTTTGCCATTGGCACGGCCGCTCAGTTTCAGCCAGCCGACGAAGGTTGGGGCCCGCGCCCCGTGCCCATGGTGCAAGGGCACCCTGAGTTGGCTTCGCACATTGCCCATTCGGTCATCCAGCAAGACTTTGACCTGACCATCGTCAACAAAATGGACGTGGACCATGGCTTGACCGTGCCCCTGTCATTGATGTGTGGCCAACCCCAGGCCTGGCCTTGCCCGGTCATTCCGTTTGCGGTCAATGTGGTGCAGTACCCCGTGCCCAGTGGCCGGCGTTGCTTTGAACTTGGCCGCGCCATCCGAAATGCGATCAACAGTTTCGATGCCCACTTGAATGTGCAAATTTGGGGAACGGGTGGCATGAGCCACCAGTTGCAAGGTCCGCGCGCGGGCTTGATCAACAAAGAGTTTGACAACGCCTTTTTGGATAAACTGATCCATGACCCAGAGGCCGCCGCCAACATCCCCCACATTGACTATGTGCGTGAGGCGGGCAGCGAAGGCATTGAGTTGGTGATGTGGTTGATCGCCCGCGGTGCCATGGAAGATGTGGCCCCGCGCCCAGCGGGCGTGGCCCAACCCCAGTTGAACATGCGCCACCGCTTCTACCATGTGCCCGCCAGCAACACCGCCGTGGGCCACATGATTTTGGAAAACCCCGGCCATTGAGCACGGCGTTTCTCATTCCCTTTTGATCGAACTGCAGGAGTTTTTCATGACCATCAAAGTGGCCCTGGCCGGCGCAGGTGCATTTGGCACCAAGCATTTGGACGGCATCCAAAACATCGACGGCGTAGAGGTCATCTCCATCGTGGGGCGTGAATTGACCAAAACCCAAGCGGTGGCGGACAAATACGGCATCGCCCATGTCAGCACCGATTTGAACGACAGCTTGAAGATCCAGGAAGTCGATGCGGTGATTTTGTGCACCCCCACCCAAATGCATGCATCGCAGTCGCTCGCCTGTTTGAATGCGGGCAAGCATGTGCAGGTTGAAATCCCCTTGGCCGACAGCTGGAAGGATGCCCAAGCCGTGGTGGACCTGGCCAAGTCCAGCGGCAAAGTGGCGATGTGCGGCCACACCCGCCGCTTCAACCCCAGCCACCAATACGTCCACCAAAAAATCAAGGCCGGGCAGTTCAACATCCAGCAAATGGATGTGCAAACCTATTTCTTTCGGCGCACCAACATGAATGCGCTGGGTCAACCGCGCAGCTGGACCGACCACTTGCTGTGGCACCACGCCGCGCACACGGTGGATTTGTTCGCCTACCAGGTGGGCAGCCCGATTGTCAAAGCCAACGCCGTGCAAGGGCCCATCCATCCCAACTTGGGCATTGCAATGGACATGAGCATTCAGCTCAAAGCCGCCAACGGTGCCATCTGCACCCTGAGCCTGAGCTTCAACAACGACGGTCCCTTGGGCACTTACTTTCGCTACATTGGCGACACGGCCACTTACTTGGCCCGCTACGACGACTTGTTCACCGGCAAAGAGGAACAAATTGATGTGTCCAAGGTGGCGGTGTCGATGAATGGCATTGAGCTGCAAGATCGCGAATTTTTCAGCGCCATCCGCGATGGCCGCGAGCCCAATGCCAGCGTGGCCCAGGTGTTGCCTTGCTACCAGGTGCTGCACGACCTTGAGCAGCAACTCGCATGAGCAAGCGCGCCCTCGGCCCCTTCCAAGTCTCGCCCATTGGTTTGGGCTGCATGAACATTTGCCACGCCTATGGCAATCCCACTTCACCCGAGGAGGCCGAGCGTTTGTTGCTGGCCGCCCTCGATGCGGGTGTGGATCATTTCGACACCGCCGCCTTGTATGGGTTTGGTGTGAGCGAAACCTTGGTGGGCAAAGCTTTATCAGCCCACCGCAGCCGCTTCACCTTGGCCAGCAAATGCGGCATGCAAGGCGTGGATGTCAAAGGCGATGGCAATTTGGTGCGGGTCATCGATGGCCGACCCGCCACCTTGCGCCAAACCTGTGAAGACGCTTTGCGCCGTTTGCGCACCGATGTGATCGACCTGTATTACCTGCACCGTTGGGACAAGAAAGTACCCATTGAAGACAGCGTGGGCGCTTTGAGCGACCTGGTGCGTGCGGGCAAGATACAAAGCATTGGTTTGTCGGAGGTGTCGGCCCACACCCTGCGCAAAGCCCATGCGGTGCACCCGATTGCAGCGGTGCAAACCGAATACTCGCTGTGGACCCGCAACCCCGAAATTGCCGTGCTCGACGCCTGCCGCGAACTGGGCACCACCTTTGTGGCTTTCAGCCCCGTGGCGCGCGGGTTTTTGGCTGGCAAACCAATAGACATTGACCAACTGGACGCCAAAGACATTCGCCGCAGCATGCCGCGCTTCCACGCCGACAACTTTCCGCGCAACCAGCAATTGCTGCCACCTTATTTGGCCCTGGCGCAAGAGCTCGGTTGCAGCCCCTCGCAACTGGCCATCGCCTGGTTGCTGCACAAAGCGCCGCACATCGTGCCCATCCCCGGCACCACGTCGATAGCGCATTTGCACGACGACCTGGGCGCATTGAATGTGAAGCTCAGCGCGGACCACATGCAACGCTTAGAGGCCATGATCGGCCAACACAATGTGGTGGGCAACCGCTACAACGACCAGGCCAATAGCGAGGTGGATACCGAGGTGTTTGCCTAAGACCCGCGGTCAGTACACAGGTTTTGGCTTGAGGCCCATGGGCTGATGTGCAAGCCCACTGACCCCAAAAAAAAGGACGCCCGAGGGCGTCCTTTTTCATGGGCGTGCGCGGCTTAAATGCTGTCGATGAAGCTGCGCAGTTTGTCGCTGCGGCTGGGGTGCTTCAACTTGCGCAAGGCCTTGGCTTCGATTTGACGGATGCGCTCGCGCGTCACGTCAAATTGTTTGCCCACTTCTTCCAGGGTGTGGTCGGTGGACATTTCGATGCCAAAGCGCATGCGCAGCACCTTGGCTTCGCGCGGGGTGAGGCCGTCGAGGATGTCTTTGACCACATCGCGCAAGCCCGCTTGCATGGCCGCCTCGATGGGCGCGGTATTGGCGCTGTCTTCGATGAAGTCGCCCAGGTGCGAGTCGTCGTCATCACCGATGGGCGTTTCCATGGAGATGGGCTCCTTGGCGATCTTCATGATCTTGCGGATCTTGTCCTCAGGGATTTCCATCTTCTCGGCCAGGATGGAGGCATCGGGCTCAAAACCAAACTCTTGCAGGTGTTGGCGGCTGATGCGGTTCATTTTGTTGATGGTCTCGATCATGTGCACGGGGATGCGAATGGTGCGTGCCTGGTCTGCGATCGAGCGGGTGATGGCCTGGCGAATCCACCAGGTGGCGTAGGTCGAGAACTTGTAGCCGCGGCGGTATTCGAACTTGTCCACCGCCTTCATCAAACCGATGTTGCCTTCTTGGATCAGGTCCAGGAACTGCAAGCCACGGTTGGTGTATTTTTTGGCGATCGAGATGACCAAGCGCAGGTTGGCCTCGATCATCTCTTTCTTGGCGTGGCGTGAGTTGGCCTCGCCTTGGTTCATCCGTTTGTTGATGTCCTTGAGCTCGGCCAAGGGCACGACCACACGGGTTTGCAGCTCAATCAGGCGTTGTTGCAACTCTTGCACCGGCGGGATGTTGCGCGCCATGGTGGCCGACCAAGGTTTGCCCGCACTGGCTTGTTTTTCCACCCATTTGAGGTTGAGCAAGTTGGCTGGAAAGTCTTTGACGAACACGTCTTGCGGCATGCCGCATTTCTCCACAATGATGCGGCGCAATTGGCGTTCTTTTTTGCGCACGTCTTCGACCTGGGCGCGCACCATATCGCACAAGCGCTCGATGGTGCGGGCGGTGAAGCGGATGGTCATGAGCTCTTCGCTCAATGCTTTTTGCGCTTTTTGGTAGTTCGGTGAGCCATAGCCTTCTTTGTCGTAGGCCTTGTGCACTTTTTCAAACAAGTTGGCAATGCGGTCAAAGCGCTCCAGGGCTTCGCGCTTGAGCTCTTCGAGTTTTTTGGTCAGCGCCTTGGAGCCGCCTTTGCCGTCGTCGTCGTCGGCTTCGTCGAACTCGTCAAAGTCTTCTTCGGCCACATAGTCGTCGGCTTCGTTGGCATTGCTAAAGCCATCCACGATGGTGGAGATGACCACCTTGTCTTCGCGGATGTCGTTGGCCAAGCGCAAAATTTCGGCGATGGTGGCCGGGGACGCACTGATGGCGGCCATCATGTCCATCAAGCCGCCTTCGATGCGTTTGGCGATTTCGATTTCGCCTTCACGGGTCAACAACTCGACCGTGCCCATTTCGCGCATGTACATGCGCACCGGGTCGGTGGTGCGACCGAATTCGCTGTCCACGGTGGACAAAGCGGCTTCGGCTTCTTCCTCGGCCTCTTCTTCGCTGGCCACGGTGGGTCCGGTGTTGGTGATGAGCAAGGTTTCTGCATCCGGCGTTTGCTCGTACACGGCCACGCCCATGTCGTTCAACATGGTGATGACCACTTCCATGGTTTCGGCATCCACCAGTTTGTCGGGCAAGTGGTCTGAGATTTCGCCATGGGTGAGGTAGCCCCGGGTTTTACCCATCTTGATCAGGGTCTTCAAGCGCAAACGACGCTTGGCCAGGTCCTCTTCAGACAGGATGGTCTCGTCCAGACCAAACTCTTTCATCAAGGCGCGCTCTTTGGCCTTGCTGATTTTCATGCGCAGGGGCTTGACCTTTTCGCCGGCGGCGGCAGGGCCTTCCTCGGCAAACTCGGCCTCCAAATCGGGCAAATCATCTTCCAGCGCTGCGCCTTTGCCTTTGGCCTTGGCGGCTGCCTTGCCTTTGGTGGCTGGTGCGGGTGTGGCGGCTTTGGCCGGTGCTTTGGCCGCTGGCTTGGCAGTCGCTTTCACAGGCGCTTTGGCACTGGGTTTGGCCGCTGTGGTGGTTTTGGCCACAGGTTTGGCCGCCACTTTGGAAGCGGCTTTTGCCGCAGGTTTCGCCGCTGCTTTTGCTGCAGGTTTGGCGGCAGTTTTAGCGGTTGATTTGGCGCTGGGTTTGGCAGGGGTCACTGGGTTGGCTTTCTTGGCTGTCTGGGCGCTGGTGGGTGCGGCGTGTTTTTGGGGCGCAGCGGGCTTGGCGGTCTGCTTGGGCTTTTGAGCGGGCATGGAACTCAACCTCCATCGAGAGACAAAAAAACATCTCGCACCCGTTGGGCGCGTGGGCTGGATTGGGGAACCTGCACAAGGGGATGGGCGAACATTTGGGGTGCAGTCCTTGCGGGGATGCTGGCCGGTGAGGGATATTGCCCGTGATTGGCCAATTTCGGAGGTGCTGCTGTCGCGCTTGCGTTAAGGTGGAGTTGGATTATACCTCGGGCGGGATTTCCAACGATCGGCGACGCGCTTGCAAGGCCCGGTAGCGCTCTAGCGCCCTCGGGTCGGTCTGGGCGCTGGCAATGGCCTGGGTTTCTTGGGCTTTGAGGCGCTCGATCAACAAACGGTTGAGCAAGGCCTTGAGCTCGGCCACACTTTCACGGGCCAAGGCTTGGGGATTGGGGGCTTTGGGGTCTGGTTTTTCGTCGCTGGCGGCCGCATCCGTTGCAAACGCGGTGTCCATCACCTTCAAGGCCAAGGCCTCGCAGGGGTGATCGCGCAGGCCCTCGCGCAAAGCGCCCCAAGGCAAGCTGCCGTGTTCCTGGTATTGGCTGTCGAGCCAAGTGAATAAGGGGCCATGGGGAGCGGGCAGTTCACACAGCATCTGGTGATCTTCGCCATTGAGGTCTTGCCATTGGTGCATGTCAGACAACAACAAGCGCACCGCATGATCGGCCCGACTCGCCGGCAATTGGCGAACCAGGCCGCGCGCGGGTTTGTCGCTGCTGAATCTGCGCGGAAAACCGTTGCCAGGGTTGTCACCTTGGGGCGCTTGGCCATCTGAGGTTGTGCGCCGCTGCCACTTGGCCGTTGCGGGGGAGGTGGGTTGCCACAGCGACTGCAATTCGTGCAGGCCCAGTTGAATCAAATCAGCAAATTCGGCCAGCAGTTGGCGCTTGAGGGCCCCATCGGGCAGGCTCAGCCACAGCGGTTTGGCATTGCTGGCGAGTCGGGCACGGCCCTCGGCACTGCTCAGGTCGCAAGCTTCACGCGCCGCATCGATCAAACAGCGGCT
>Ga0214917_10002416_pt1 | contig 22691 bp, 21 predicted proteins | sample LL_1208_BB_MetaG_FD_177983 | JGI IMG/M metagenome (GOLD analysis project Ga0214917, IMG submission 177983) | Freshwater microbial communities from Lake Lanier, Atlanta, Georgia, United States - LL_1208_BB | ecosystem: Environmental > Aquatic > Freshwater > Lake | place: USA: Georgia | collected...
GGCCGGTGATTTTGGTATGTGCCTAAGATTAATTTCTCTCGGATGCACATACACTTTGGTGTGACGCATTCCGCGGTAGCAAAGCAACAGCATGGCCGTATGTCGTCACGTTTAATCCAAGCAGATCGATGCAGGTGCATTGGATGTACGCACTGCTTAGCGGAACGGTGGTGATGCGAGTACGCCGCCGCCACCGAGATTCCAGGCTTTGTTGGGGCCACGGTCGATATTGAAGATCGTCGTCGGTCCAAGGTTGGTGTTGTAGATGTCGCCGTAATTGCCTACTTGGGAGACGATTTGGTAGCCAAAGTCAGGTGCCAACCCAAACTGGGCGCCGATTTTGCCTTCGGCACCGAGCAAGCGCAACACGCGCGGGTCTTTACTGGTGGTCAACATCTCGTCGACGTTGCTCCGGTCAACCCGCAACTCTTCGGCGTACATGGTGGCATATACCGACCAGCTGACGATGTCATACCACTGGTCGTCACCTTCGGCCATCACTGGCCCTAATGGCTCGCGTGAAATGCGGTCGCCGAGGATGATGTGGTCGTCTGGTTTGGGGAAATTGACCCGTTGCACGGCTAATTGGCTACTATCACTGGTGACGGCATCACATTTGCCATCGAGATAGCTTTGATAAAGGAGGTTTTCGCCGTTGATTTCGACTGCCTCAAAGATAATCCCACGCGCGGCGAAATCATCACGCAAGTTAATCAGACTGGTAGTGCCGGCGCTGGCACAAATCCGTTTGTCGCGTAAATCTTCGAGTTTGGCGATACCACTTTTTTTGGTGACCAAAAAAGTCTGGCCGTCGTGAAAGGTGGTCGGTCCAAACATCAAGCCCGCACCATCGCGTGACGCCGTCCACGTGGTGTTGCGAATGACGACATCGACTAATTTCGTGCGGATGGCGGTGAAGCGTTCGTTGGGGCCTTCGTTAGTCGTTACTGGGACATAATTGACTTTATTGGCGTCACCGAGCACAGCAGCGGCGATGACCCGACAAAAATCGACATCGAAACCACTCCAGCGCTTGCGCACTGCATCATAAAAGCCAAACCCAGGTAGATCGGCATTGACACCACAATTCAAGACGCCTCGAGACTGCACAGCCACTAACGTTGACTCGCCAATTGAGGCTGGTGCTTGGGTTGTTGAGACGACCGTCGTGTCTGCAGTCGGTGCTACGTCGACGGGCATTGGGGTTGCGGTGAATTGTAGCGATACTTCTTGGTCGGCCGTGTCTTGGGGGGTGGCAGTGACTACGATGACTTCAGGGGTGGGCACGGCTTGACTGACTAGGCGCCCAAGGCTGCCACAGGCCATGGTCAACAAACTTATGCCGATGATGATAAATGGGGCGAAACGACGCATAATAGTCTCCTTTAGGGAGTTTTGTAGGTGTAGATAGCACCGGTAGGCACGAGTTCGATGGCGTAATTGGCAGGGAGCGGTTGGGCGGCGATGGCGGTAGCAATGGCGGCGCTGAATTCAGGAGCCACAATCACCAAATCACTGCCGTTTTGACGCAGGTCATCCAAAAAGGGTTGCATGGCACTATCATCAATGAGTTGGATTTTGAGTGTGGTATTGGTGGCGTTTTGGAGCGTTAGGGTATCGCCACTGCGTGATATCACCTGCCAGTCGCCACTTTGACTGTCGAGTATACGCTGGTCACTGCCCTTGAGTGCATCTGGTGCAATCAGATTGGCGAGCGTAGCGGGTAAGCCCGGGATATAGGTAATGGTGATTTTGCTGGTTGATTTGGGCACTACGCTGGCGATGAATGCACAGTGTGCTTCATTACTGGACGAACAATTCGCAAACCAGCGCACATAATCGTTGGCAGTCAGTGCTGTACCATCATTCCAAGCAATTTTGCTCACGTCGATGGTGCGACTGAGCTGATTAAGACTGGTTGGCTGCGTGAGTGCCGTAATACCTCGTTCATCATCGTATACCAGTGCACCAGTGTCGAGTTGCACGGTGGTTGAAATCAACTCATTGGGATTCTTCCAGACCCCTCTGGATTTGCTGATAGTGACGAGTGGGGTATGAATCAACGGCGCAACCAATGATTCCCAATTGATATTACTACTGAGTACCGCAACCGTAATGGTGTTTTTGTTGACACTGCGTTGGCTAAACTGACTCAATAACGATTTGCTCGTGTCAATATTGAATTCACCAAATAACGTTTGGCTACGTATGAGTAGTTGTGCTTGACGAATCACTGCGGCCTGTTGGGTACACGTATTGTTAAGTTGACATTCGAGCAACATCCCAGCAGCTGTGCCGAATGGCGCACGCATCACCCCAGTACCATCACCACATTGTGATAGCAATTTTTCAGGTGCTATTTTTTTGGCACTGGTCGCAACCAACTGGTTAGTAATGTCGATGCTTGCCCCATAGCGATTAGCTAAATTGCCGTCAATACTTGTGATACGCAATGCCTTTTGGGCCGTGGGATTGAGCATTGGCCAGGCTGCCGCCACGATACCGTCGGCGTCACAGGCCGGTAGAACGACCGCCGCTGTGGGTTGTGCGGTCGGTGCTAGTACGCTGATGGCGGTTGCGACGGGCTCGTTGGTGGGGATTTCGGCAGGGATGTCTGTCGCCACCATACTGTTGATCCCACTCGCGCTACTATCGCTGGTGGTCGTGCTGGTGCTGGGTGTATTAACGAGCGTACTGCCGATACCACACATGCCAATGATGGCCCCAATCAGCACGATTTTGCCCAAGGTACTGCGCCACATCCCAGTGATAGTCGACACAATCCACGCCCACCACAAGCCACCACTCAAATTGCCCGATGGCACACTTAGTTGCGGAGGTGTCGATGGCGGCGTCGCCTGCGCTGGAGGAATGACTGGTATCGCTGGCTTGGTCGGAGGAGGTTTTTTTACTGGTGTAAGCGTCTGTGGTACCCGGAATGTTGGCGATGGTGCTGGGCTACGGGTCGATACTGGGGCTGGCTGGTGGGTGGCTGGTTTTGCGGGCGTGGTAGCGGGTAATCCACTCAATGGTACTTGCATTTGCGCCATTGGCTGGGTAGGAGCGCTGGCTGGCCGTTTGCGCCGCCCTACGTTGTAGTCGACTTCACAAATCACACATGCGCCGTCATTGGGGTACCAGTGATCGGGATTGTTGCTACATTGGACGAGGCGCGATTCGATCATCTCGATGGTGTCGGCCCATTCATTTGGTGTGGGGCGGTTGGTAGTCAAAAATGCCCGACTAAATAGATTTTGCAGGACTGCCGGTAATGCCCCAATCGGTGGTGCAGCGGTGGGTGGTGCAAACAATTTGTTGGTTACATAGGGGAATATTTTTTGCGTGATGCAATAGACATGTACTTGCTCGACATCGGGTGCGCCGGGTAACGGTCGCCCTGCAAAGGGGTGGAAGCCTTGCATTAGCAATTGAAATGTTAATACCGCCAAGCCAAAGGCATCGTTGTTGGCGGTGCGGTTGACTTTGGCGAAATCTTGGCCTTGGAGCTCTGGTGACGTGTATTCAGGGATGCCGACGAGGCAGCGATGCACGACATTTTGGGCATCAGTGACCTGCATCGAATCGCAATCGACCACCGTGATTAACGCATCATCGTTGAATAAGGCATTTTTGAAGTTGACATCGCCTATCACATACCCTTTGCGATGAATGGCTGCCATCGCCAACGCCAAATTACGCGCCGAGCGGTACAAGTGGCGATGGTTCAAGGTGGGATGCTGCAAGGCGCGCTGTTGCGGTTGCAACAAATCATACAAATCGTCAGACTTGGGGATTTTGGGCATCAGGTAGCCGACAAAGGATGTGCCATTTAGGAGCACAGCCTCAGGCCAGGCGATTGACACATGGTTGAATTTGGCGCGAGTGTCGTCGTCGGGTGGGTCGGCTACCATAGCGGTGACTTTGGCTGCTAACGCCGCATTTAGGCGGTGGGGGTGGTAGATTTTTGCGACCATTGAGGGTTGTCCTACCACATCGAATACCGCACCTTCGCCACCAGCCCCTAATTGGGGACCGGTGGTGATTGTTTGCCCTTTGTCAGTACGGAACCGTGGCATAGACTTCCTCTTGGTTATCCCACAATCTTATTTATATCCATTGACAATCATGTCGAGGCGACCAGTATCAGGATGGATGACCAAACCATGCACTGGCACATCTTTTGGCAAAAGTGGGTGGTTTTTGATAATCGAAACCGTGTTGCGCACGCTGTCTTCGACATTGTCAAAACCCTTGAGCCACGATTCGAAATCGATCCCGGCATAGCGCAAGGTGTTAATGGTATCATGCGAAATCCCGCGCTCGTGGGCTAAGGTCAGTATCCGTTGTGGGTCGATGGTGCTCATACCGCAATCGTGGTGGGCGACGACGCAGATTTCTTCGGCGCGCAGGCTATAGACAGCCACAAGCAGACTGCGCATTACCGACCCCCACGGGCTGGTGACCAAGGCACCGGCGTTTTTGATGATTTTGGCGTCGCCGTTTCTGATGCCCATGGCTTTGGGCAGCAACTCGACCAAGCGGGCATCCATGCAAGCGAGTACGGCCAATCCTTTGTCGGGGAAGCGATCGTCGGTTTGGAATTGTTCGTATGCCCGTGACGAGACAAACGACTGATTATGCGCCAACAACGTGTCAAGCAGGTTCATGATGATACTTTTCTTACATGGAGCGAGTAATCGAGTGTTTACATCTATTAGTAGTATAACCAATTCATATGATTGTCGGCGCTGCATGTTTGATGGCAGACCGAGTTTGCCACCGTTATCTGCACGTCACGGTAGGTCTGATGAGCTGTTAGCGCTCTGTGGCTTCACGTCGTGCGAGTTCGGCGACGAGGTATGTGCGCAATCGGATATGAATCGGTTCTGCCAAGAATTGGCGGATGGTGTCAGTCGAGTGCGTCTGGCCGGGGCGCATAATTCGATGGGCATCGACGACGCGAATGCCGGTGCGGTGATATGGCTGGTACGCTACCGCATCGCCGCATTGGATGGTGCCGGGGGTAATGACACGACAATAAAACCCTGGGCGGTCGGCTGCAAAAAACCGTTTGACGAATTGATTATCGTGCATGCGGGCATTCAATGATTCGCATGGGGTGCGTGGTGCGGTGACTTCGAGGACCAAATCGTCAATCGTAAGGCGGTCGCCAATGGTGAATGAGGCACTTTCGAGCTCCGCAATCGTCAGATTTTCACCAAACATACCATTAGGCACGGTGTAGCCGAGCTCACGTTCAAACGCGTCGTAATCGGGGCGCCCATAGACGTAGACGGCTTGGTCGACACCACCGTGGTTGTTGGTATTGACAATCACATCACCGCTGACCCCGGTTGACGAGATGTGTACCGGGTCGGTGACGGGAATCTTGAAAATACCGGAGGTCCGGCTTGGATTGTGCGGATCGAGTGGTTGCGCTTGCCCGATGTTGATGCTCAATACATGCATGAAAACCAGTTGCCTTTTCGATTAGTGCTCACGCAACGCGAGTACGAGGGTCATATCGTCGTCACTTTTTTGGCGGAAACGCGGGGTATCGAGCAGTTTTTGCAATGACATATCGGTATCAGCGAGGTCCAACGTGCGCAGCCATTGGATTATCGGCCGGAAAAAACCGTCATAGGCTTCACCAGTTTTGTAATTTATACACATCGGTTGCACCCCGTCGCTTAGCAATGCCACCCCCCGGAGCGCTTCTTCTTTGTGGCTAAAGCGCAGGTGGGCTAGATAATCATTGCTCGTTAAGGGCATGGTGACATTGATAAATTCCCCATTGTCGGGGGTACTTAAAGTGTGTGTGACATCATTGTCATATATGCCAACCACTGCACCATCGCCAATATGCATGACGACCCAGTCATTAGGCATTACCACGGCAACCAGTAATGTACAGGCGAAATCGCGTAATTCTTTGTGGTTGGAGGTGGCACGCGCACTCAATGCGTCGCGGGCTACTGTAAAAGCCGTGCGGCAGACGTTTTCGAGGGTATTGGCACCGGGTTGGGTGGTCGGTAGCGGTTTTGCCGGCCATGGCCACCATTGGAAGCGTTTTTTGGGAGGCTTGAGCGAATCAAAATAATTGGCGATATGGGTAACCGCTTGTTCACTTGCGATTTTTGAGCCGATTTCGGAGTGTGCGGCCGATCCAAGGCCGTCTGACACCGCAACAATTAATATATCACCATTTTGCATGACATAATGATTGTCTTGGCACGGCAAATTGGCGCCGATATGACCAGTGCCGATAATCGAAGCTTTGGCAATGCGCCAGTTCATGCTCTGTCCGTTCTGTGTAAACATCCTCCCATGCATCATGTATGCATGGGAGGATAATGATTCGCTAGACGGTGGTCCAGCCTTCGGGAGGGGTCAACGGGACTTGCTGGCCAGGCTGTGATTGTGACACTTTGCCGAGGCTGGCTGACAACCAAACGAACATTTCACGGAACGAGTAGCCTTTGAGGGGCAATGGAGGCCGAGTCGACAATTGCTTGAGTACGTCCATGTCGGCACCTTCGACACCCACCGAGAAGAACGCCACCCCTTTGCGGGATTCTTCGTCTTTGATGCGTATGGCGGCGTTTTTCCAAGCGTCGTTATCTGTAGGCGCACCATCGGTAATCAAAAAGATCCATGGGCGATAGTAAGGAGTCCCATTGTCGCGATAGAGCTTCTTGCGCATGGTAATGATATCGAGCGCTTGTTGCAAGGCAGCCCCAAGGGGAGTGTCACCACTAGCAGTCAAGGTGGGAGGGGTGAATTGGCTGGCACTGCTAAAGTCTTGGAGCAGTTGGGCTGGGCCAAAGGTGACAATCGCGATTTCGACTCGTGACTGTGCCACACTGTCGCTCTGCAACGAATCACGGAAGGCGATCAATCCTTGATTGAGCTGGTCGATTTTTTCGCCTTGCATCGAGCCCGACGTGTCGAGGACGAGTACGCAGGCACAGCGTGGGTCGGGATTGGTGGGGTCAAACGATACTTCTGGTACAGTGTTCGTCATTGTCGACGTGCTCCTTCATACATAGATTTTCAAATGGTCAAAAACAACCTTTGCCCAATTCCGCTCATCTAGACGTTGCGTCTGTGCTGATAGTTGCAACACGACTCTGAATATCCGTCATAATGACATAGTATACATTATTGCGTTGTAATGATGCCGTCATTGTGAGGGATTATGTTTGATAAACTGGTGCAATCGATTAAAGCGGGGATTCAAAACGCGCAAGAGCTCGAAGCAGTGCGGCAATTGTTTGTGCAGGCCTTGGCCGATATGACCCTCGATGTCAACGAAATGGGCAAACTCACCCGCGAAATCACCGCGCATGGATTTAGCCCCGCACAAATCCACGAGCTGGGTGTTTATGTTTTGCGTGATGTGATACAACGCGCCAAAAGCGATGGGCGCGTCGATGACGCCGAAATGCAACTCATCCAACAAATCGTCACCTTGACCAACATTCCCAACCAAACGCTCGGCGAATTACTGAGTGTGTTGTTTGTGCAACGCCGGCTGTATGAAGTTAGCCAAGGACGCTTGACCCCGATTAACGTGACGGGGTTGAATTTGCATGCCAACGAAAAAGCGTATTGGGCCGAGCCCGTCACCTTGTATGAACACAAAATCGTGCGCCGTGAAACAGTGGGGCGGAGTCAAGGTGTGAGCCTGCGCATCATGCGTGGCGTGAGCTATCGCATTGGCGGCTCCAAAGGGCAATCAGTGCCGATTTATGATGATGTGGCGGTGGCGCAAGGGCAGTTGATTTTTACCAGTCAGCGCATAATATTCAAAGGGGATCGTCGTACCATGATGGTCGTGCTTCGCGATGTTATTGGTGCGGATCCCTATACCAACGCCATCATCATTCACACCAACACATCGAAGCAACCGCTCAACTTCCATTATGTGCGCCCCGAATCAGCCGAGTTGGTCGCCCAAATCTTGATGCAACTCTTGGCGTAAGGTGGGGGCAAGCTGATTGTTGGCGACATCTGCGAGACTGGTATGATCGAGGATGTCACTAATCGCATTGCGCACATTCCCCATTACGGCGCGTAATTGACAGGTCGCTTCGTCGGGGCAATTGCAGGGCTCATAGGCCATCTGTGACACACAACCGATGGGGGCGAGTGGCCCATCAAGGATGCGCACGATTTTTCCGAGCGTGATGTCTTGGGCGGGCTTGGCCAAATAATAGCCACCCCCAATCCCCATTTTGCTATGCAATAAGCCGGCGTTTTTGAGGGCCAACATGATTTGCTCGAGGAATTTAATCGGAATGTGCTCGGTTGCGGCAATCCCTTTGAGTTGCATCATGGGGGTTTGTTTGGGGGCACTTGCCAGCAAAATCATCGCCCGTAACCCGTATTCTCCGCGCTTCGAGAGTCGCATGGCATATTCCACTACTATAAAAATTCTAGCGACATTGTATACTATTTTGGCTATTGACATTTGGGTAACAAAAACCACCCATGGGTTACCTGACCATGGGTGGTGTGGTGTTTTTAGAGTTTAATGGCGTGACCGGCTGCGGCACTCCGATAAATCGCATCGACGATATCAGTGACTTGCAAAGCTTGTTCAGCGAGTACATTAGGGCTACCGCCATGTTTGATGGCATTGACAAAGTCGGCTGCTTGACCGATCCCCGGCTCTTCGTTTTCTTTTTCCATCCAGTCTGGTACCCAATGCGTCAACATGCCGAATTGGGCTTTGTTGACCTTGAGTGGGAAGACGTCGAGGCCGGCGTCGGTCCCTGACAGCGAAATTGTTTCTTTTGATTCAGGTACGTTCAAGGCCCACGAACATTCGAGGAGCATTGAAGCGCCGTTTTCGAAGCGTACAAAGGCGGCTACTTGGTCTTCGACCGTGAATTCTTGGTAGTTCCATTGACCCCAGGGGTTGACGTTGGGCTTGGTGCCGAGATGTTGTGACAAGGTGGCGCTGACTTCGATGGGCTTGGGGTTACCCAACAGATACAACGCCGTATCAAGGGTGTGCACGCCAAAGTCAATCATGGCGCCGCCCCCTTGGATGTGTTTGTGGACAAACGAACCCCATGATGGGATGCCACGGCGGCGCAAGGCATTGACCCGCACCATGTAGACATGGCCCAATTCGCCGCTGTCGATGATTTGTTTGGCGGCTTTGACGGGAGTACGATGGCGGTAATGGAAGCCCACGGTCAAGATTTTGTGGTTGGCTTTAGCGGCGGCAATCATGGCTCGCCCTTCGGCTGGATCGAGCGCCATCGGTTTTTCACACAACACATTGATGCCCTTGTTGAGCGCCGAAATTGTCGCGGGGGCATGATATTTGTTTGGGGTACAGATAACTACCCCATCGAGTTGCTCTTTGGCGAACATTTCTTCGTAATCACTATAGCGTCCGGCAATCCCAAATTGGTTGCCCACTTCGGCCAGCGACGCCGCCACAGGGTCTGACGCTGCCACCAAATCTACATCGGGGTGGGCTTTGAAGCTGGGGATGTGGCGGTTACGGGCAATGCCACCGGTGCCGACAATCCCAATACGTACTTTGCTCATCGGTATTCCCTCTATTTGCGTAATCTGACGTCCTGCCAAATCATAGTGCCAAACATGCCACCCGTCAACAGATTACCCTGTCGCCACGATGCGATGGATGAGCACCGCCGTCACCACTAACCCCAAAAACCAAAATCGTGCCCGCTGGCTGATTTGCAAGCCCCGTTGCAGATACCACAGCACCACCGGTGGCCCAAATACTAACCCACCGTACAACATATGCAACCCTGCTACCTGCCCAGTTTGGCGTGCTACGATGCCACCGATGATGGCGTTACTCAAGAGCAACAACCACAGTATCGCCATACTGCCGATACTTCGTCGGCTGAGGTCACGCCGGCGCCACCAATCAAGCGCTACACATCCGAGGGCGACAAATAGCACGGTTACACAGGTAATCAACAGGCGATGATGTAACCCAATCAGGTGATTCATTTGACTCCTTTATATCGGCGTTGCAAGGGTGTCTTGTGCACTCGGACATCGGTGTATTAGTGGGCATTTAACGCATTGTGGGCTCCGAGCATGACAAATCAAGCGCCCTAATTGGATAAAGTGCATGTGAAAAGCATATTTGCGCGCATCGGGTACGAGTTGTTCCAACAATTGTTGGGCTTTAACGGGATTTTGGGTGGCGACAATCCCGAGTCGGTGGGCCACCCGTCCGATGTGGGTGTCGACTGGCACGACTGCCATCCCAAAGGCAAACAGTAACACACAGGCGGCCGTTTTGGGGCCAATCCCCGGGTGGTCGGTTAGCCACGCTTGGGCGGCGTTGGGTGTCATTTTTGCCAAAAAATCCAACGAAAATCTGCCGTAATCGCGGGCTAAATGCCGGAGCACGGCCTGGATGCGTGGCGCCTTCGTGTCTGCTAAACCTGCCACGCGAATCACGTGCGCCAATTCAGATTCAGTGGCGTCGCACACTGCGTGCCAGCTGGGGTAGGTGCGCTTGAGTTCGTGGAAGGCGCGCCCGCTATTGCGGTCGGTGGTGTTTTGCGACAAAATCGTTAACACTAATTCATCGAGTGCATCGCGTCCTGGCCGCCACTGTCGGATGCCATAAAACTCATCGAGTATGTCCAACGAGTGTATCAGCGAGTTATGCATCTTTGTTTACCATCGTAGAAAATCACCGTATAATTAAATATCCACATCAATCTATTGAGGCATCACGTGACTGAACGCGACAAGCGTATTCTATTTGATTTTGTTGATGCATGTGTTTTGCCCCGTTGCCCTATTTGTACGTTGGTGCAACGAGCCGAACAACGCACCTTGGCTGTCTATTGTGCCGAGGGCGCCGGTGATCAGCAGCGACGGGCTGATGTGCGGGCTGCCCGCGGGTTGTGTGCGCCACACGGCGCCCAACTGCGCGATGCCAAAGATGCCATGGCTGCCGCCGTCACTGCCTACGATGTGCTCGCCAACCTGCAACGCGATTTAACCGCGTTGCGCAGTAATCCGCGCAAATGGGGGCGACGCGGCATCGACCGCCCCGCACCCTGTCCGGTGTGTGTTGACATGCAACGCTACAATCGTGCCGTCTGTGCTGGGATTGTTGCGTGGAGCAACGACGTATTGTTGCACCAAGCGTTGGCCAGCTCACACGGAATTTGTGGCCCACATCTACGTACTATTAGTCAATCCGCCCGCGTAGCCGACGAATTTTGGGGGGCGCAATCACAGGCCTGGCAACGGCTACACAACGAATTGGGAGAATTCATCCGCAAACGTGACGATCGCTTCCGTCATGAGCGTCAAGCCAGTGAAGCTGATGCGTGGAAGCGGGCGTGGCACCAGATTTCAGGCGATGTATTGCACGATATTACGAAGGAGTAGAATGTATGAGCGCTGGTATCCTGCGGATTCCAACCAAACGTGAAAGTTGGCTCTATGCCATCGCCAACTTGGGAAGCTCGATTCCTTACCAAGCTTTTGGCGCCGCCGTGTTGTTTTTTTATACCGACGTCAAACACCTTGCCCCAGCTACTGCTGCCCTTATCATGACGATTTATGCCATTTGGAATGCAGCCAACAACCCAATCCTCGGGCATATGTCAGATCGTACGCGCTCACGCTGGGGGCGGCGTCTCCCCTATATCCGCTTTGGGGTCATTCCGTATGCCATGGCCTTTGCTGCCATCTGGTTTGCGCCGTTCGATGGCAAACTGCAACCCACTGCGCTCGCCATCTGGTTTCTCGTCACCATCGTGGTCTTTGAAGGCTTCGGTACGGCAGTGACGGTGGCTGGCTACCAAGCCTTGCTGGCCGAAATGTTCCCTACATACGAATCACGTGTCGAGGTGGCAGTACGTATGAATTGGCTTCAGACTGCTGGGTTATTCATAGGCGCTGCCTTGCCCCCCGTATTGGCGACCATCCTCGGATACCCCTTGATGGGCGTGGTATTTGCGGTGGTAGCCTGTACGGCGTATTTCATCGGTTTACAAGGGATGTACGAGCAGCCCAGCTATGCGCCGACCGAAATGCCCTTTTGGGATGCTGTCAAAAACACGCTCGTCAACCGTAGTTTTGTGAGTGTGATGCTGGCACAGATGATGCGCTTTGTCTCGACCAATACGTTGACTTCGGGGATGTTTTTCTATGTGAAGTACAGCTTGCATGCCAATCCATCCCAGACCACGTTGATTCTCGCCACCGCATTTGTGGCAGCTGGATTGTTTTTACCCATTTGGAGTCGTTTTATTGCGTTACGCTATGGGCCACGCACTACTTTGATGATTGCCTATGCCAGCATTGGCGTGGCTGTTATTCCGTTACTGTTCGCTCAGACCTTTACACAATCTCTCGTCGTAGCGTGCTTGCTCGGCTTCCCCGTGGCTGGTTTGATTATGATGGGTGATGTAGTTTTGGCGGATGTCATCGATGACGACGAAGTCCGCACCGGCGAACGGCGCGAAGGGATGTTTTATGCAGTCAATGGTGCTGCTACCGCGTTGAGTAGTACTATCGCCGCAGTCGGCTTTGGGATTATATCGACCATGTATGGCTACAATCCGGTTAACGACGTCCAGCCGGCTAGTGTCGATTTTGGCTTCCGGGTTTATATGGTGATATTGCCGATTTTGGGGGCGATTTGTGCCATGACGGCGCTCTATTTTTATCCACTCCACGGGCAACGCTTGGCCGATATTCGTGCCAAACTCGCTAAGTAATCATTTTTTGTTGAAAAAACGTGCTGCTTCGGGGTGACGCGGCCCCATCCGAGGAATCTCGGATGGGGCAATTCATGGTCGCGGATTCGTGGAATGGGGGGAGTACTTATGCGCCCCAGGTTTTGCCGAGCACGCGCATCCAGTTGTCAAAACAGAGTTTGGCTAATTCAGCATCGCCATAGCCGCGGGCACGCATGGCTTCTACTAGATTGGGCAGACCACTAACATCGCCGATGGCTTGGGGGATGGTTGCACCATCGAAGTCCGAGCCGAGACCAACTCGGTCAATGCCGATGCGCGTAACGAGGTAGTCGATGTGGTCGACCATCACTGATAACTCGGTATCGGCGTTTTGGCCGCCGTCTTCCCGCAAAAAGGCCACTGCAAAGTTGAGCCCTACCATGCCGTCCGAATCGCGGATGGCGTCGAGTTGTTTGTCGGTCAGGTTGCGGGTCGACTGACTCAAGTTCCACACATTGGAATGGGTGGCGACGAGGGGGGCAGTGCTTAATTTGGCCACATCCCAGAAGCCCTTTTCGTTCATGTGCGACAAATCGATCATGATTTTGAGGCGGTTACAGGCTGTGATGAGCTCTTTACCGACGTCGGTCAACCCAGGGCCGGTGTCGGGGGAATGGCGGTGGCGGAAGGGGACTCCTTCGGCAAAAATCGTGGGGCGGCTCCAGACCGGTCCAATCGAACGCAACCCTGCTTGGTAAAAGACTTCGAGTGCGTAGAGGTTTTCGTCGATTGCTTCGGCACCTTCGAAGTGCAAAATCCCACTCAGCGCACCTGCCGCTTTGGCCGCCAAAATATCGGCCACACTACGGACTACTTTGAAGTCGCCGTGTGATTCGCGTTCGATTTCGAACAATTTTGCGGTCATCTTCATGGCATGGTTGAGCGAGTAATCGAATGGCAAGGCGGCAGGCAAGCTGTCGCGGTCATTGACTTTGTCGGCAGTGGGGTCAGCGGGGATGTATACCGCAAAAAACCCACCAGCCAATCCGCCGCGGCGGGCACGGCTCATGTCAATATGCCCATGCGGGCTTTCGAAGAAGTTATCGCCCAGATTACGATCGGCGGTCAAGCGCAAAAGCGTGTCGTTGTGGCCGTCAAAGACCGAGATTGGTTTATTCATTAGCTTCTCCTTGGTATCTGTCATGCATATGCTACGTGTCTGTCACGCTACTGTCAAATCAGGGTGTGGTAAAATAGCATTCTAGGATGCATATGGAAGAGGAATGAATAATGGTTACACCGGCATTATTGGGGTTACTTCGTTGTCCGAGCTGTGGGTCGCACCAGCTCGATAATCAGACTAATGCGGTGGTCTGCCGTGTTTGCCATGTCCAATACCCCATACACCCTGGCTATATTGACTTGATGCCCCGCGGGGTTGATTTTGCATATGTCTCCAAATATGTCAGCCAAGAAGAGCAACTCTCCGAAGAGCTCGATTACCGCGATCTGGCCCCACCCGTCTTGGCCGCAGGCGTGCGCAACCGCACAACGGTGCGCATGCTCAACCTCAACAAAGACGACGTTTGTCTCGATAATGGCTGTGGCAATGGTCGCTTTGCAGTGTGGAACGCCAAATTAGTTAAAACGATGGTGGGCAACGACCCTGCTACCATGTTCGCCGATGCGGCAATTACCGACATCGAGCTCACCCAAGCCGATTCACGCGTATTACCGTTTGCCGACAACGTTTTTGACAAGGCGTTTTCGCTCGATGTGCTCGAACACTTCCCCATCGATGTCATCGATGCATATTTACTCGAGCAAGCGCGAGTGCTCAAGCCGGGTGGGCAGTTTTTGGCGATGTCTAACACCAAAGAAAAATCAAGCCTGCAACCACTCGTCGACATCAGTCGCTGGATTGGCCGCCAATTCGTCAAAGCAGGCGTCTATGACTTCGAACGCGAAAAATTGCGCAAATCAGACCACATCAAAGCCCTCGAAAATTGGGATGATGTACTCGCCGCCTTCAGGCGCGCCGGTCTCAAGCCGGTCAAAGTGGTTTTTTGGAACAGTGTCTTTACCAGTTTTGTGGAACATGTGGTGATGAAGCTCGGCGAAGCCTGGGCTGGACGTGCCAAACCAGGCGATGCTAACGCCAAAAGTGCCGCCATCAGCGACGGTACCGACCGCGAAATCCGGGCACGTCGCCGTTTGCGCAAACAACTCACCCGCACCAGCCCCGTGTATTGGGTCATCCAATTCATTACCTGGATGATGGAGCTCGATTTGTGGTTGTTTGGCTCACTCCATTCGGGGAGCTACTTCATCGTTGTCGAGAAGCCCCGCGTATGAGCCTACGACCTCTCTATGTATCGCCCATCGGGCGGGGTGGCGTCGACATCGGCATCCAAAACATCCTGCGCGCGGTGAAGCGTGCCGGGGTAGATAGTGCCGAATTGGTGCGCATGCCCGAGCGTTACAACTTCGCGCCCATGTTGTTGCCAAGCGCCTTGCCCCACGAATGGTGGCGTGACCGCGATATCATCCAAGCCCGCTCGCGGGTGGCATTTGCCCTCAAGCGCCCAGGGATTCCGTTGGTAACCACGGTGCATCACCTGACCACAGACCCACGCTTGACGCCGGTGAGTAGCCTGGCACAACGGATTTTTTATCAGCTAGTCGAATCACGCTACGACGGGTGGTCGGTGGCCAATGCCGATGCAGTGGTCTGTGTGTCACGCTATACCCAGCAGATGACTGAGACAACCTACGGACGCCGTGATACGCATTTAATCTATGATGGCATTGATACGGACGTTTTTACCCCAGCGCCACAATGGCAACGCCTCGATGCCTTGCCGCAGAGTGATGCCCGAGTACGCTTGTTATTTGTGGGTAACCGTACGCGCCGCAAAGGCTTTGATCTGTTGCCACGCATCATGGATTTGTTGCCAGCTGATTATGTGCTCTATTACACGGCGAGCTTTCAGGCAGGTGTCGACATCAACCCGCATCCGCGCATGATTCCTATTGGCACACCTGACCGTGATGGGCTGGTCGCCGCCTATCGTTCGTGCGACATCATGCTCTTCCCGTCGCGACTTGAAGGTTTTGGCATTGCCCCGGCCGAAGCATTGGCGTGTGGTATCCCCGTCGTGACCACTAACGCTTCGGCCTTGCCCGAGGTCGTCGATGACGGCCAAAGTGGCTATCTAGTCGCAACCGACAATGTCCCCGGCTATGTGATGCGGGTACGTGAATTGGGCGAAGATGCCACGTTGCGCCGGCGCTTCGGTGAATTTGGCCGTGACAAAGTGGTGCGTTCGTTTGGCTACGATATGTCGGGGCCACGTTTCCGCGACCTCTATTTGCAGTTGTTGCAACGATAAAGTGCCGATTGTGACATTACAATCCCGCCACTTGTCACATGACAAGTGGCGGGATTGGTGCGTGAAGTGTGATTATTGATTGAACAAATTATTGATGACGTTGCCACCGATATTGGCAGGATTGGTGGTGGACTGGGCTTGGGGCATGTAGTGCGCTAATGAACCAGCCAGCACCATCATGGGCATGGTTTGTAACCAAATCCGCCCAGGTCCTTTGAGGGTGGTCAAAAAGAGCCCTTCACCGCCAAACAAGATGTTTTTGAAGCCACTCACCATTTCGATGTCTAATGACACAGTGGGTTCCATCATCGCCACATAGCCAGTGTCGACTTTGAGGATTTGCCCGGCTTCAAGGGTATATTCGACGATTTCACCGTCGAATGCCACAAATGCCACGCCAGGACCTTTGAGGCGCTCCATGATGAACCCTTCACCGCCAAAGAAGCCGGCACCTAGTTTACGTTGAAAGAAAATATCAAACGTTACGCTTTTTTCGGCACACAAAAATGCTTGCTTTTGGGCGATGACTTCTTGGCCAGCGGCCAAGTTAATCGGCACAATTTTGCCGGGGAAGTCGGAGGCAAACGATACAATCCCTTTACCGTTGGTGGCCGTGTATTCGGCGACAAACAGTGACTCACCACTGACTACGCGGCGTAACAGCCCACCGATGCCACCACTCATATTCGTATTCATGGCGATGTTGCCACTCATCCATGCCATGCCACCACTTTGGCTGACAATGGTTTCGCCCGGGTCAAGCTCACAAATCACGGCTTGCATTGTAGTACCAACGATGGTGTAGTCCATTCCACCAGTCCCCTTGCCTTTGGCGGCAATTGTTGGATCGGGCATGTCAATGCGTTGGGGAGTAGTCATTGTAGTGCTCCTTGTAAAAACTAATCAACGTACAGACGGTCTTTGTACACCTAAGGTTGCATCGGCGCTCCAATTTGTGCGCCCTCATGGGTATTGTAGCAAAATCGTGCGGGCCGTTTGGGCATCGGTTTTGATTTGGGCAACAAGTTCAGCAAAACCATTGAAGCGTTGTTCTGGGCGTATAAAGGCTACCAATGCCAATTCCATCACTTGATCATACATATCGAAGGTGACATCAAGCAGGTGCGCTTCGATACGCGGCTCGACACCATTAAACGTTGGGCGTTGCCCGATATTGGTGACTGCTGGGTATTGCACCCCTGCAAACGTCGCAATAGACGCATAGACTCCGTATTTGGGTAACATAATGCGCAGGTCGATTGCTAAGTTGGCGGTGGGGAATCCGATGGTGCGACCTCGTTGATCCCCTTTGACGACCACCCCACGGTAGCGAAATTGGCGTCCAAGCATGCTATTCACCCCGCTAATATCGCCAGCTTGGAGCGCTTGGCGAATAGCCGTTGAGCTGGGGGCGATGCTGTCAGTGTGGATGCGGGGCAGCGTGTGCACGGTAAATCCGCGCTGAGCACCGATCTGCGTTAGCCGCTCGGGCGTCCCTTCACGGCCACGCCCCAACGCAAAGTCCCATCCCACCCAGAGCGCGGTCATATTGGTGGCGTTCGCAACCCATTGCATGAAATCGGCTGCTGACATGGCTTGCACATCGTGATTGAACGCCACACTAAAAACTGCATCAATCCCACATTCCGCCATCAAGCGGATGCGTTCTGCTGGTGGGATTAGCAACCCACTCGCACGCTCTGGATGCACCACACTGTCGGGATGTGGGTCAAATGTGACGACCACTGCGTACGCGTGGTGGGTATGTGCGTGTGTCACAAGTTTGTGCAAGAATTGTTGATGGCCATGATGCATACCATCAAATACCCCAATGGTTACAATGCTCGCCTGAGCGATTGCGTTGACCGGAAGTCCGCTGAATTGTTGCATGATTACGCCTCGCCCCACTGAAAAACTTTGCGTGGATGCCATTGTGCGCTCTGATATTCGAGTACTGCGATGAGTCGCCCGTTGCCATCCAGTGCAATTGCACGCGTGTGGGCATCAGTAGCGGCTCCAATCGGCATCCCGCGTTGGATACGCGTTTGTTCACCGTCGTCAACTATCACGTGATGCCAATCGGCAATGGCTGAGTGGGTTGGTTGCAGGTGTGTAGTCACACCGTCTTTTTGTAATTGGGGTAGTGTGACGCTGTGGGCTAGGGTAAATGTGCCTACCTGGGTACGTCGTAATGCATGAAGATGCCCAGCGCTGCTAAAGCATTCACCAATATCGCGAGCCAACGACCGGATATAGGTGCCTTTGCCACAGGTCACGGTAAAATACAATTGCGGCGTCTGCCATGCCGTCACGGTCAAGCTATAGACATGTACCGGCCGTGCCGGTAATTCGGGTGCTTCACCCCGCCGCACCAAATCATACATGCGTTCACCATTGACGTGCAGTGCGGAGACTTGGGGCGGTACCTGCATTATATCGCCACAAAACGTCGTTTCGATGCGGGTAATATCGGCTGCAGTGAGTGCGGGAATGGTTGCAGTCCGGATGGGGTTACCCGTCGCATCGTCGCTGTCGGTGGCTATCCCGAAGGTCATCCCCGCATCATATCGTTTGACCGTATCGTCTTGGACATATTCGATGAGGCGCGTGGCAAGACCGAGCGCGACTACCAATACCCCACTCGCGGCGGGGTCAAGCGTGCCGGCATGTCCGACGCGTTTGACTCGGCTCAGACGGCGAATTTGTGCGACGACATCGTGTGAAGTTACGCCGAGTGGTTTGTCGATGCAGAGGAATCCGTGCATAGTGCTTGTAGATCAGGGAGTAGTAGTGCGGCGGCACTGGCAATTGTATGATTGGGCAAATTAATCCCAGCGGCATGGGCATGCCCACCACCTCCATGTTTTTGTGCGACGCCTGATACAATCACGTTGCGTGAACGCAAACTGATTTTTACTCCTTGCTCCCTTTCCTTGATTAACATAATAATTTCAAATCCATCAATCCGCTGAAGCATATGCAGTGCTTCATCTGATTCGTCATCGCTGGCTTCATGATTTTTTATCATTGCCAGCGATACGCCAGCCCAGACGATTTTGCCAATTACGGTCATCTCGCTGATTACCTGCGTCGCGAGTTGCAACGCATCGAGGCGTGTGGATCGGAAAACTTTCTGGACGATTTGATGGTGGTCTGCACCAGCAGCAAATAATTTGGCACCAAGCTGGAGCGTTTCGGCACGGGTATCGTAAATCTGGAAGCTTTGGGTATCGGTCATAATCCCAAGTAGTAATGGCGTGGCGATCCCTGCGGTAATGGTGACGCCAAGGTAGGGCAAGAATTCGGTAATTATCTCGCAGGTGGCACAAGCTTGTGGGATGATAAGGTTTTGGGTGGCAAACAGGGTGTTGGTGGCATGATGGTCGATTTGAATCATGCTGGTATGCGCCAGTGTGTCGCGATGTTTGGGGTGGATGCCCCCAAAGCGATCACTTGCAGCACAATCAACCGCAATAATCAGATCGGGATTGGGCCAAGGAGTGTTGGCGTCAAGGGCGCTACTTTTTTTGGCGTCAGTGAGCCATGCCAAATACGGGGGAATTGGTTGTTGGATGATGGGAATTAATCGGGCATTGGTTATTTGTGGAAGTGCGTTGAGTAACCCGAGCAATGAGCCAATTGCGTCACCATCCGGATTGACGTGCGTAATCAGCATGATGGCATGGGCATTGGCGATGCGTTGCTTCCATTCGCTGGCATGTTGTGCAAAAACATCCTGACGATTCATGGCGACACCTTTCTGCGTTTACGCTGCGGATAACGATCGGGCCATACAAACACCGGAGCATGCAATCGCACCTCCGGTGTAGAATTGATGGTTCGCTTATTGCGTCGGTGGTTTATCGCGGAGCAGTTCACCAATCCGGATACTGTGGTCAATGGTGTTGTCTAGCATGAAGCGTATGTCAGGAGCAGACCGGAGATGACGTAATTCGCGTGCGACTTCGCGGCGAATAAATCCCTTTGCACGATCGAGGGCTACCATGGTCTCTTTGCGTGTTTCGGGTGCACCCATGACTGACACATGCACGTGAGCCATCTGTAAGTCTGGGCTGATATCGACCCGCATCACGGTACAAAAAGCCACGCGTGGATCTTTGATTTCGTGTTGCAGGAGCTGGCCGACGATTTGTTGAATCTCGCCGGCCACTTGTTCAGTGCGTTTACTCATAGGCGTTAGGCGGTGCGTTCCACCCGCTCCTTACGATAAAATTCTAAAGTATCGCCATCTTGAATGTCATTGAATCCATCAACGACTACGCCACATTCGTACCCCGATGTGACTTCGCGGACATCTTCTTTGAAGCGGCGTAGGCTCCCGAGGCGTCCATCGTGGAGCACCACACCACTGCGCAGCACGCGTACGGTGAGTTGACGATTGACTTTACCATCGGTGACATATAGCCCGGCGACTATTTCGCGACTGGGCAACCGGAAAGTGTTGCGGACTTCGGCGTAGCCTTCGGTGACTTCGCGGTACTCTGGCTCCAGCATCCCGATCATGGCTTTTTTCATCTCTTCGACTAAGTTGTAGATGATGTTGTAAAAGCGGATGTCGATGCCGTGTTGTTCGGCGGCACGGCGGGCAGCCGGGTCAGGACGGGCATTAAAGCCGATGATAATCCCACGTGAGGCAATCGCCAAATTGACGTCGCTCTCGGTGATGGTACCAGTGCCACGGTGGATGATTTTGATTTGTACTTCGTTGGTGTTGAGTTGCGCAAGGGCGTGTTCGATGGCCCCAAGCGAACCCATCACATCGACCTTCATAATCAAATTAAGGTCTTTGATCTTGCCTTGTTGGATGTTTGCAAACAAGCCATCGAGGCTGACCGAGCGCAAATTTGCCATAGCGTCGAGGCGGATTTGGCGTTGGCGTTGGATCGCCACGCTTCGGGCCACGGTAAGATCGTCCATAACCTGCAAAATATCGCCGGCCATGGGGACTTCGTTGAGCCCGAGGATGATAACGGGAGTCGCGGGTTCAGCAAAGCGAATCCGCTTGCCCGTGTCATTGAACATCGCGCGTACAGTGCCAGTCCCATTCCCCACCAAGACGTTGTCATCCAGACGGATGGTGCCGTTTTGGATGAGTACTGTTGCGATTGGACCGCGTTGGCGATCCATTTCGGCTTCGACCACGGTCCCAACGGCTTTGGCGTTGGGGTTGGCTTTGTAGTCTTGAATATCAGCGACTAACAAAATCATTTCGAGCAAGCCGTCGATGTTGGTACGCATGCGCGCTGACACTTCGACACAGGGTACGTCACCGCCGTACGATTCGACAATCACGTTGTTGGATGCAAGCTGTTGTCTGACCAAATCAGGATTAGCGTTGATGGTATCGATTTTGTTGATCGCCACAATCATCGGTACACCGGCTGCACGCACGTGCGAAATTGCTTCGATGGTTTGTGGCATCACGCCGTCGTCAGCAGCTACCACGAGCACCACGATATCGGTGACTTGGGCTCCGCGGGCACGCATCGCAGTAAAGGCTTCGTGGCCGGGGGTATCAAGGAAGGTGATTTTGCGACCGGTTATTTCGACTTGATAGGCACCCATGTGCTGGGTAATCCCGCCAGCTTCGCCTTCGGCGACCCGAGTTTGGCGGATAGCATCAAGCAATTTGGTTTTGCCATGGTCGACGTGACCCATGATGGTCACCACTGGTGGTCGCGTAATCAAAGTCGCTTCGGTTTCGGAGGCAATCACATCTTTGACGTTTTCAATGATGCCGACCATTTGCTCCGGCACATATTGAATGGTCTCGATGTCGTATTCCGCACAAATCAAGGCCGCAGTATCATAGTCAATCTGTTGATTGATATTTGTCAGTACTCCGCCTTTGAGCAATACTTTGAGAATATCTGCCGCGCTGACGCTGGTTGCTTCTGACAATTCACGTACAGTCAACGAGCTACCAATTTGGATGGGACCTTTCGGGCGAATTACTGGACGAGGGACGTTATTTGGTCGGCCATTCGGCATGCGGGCCAGTAAGCTACTACTTTTGCCTCCTTTGCCTCCTTTGCCACGTCCAGCGCCGTCACTTTCTACAAAATCAGAAGAGCGTGTCGCACTTTTGCGGTCTACGGTGTTGCGTCCCCGCCCTGAGACTCCGCCACGACTGCCAGGAACAGGCCCACCGACGCCACCGCCGACAGGACCAGAAGAAAATCCACTGCTACTTGGCCCACCGGCTCCACGACTGCCACTCGGTGGCCCACTTCGGGGCGGGCCACCCGCCGGACGGTCACCAAATGGACGATCGCCTTGGGGACGTGGGGTGTAGGGGCGGTCGCCTTGGGGGCGGTCGCCTTGGGGGCGGTCACCTTGGGGACGTGGGGTGTAGGGGCGGTCGCCTTGGGGACGGTCACCTTGAGGACGTGGGGGGTAGGGGCGATCGCCTTGGGGGCGGTCGCCTTGGGGGCGGTCGCCTTGGGGGCGCGGAGTGTAGGGGCGATCACCTTGGGGGCGGTCGCCTTGCGGGCGCGGAGTGTAGGGGCGATCGCCTTGGGGGCGGTCGCCTTGGGGGCGCGGAGTGTAGGGGCGATCACCTTGGGGGCGG
>Ga0214917_10002417_pt1 | contig 22676 bp, 24 predicted proteins | sample LL_1208_BB_MetaG_FD_177983 | JGI IMG/M metagenome (GOLD analysis project Ga0214917, IMG submission 177983) | Freshwater microbial communities from Lake Lanier, Atlanta, Georgia, United States - LL_1208_BB | ecosystem: Environmental > Aquatic > Freshwater > Lake | place: USA: Georgia | collected...
ATTAAGGATTTTTTTCATAGGTTTTTTACCTTGGTAAGGGTTTGGTTATGTTCAAACCTCCTTCGTGTGAATAATTAATAGCATTCGGAATAAAAATCAAGTGGGCGAATTAAAATTTTTATTGATCAGTTTAAATCAATGACTTAAAGAAGGATAAGAATGCCAGATAAAAACCTAGTGACCATTGCGGTTCTTGCCAAGGAGTTGGGACTCGGCAAGGCGACGATTTCCCTCGCTTTGCGGGATGATCCACGCATCCGAAAGCAGACGCGGGAACGGGTCCAGCGCCATGCCGACAAAAGGGGATATTCGGCCAATCCAATGGTGGCTCATGTGATGAGCCAGCTGCGTTCAGCCAAGGTTTCCAACTACCGCGCCACCATTGCGCTGATCAACGTGGCTCCGCGGGAGGATGCAATTCGCACGAATGTGACCTTCCGAACGATTGCCGATGGCTTTCGCAAACGCGCGACAGGGTTGAGTTATTTGGTCGAGGATCTTTGGATCGGCGACGAAATGTTTGCCGACCCGGACCGGCTGAAGAAGGTTTTTCAGACCCGAAAAATCGAGGGCATGGCCTTTATCGGGGTGGCCGAGCGGGCCCTGCTGCCAGAACCGGTTCACGCCCTTCTTTCGCGGAGCGTGTTTATCGGGCTGGGGGTCCGTCTCACCCAGCCCTTGGTCCATTGTTGCGCCAACAATCAGTACATGACGGCCATCCTGGCGGCTCGCAAGCTCCTGGGGTGCGGTTTTGTCCGGGTGGGTCTGGTGATGTCTCGGTTTATCGACCGGCAAATCGACGGACGGTTCACGATGGGCTTCCGCCGGGCGATGGAAGACGCCGGCTGGCGGCCCGAGGCGGCTGCCGCGATGGTGTGGAACTACCAGCCCAATGACATGGTCGGTTTTGGCAGATGGCTCGACGAGGCGAAGCCCGACGCATTGCTGTGCACCCACACTGATATTCCGGGTTGGTTGAAATCCGCGCCCGGGGGAACCAGAAAAGTTGCCTTGGCCCATCTGGATTGGGATCCGTCCATGCAGGGGTGGGCGGGAATGAACCAGCACAATGACCAGGTCGGTGCGTTTGGTGCGGACATGCTCACCGCGCATCTGGCCCGTCGCGAGTTAGGATTGCCGGAAGCGGTGAAGACGATGCTGGTGGAAAGCGAATGGGTGGATGGACGCTCGTTAAGGCCGGGAGAGTTTTTGGCCTAGATGGTGGAAAGCGTGAAGGGGAAGGTGGAAATAGGCTAAAAATTCTGAACTAAGGAACGACTTCCACCGGGATGCCGGGACGGACGGCGTTGACCAGTTTGGTGGCGTTCCAGTTGGCGAGGCGGAAGCAGCCGTGGGATCCGGTGCGGGAGATGTCCTCCGGTTCCGGGGTTCCGTGAATCCCGTAGCCCTGAAGGGAGAGTCCGATCCAGGCGGTCCCCACGGGGTTGTTGGGTCCGGGAGGGAGAACGAGCTTATTGGTGATTCCCTCCTGCTGGGCGGCCAGGACAAGGACCTTGGGGTCGAAGGTGTAATTCGGGTTCGGGGCGATGTTGGCCACGGTAAGAGGCTGGTTGGGGACCTTGGTCTTGTCGGCGGCGATGGAGCAGGGGAAGCAGGCAATGACTTTGTTATTGGTGTCGAAGGCAAGAAGGGTGGTCTCCGAGATGATGATGACGATGCGGCCCACCGGTGGAAGTTTTCGGGTGCCATCCAAGTTGGGGATGGTGAGCTGGGTGCCAGCGGCAAGGTTGGTAACGCCGGGATTGAGTTCCCGGAGGAAGGCGGGTGTGGAGTGCGATTTTTCGGCGAGCATCTCCCAAGGGTCGTGGTAATCGAGCGCAGCCATTTTACTCATGGCGAGGAATCCCGTGGGGCGGGGGACGACGCGGGCGAGATCCTCGGCGGTCAGGATGTAGTCCGTGTAGGCGTCGCCGGGCTTGCCGAGATTGAGTCGGGTTTCGATGTCGAGTTCGCCGGTGGTGGCGAGACCCCGGTGGATCTGAAACTGGGTCACGGCGCGGCGACTGCGCTTGGCGAAGTGGCCGTCGATGGTTCCGCAGGAGAAGTTCAGCCGATCGAGAAGGGCCTGCCAACCGCCCATCTCAACAGTGTCTTTGGGTCGGTCGGTGGCGATGGGTTCGGCACGGCGGACCTCCTTGCCCATGGGGGGCGGAGGAGGCCCGTAGGGGATCGCCGGAACCGTGGAAGGATTAGGTTGAGGCGGGAGGGGGGCAGGAGGCGAAACAACCGCCGGAGTGTCAGCTACTCTTTTTTTTTATCCGCTTCGGGGCCGGAGAATACTTCGGCGTCAGGGTATTTTTTGGCGAGGTCCTTGGCCCGCGTGGCGGGGGCGACGGGCCTAGGCTCGGGAAGCTTCAAAAGACCGCGATCGCGGAGGTAGAGACCGACGCCGACCAGGAGAAGTCCGGCGACCACAGTCCAGACCAAGGTGTCCCGGGATTTGCTTCGCTTCCCCATGGCAATCAGTACACGTCTTTGAGGTAGCGTTTCTCCGTCTTGGAGAGGGTGACGGAGACGTACTCCTCGGCCTGTTCCGGGGTTTTTCCGCCGTGCTTGGCGGCAACGGTCAGGAGAGCCTGATGCACGTCCTTGGCCATGCGTTTGGCGTCGCCGCAGACGTAGAAGTAAGCGCCTTTTTCCAGCCAGCGCCAGAGTTCGGCCCCTTCCTGTTCCATGCGGTGTTGGACATAGATCTTCTCCGCCTGGTCGCGAGAGAAGGCGGTGGAGAGCTTGTGGAGATGACCGGTCTTTTGGGCGGCAGCAAACTCATCGGCATAAAGGAAATCGGTCGCGGCATGTTGATCGCCGAAGAAAAGCCAGTTGCGGCCGGTATGGCCGTGTTTGGCGCGGTGTTGGAGGAAGGCCCGGAAGGGGGCGATGCCGGTGCCTGGGCCAACCATGATCACGTCCCGATCGGGGGCGGGAAGATGGAAGTGGCGAGTGGGTTGGACGTAGACAGGCACGGAGGCGGCGGCGGCAAGGTCGGCAAGGTAACCGGAGGCAAGGCCCTGTTTGGGTCGGCCGTGGGTGGTGTACTGGACGACGGCGACGGTTAGGTGGACCTCACCGGGGCGGTGGTCGGGCGAGGAGGCGATGGAATAAAGGCGGGGGGCGATCTTGTTGAGAAGGCCGGGCAACTCGGCGGGATCGAACTTCACGCCGGGGGCGTCGTTCATCACGTCGACGACATCGCGGTCAAAGACGTACTCGTCGAGTTTCTTCTCGTCGGAACAAATGGCCTGAAGTTTTTCGCGGGCCGGGCCGGTGGCCTTGTCCGCCACGGCCTTCACGAACTTTTTTCCGGCACGGTTCAGGATGACGGTGGAGGCGAGGATTTCCCGCAGAGAGGCGTCACCGGTGAGACCGAGCTTCTGGAGGAACTCCTCCACCAGGCGGTCGGGATTGCGGGGGACGACGCCAAGGGAGTCCCCGCAGACATAGGTGGGACCGGCGGACCCCAGCTCAATCACAATGTGGCGGGTGTCCTTGGCAGAGCCGGTCTTGTTGAGACGGGCATTTTCGCGCAGGCGGGAGGTGTAGGGGTTGTTGCGGTTAAACGCGGAGGAGGGGGCCTTGGCGGCCGCGGGGGCTTCAGACATGGCGGTGGTCAGGCGTTGTCGTTGCCAATGGAGCCGGTGGGGCAGATGTCGAGGGCGCGTTGGGCGGCATCGAGCTCCTCCGGGTTTTGCGGCTGTTTGAAGAAATAGACGTAGGTCTGGTCTTCGTTGTACTTCAGGAGCTGGGGGGCTTCCTCAAGGCAGACATGGCAGGGGGTGCAGGAGTCGTCCACGTACCATTTGCCGGGGACGTTTTCCTTGAGAATGCGGGTTTTGTCGGCCATTTCGCTGGAAGATATAGACTTTTAGGTCTCGGGCAATCCCAAGAGGCTTGGGTTCACCGGCCTGATTCGGTGCCCGGGGCGGGGGTCGAACCCGCACGGGGATTTCTCCCCAAGGGATTTTAAGTCCCTTGTGTCTGCCATTCCACCACCCGGGCTGTTGCCCCATCTTGGGCCGGTTGGGGCAGAGGATAAAGGAGGATGAGGATCAGTCCCCCGCCAGGATCTTTCGCAGGCCAGCCTCCAGATCCAGGCGGGGCTGCCAGCCGGTGGCGCGGATTTTTTCGATGGAGGCGGAGGAGTGGAGGATATCGCCAGCCCGGGCAGGGGCGTGGCGTATTTCTGAGCGGAGGCCGGTGAGCGCAAGAGTGAGCTCGGCCAATTGCAGGACGGAAACGGATCGACCGGAGGCGACGTTGTAGACTCCGGCCATCCCGGGGGAAAGGGCGGCGTGCTCCAGGGCGGCGGTGACATCCTCGACATAGACAAAGTCCCGGGTTTGGTGACCCTCCCCGAAGACGGTGAGGGGAGCACCGGATTGGGCGGCTTCGAGGAATTTGGGGACGGCGGCCGCATAGGGTCCGCGGGGGTCCTGACGGGGGCCGTAGACGTTGAAAAAGCGAAGGGCGACCGTGGAAATCATGGCCTGCGCGCAAAGTTTTTCGGCGGCGAGCTTGGAGTCCGCGTAGGGGCTGGTCGGCGCCATCGCGGAGGTTTCCGTTTTGGGCATGGTAGGCTCGTCGCCGTAGACGGCACAGGAACTGGCCAAGACCACGCGTTGGGCCCCGGCATGGGCGGCGGCCGCGAGAACCCGGCGGGTTCCCTCGATGTTGATTTCCTGGCATCGGGAGGGGTGGGCGATGGATTCAGGAACGCTGACCAGCGCAGCCAGGTGAAACACGTGGGTGGCGCCGGCACAGGCCTCGGCCAAAGGGGCCGGATCGAGGATGGATCCCCGCAAAAAGGCGCAGTCCAAGCCGACCAGATTGCCCTGTTTTCCCGTGGTGAGGTCATCCAGGACAGTGACCGGACCATGGGCGCTCAGGCGGCGAACCAAATGGCTCCCAATGAAGCCGGCGCCTCCCGTCACGAGAAATTTCATCGCCGAGGATCATCCCAAACCTCCGAGCCCATGAGAAGCACGGGGAAAAACGGGTTGAGCCGGTTTGGCTGTTCTGGGATACATAGGAGATGCGGATGTTGGCCTGTTCTCTGGGGTTGGGTCTGGCGGTATTTTTGGCCGGTTGCGGCAAAAAAGCTGAATCTCCGGCGGCGAATACGCCCGGAGGTGCGCCGACCCGGACCGACGATCTCCCCACCGATCCGGAAGAGAAGTACAAGGTGACCTATGTGCGGGCCGCCCAGGCTTTTTCCCGGAATGACCTCGAAAACGCGATTAAGTTCCTGGAAATCGCCGAGCAGTCGAAGCCGGGTCAAGCCAACACGGCCAATCTTCGGGGAGCCATTTATACCCGGCAGCGGGACTGGGCGAAGGCGCAGTTGGCCTTTGAAGAGGCGCTCAAACTGCAACCGGACCTGCCGATGGCCCAGTTCAACCTCGGGGAGGTTCTTTTCCTGAACAACAAATACAAGGAAGCGCGGGAGCGATTCCAACTTTTTCTCAACAGCCAGCCGAAAAACGATTTGGGTCTCTACAAAATCTATCTTTGCGACCTATTGGGGGCCGATAAGGCCAAGGCGGAAAGTTTTCTCTCCTCCCTGCAACCCAACCCCAGCAGCCCCATCTATTATTTTTCCAAAGCTGCCGAGGCCTTTGTCAGTGGGGACAAAGCCGCGGCCATGGAGTTCGTGGGTTCGGCCTACCGGATTTACCCGCCCGACGCCAACGCGACCTTTGCAGACTCCCTGGTGGAAAAGGGCTACCTGACCGGGGAGCAGGCGGAGAAGATTCCGGAGGAAGAGGGAAAACCGAAAATCAGCGAACTACGCACGCTCCTGCCGGAAGTGAAGAAGGAAGAGGATAAAAAGTCCGGCAACCTGCTTCCTGCTTCGGCCAATCCTTAAAGCTTTTTCTCTTCCTTCTCCCGTTCCTGGATGCGGCTGATCGCCCAGTTGGCGTGTTCCCGGATCAGGGGGTCTTCTTCAGTTGCGGCTTGGGCCAGGGCCGCCAAATCCTTGGTTGTTCCGATATTACCCAGGACAACAGTGACGTTGCGGATCCAGCGGTTTCGCTTTAAGCGGAAAATCGGGGTGCCACGGAATTCCTTGCGAAACCGCTCCTCATCCCAGCCAAGCATGTCGCGTAGGTCCGGGCGGGTTCGCGGGGTTAATTTGATCTCACGGGCGTTCTGGGCGTGGCGGTTCCAAGGGCAGACTTCCAGGCACTCATCACAGCCAAAGAGACGGTCGCCCACGAGCACCCGAAACTCCTTCGGGATGGGTCCGGGGTTTTCGATCGTCAAATAAGCAAGGCAACGGCGGGCATCCAGGACGTAGGGGCTAGGAAAAGCCCGGGTGGGGCAGGCATCGAGGCAGCGGGTACAGGTCCCGCAGTGGTCGGAGTCTGGGTCGCTTGGAGAAAATGCAAGATCGGTCAGGATAAATCCAAGAAGTAGCCAAGGGCCATGTTCCTTGTGAATGAGCAGGGTGTTTTTGCCCTGCCAGCCGATTCCGGCCAGGGCGGCCAGGGGTTTTTCGAGCAAAGGGGAAGTGTCAACGCAGACACGAAATTTTCCGCCCCAAGGATGGATGGTTTCCCGGGCGAGGGTCTCGAGTTTTTCCCGGAGAAATTCATGGTAGTCGGCTCCCTGGGCGTAAGCGGCGATGCGGCCCCGACGGGGGGGAGGCTGGGTCTGGCGGCTCGAAATCCCGGCCACCAGAATCGAGCGTGCCGTGGGATCGTACTTGGTGGGGTCGGCCCGGATTTCCGGGGAGCGGGCCATCCAGGACATTTCGCCCTGAAAAGAGCGGGAGAGCCATTCGAGCAGGTTGTGGGCGTGAGCCGGGGGCCGGACCGGGGCCATGCCAAAAGCGTCAAAACCAAGTCGGATGGAGGCTTGCTGGAGAATTTCGGAGGCGTTTAGCGGGACCACGGGGCAGGGAGTTTCTTTCGGATCGCATGGACCACTTCTTCGGGTTGGAGGCGGGTGACATCGATCTGAATTTCGCTTTCCTCGTACCAGGCGGAGCGCTCTGCCAGCAGTTTGGACAAGGCGGTGGCACGATCCCCGTCGGATAAAAGCGGCCGGTCTTGGGATGTTTTTAACCGCTGGGCCAACGTGGCGGGATCCGCCTGGAGGTAAACTCTCAGCCCGCAGCTCGCCATGGCACGGCGGTTGGCTTCGCGAGTGATGATCCCGCCCCCGCAAGAGACCACGGTCGCGGGCCCTTGGGAGATTTTTTCAAGGACCCGGGCCTCCTGCTGCCGAAAGCCATCCTCGCCGGAGGACTGGAAAATTTCCGGAATGGTCTTTCCCGCCTCCCGGGCGATTTCCTGGTCGGTATCGACCCACGGCATGGCCAAGGCTTTGGCCAAACGGGGGCCCACGGTGCTTTTGCCCGAGCCACTGAGGCCCAACAGCCAAAGATGGCGAGGATTGGCCATGGGTCCATCATGGCAAAGAGTGACGGCGGGGGCGAGAACCGGGGACATTCGCAGGCTTGGGTTGCCCCGGTTTTCTGGGCAGAATCAGACCCATGGCGAACACCTTCGGCCACCTCTATCGGGTAACGACATGGGGCGAATCCCACGGCGGCGGAGTGGGGGCCGTGGTGGATGGCTGCCCTCCACAGATCCCGCTGACCGAGGCCGACCTTCAGCCCGACCTGGACCGCCGCCGCCCCGGGCAAAGCAAAATCGTCACCCCGAGGAAAGAGGCAGACCGCTGTGAAATTCTTTCCGGGGTCTTCGGGGGCAAGACTCTGGGAACGCCGATCTCGGTTTGGGTGCGGAACGAGGATGCGCGACCGGAGGCGTACAAGGAGATGGAAACGATGTTCCGGCCAAGCCATGCCGACTACACGTACCAGGCAAAATTCGGAATCCGCAACTGGCAGGGCGGGGGTCGAACTTCCGCCCGGGAAACCATCGGACGCGTGATTGGTGGATCCATCGCCAAAAAAATGTTCGGCCAACTCTCTCCCAAGCTCGGTATCACCGCCTTTGTGCGACAGGTCGGCACCATCACTTCCCGGATGCCGGCAGCCGGAGTGTCTTTCCGCGAGGTGGAGTCCAATCCGGTGCGGTGGCCGGATGCCAGGGAAGCTGCCGAGGTCGTCCGTTTGATCGAGAGGGTTCGTGCCGAGGGTGATTCGGTCGGTGGAATCGTGGAGTGCGTGGTGCGGGGATGTCCCGTGGGACTCGGGGAGCCGGTGTTTGACCGTTTAGAAGCGGACCTGGCCAAAGCGGTCATGAGCCTGCCGGCGAGCAAGGGATTTGAAATCGGATCGGGGTTTGACGGGGTGCGCCTCCGCGGATCCGAGCACAATGATGAGTTTTACCTGGAGGGGAAAAGGGTCCGGACCCGCACCAATCGTAGCGGGGGAGTGCAGGGCGGCATCAGCAACGGCGAAGACATCGTCTTTCGGGTCGCCTTCAAGCCGGTCGCGACGATTGCCAAGCCGCAAAAGACCGTGAATGTGAAGGGCAAGGCGGCCGAGCTGAAGGCGCGGGGTCGCCATGACCCTTGCGTGCTACCGCGGGCGGTCCCGATGGTTGAAGCCATGACCTGGCTGGTGCTGGCGGATCACTATCTGCGGGACCGGGCGCAGATGGGGAGCCGCTAGGGTCGTCAGAAGGCGAAGTTCAGCCCCAGTTCCACCGAATTGGTGACGGGGGATCCGAAGGTGATCTGCTGGGAGTCGGAGGTGTCGATGGTCGGTTGGCTGGTTCCGTAAAATTTATACATCAGGGACATGCTGAATTCCTCGTAGATGCGGTAGCGGATTCCGGCCGACAGCTGGTAGGCCGTGTTCATGTCGTTGCCGAGACCGACGCTGTTCTGGGTAAATCCCAGGTAAGTGATGGTGCCCAAATTAAAAAAGTTCCACCCGCCCCCGAAACCAAAGTTGATGAAAGGAATCCAGCCCGTTTCGTTGGGGTACTGAAAGCATAGTTGGGCCAGAAGGGGGACACTCCAATAGGTGCTGCTTTCCACGGTCAGATCCTGGGTGTTTCCGCGAATCGCGTTCAGGGCGAACCCGGTTTCCAAGGCCATCCCAAACCAGTCGGTCAACCAGACCCCAACGTTGATGTCCTGCCGATACCCGGTGCTGAAGGCGATTTGCTTCTGGATGATCGGGTTGCTTGGGCCATTCGGGCCGACCACGTTGACGATGCTCATCGGGCTCACAAACCTCGCCCCAAAATCTGTGGTGACATAAAAACGCTCCTCCTCCATTTCGCTTTCCTTAAGGGGTCTTTGGAGGAGCCTTCCGGGCCACCCGGACGGGGCTGAGTCCAAAGTCTTCAAAGGTCCGGGGGGAGAAGACGCGGGAGCCTGCAGGCCGGAAGGCGTGTCCAAAACCGGGGATCCCTGCTCGGGGGCGGCGGGGATTTTTTGGGAGGCGGAGGGCGGGGTTTCCGCAAAGACCAACCCCAGATCCTGCGGGATTGCCTGCACCTCGGCCGCTGATTCCGCCGGCGTTTTGGCGGAGACGCTTTCGATGGATTGGAAGGTGACCGATTCCTGCGGATTGCCGTCCATTTTTTCGACGCGATGGTCCGCTCCAAGGGTCATCCGCAGGGCGGAACCCGGCGGGATGGTGATCCGGTTCTGGCCCAAATCAAATACAACCGGGGTGGTTTCGGCGCGTGGCACCGTGACCAAAATGGTTTTTTTGCCCGCAGAGTTGAACCCGTAACTGACGTTGCAGTTTCGGGCGCCTATCTCCACGGATTGGCGCGGAGTTCCCTGTTTCACGAATTCGGCAATTGCTCCTTTGGAATCGGAAATAACCAGCGAACCGTCATCTTGGAGGGCAACCACCGGAGGGGGAGAGGCGAAGGCGGTTGGGTAGGAAAACAGGATCAGAAATCCACAAGCCCAACATGTTGTGTGCCAACCCTTACGCATCCCCTATATACAGAAGAAAATGGGTTGGTATGTCGACAGAGCGGAACGCGCTTTGATGGCAATTTGGTGGAATCGGGTTCTTCCACAAAGCCCTGTCTATGAGGATTAAAGGCCAGTCGGAGGAAAGTTATTCGAAAGATATTTTTCCAGGAGGACTTTGCCAAACAAAAGCCAAAGAATCGCAGCCAAAGCGAGGTAAGGCCCGTACGGAATTTTAATGCCCAGCTTTTGTTTTCGCCCCAGGAGAATCGCCACCCCGACTCCGGTCCCCACAATCGAGGAGACCGCCAGAATCCAAGGCAGGGACGTCCATCCCAGAAAAGCCGCCAGAGCCGCCAAAAGTTTGGCATCTCCGGTGCCCATCGCTTCTTTTTGCAGAAGCCAGGATGCGGTTTTGGCCAATGCCCATAAAAATCCGCCCGCGAGGGCGGCGGAAAGCGAGGAACGGATCATGGCATCCGTGGGGTCACTCCGATCCTGCAGTTCCGGAACCAGATAACTCAGGGAAATTCCAACGACAACGCCTCCCAGCGTCAGGCCATCGGGAATGACCAGGTGATCGAAATCAACTCCCGAGGCGACGATGAGCCCGGCGGCCAGCAGAGCGTAGATTGCAAAAAGTTTGGCGGGGTAAATCCACCAAAGGGCGGTGAAAACCGCGGCGGTGAGGAGTTCCACCACGGGATAACGCGGATCCAGGTGGGAGCCGCAACAACGGGCCCGTCCGCCGAGCAGAAAATAACCCAGGATGGGCAGGTTGATCGAAAAAGGGATTCTCAGGCCGCAGGCTGCGCAACGGGAGGCGGGTTGGACGATGGAGTGGCCCAGGGGCCAGCGGAGGATGCAAACGTTCAAAAAGGAGCCGACACAGGCCCCGAAAACGAACACGGCGAATCCCTCGATCCAGGGATTCATACGGACCGTCCCGCCGCCTTTTCGAGCGCCGAGCGCATGATTGCCAACGGCGGCTTTTTCCCCGTCCAGATCTCCAGGGAGCGGGCGCCTTGATGCAGCAACATCCCCAAGCCATCCAGGGCGGGGCATCCGCGGGCCCGGGCTGCATGGATCAACGGGGTGAAGTCCTTGCGGTAGACGGTGTCGTAGACCCGCAGGTTCGGGTGAAGAGAATTTTCTGCGACCGGGAGGGGATCCTCGGGGCTCAGGCCGAGAGGCGTGGCCTGAATCAGGAGATCTGCGTCCGCCACCGCCTTTTCCAGTTCAGGCGAGTTCCAGGGGACCGTGGAAACGGGCGTGTCGCCAAGCGGGCGGAGGTGTTCGGCAAGGAGCCGCGCCTTTTCCGGATTCCGGTTGACCAGGGCTAGGGCACGGCATCCCTTCCTTGCCAAACGACATGCGAGCGTCCTTCCCACCCCGCCGCATCCCAGCACGAGAACCTTCCGGGCGGAGAAGGGTAGGTTCCATGCCTCCCGCACGGCATCTTCCCAGCCATCCGCATCCGTGCTGAAACCCCGGAAACCGTTGGTTGTCACCACGACGGTGTTGACCGATGCGGACTCTTGAGCGGAAGCGTCCTTTTCCGCGCAAAGCGAGAACATGGCCTCCTTATGTGGCAGGGTGCAGTTCCATCCCCGCAGGCCTGCTTGGCGGAGGTTGGGAAGGGCCGCGGACAGCCCATGGGCGGGGATTTCGATCCGAAAATATTCGGCCGGGATTCCCAGGGCCCCGAAACCGGCCTCCTGCATGGGGGGAGAGAGGGAGTGGGAGACCGGAAATCCAAGTACGCCGTACCGTTTTTTGTCCCGGGTGGCCGGCGGCAGGTTGGCAGGGGTGAAGACCTCCGATTTCATCCCCCGATTGAGCCATCGGAAGGGCTTTCCGCCCAACAAAAACGGGAGGCCCCGCCCGATTGCCCCGGAAACGGGTTTCCTCTATTATTCTCGTTTGAGCACCCATCATCCATTGACCTCCGAGATGGTCCGTTCCTATGCGGAACTGGGGGCCATCAACCATTTGGGGGCCTCCCAACTTCCGTCCAAGGCGGCCGTGGCGGCCATTACCCAAGACCTGCTCCACCTCCTGTTTCCCGGGTTTTACGATGATGACCATTTGGAGGGAAAGGAGTTGGGGCCGGCGGTTACAGACCTGTTGGGATCCCTGGAAAAGGTTCTTGAAAAGGAGATGGCCAAGAGCCTTCCACGGGGCGGGAGCGGGGAGTCGGTGCAATCCAAGGTCCATTCCTTCCTTTCGAGAATTCCCGCCGTGCGGGCCGTGCTCAAGACGGACGTCGAGGCGGTTCTGGCCGGGGATCCGGCCGCCCGCAACGTGGACGAGATCCTGCTGGCGTATCCGGGAATCGAGGCGATCTCCGTGCAGCGGATGGCCCATGAGCTCTACCTTTTGGGCGTGCCCCTCTTGCCCCGGATGATGACGGAGTGGGCCCACAGCCGGACCGGGATCGACATTCATCCCGGGGCCACCATTGGGCCTTCCTTTTTCATCGATCACGGGACCGGCATCGTGATCGGGGAGACCACGGAGATTGGCCGGGAGGTGCGGATTTACCACGGGGTCACCCTGGGGGCGCGTTCGGTCAGCGGGGCGGAGAGCCTGCGGGGCCGGAAACGTCACCCCACCATCGAGGACCGGGTCACCATCTATCCGGGGGCCACCATTTTGGGTGGGGAAACCGTGGTGGGGGAGGGGAGCACCATCGGGGGAGGGGTTTTTCTCACCCAGAGCATTCCCGCCAACCATCTCGTGTTTGCGGAGCATGCCGCTTTGAAGGTCATTCCCAAATCCGAGCGGCCCAAAGGGAGTGAATACTCGATATGAATAACTTCACCTTTTGCCGTTGGCGGGTTGGCTTCGGAAACCGATAAATTATCCCATGGAAACCTCCCTGCGGAACGAACTCGAAACGCTTCCCTCCCTGCTGGAGCGTGAGATCCAGGCTTTCTTTCATCGCCAAAAGGAGAGGTATGACTACGGGGAGATGTTTGAACCTGTTTATTTCGACATGTGTGAGTTTGTCGGCCGGAAGGGCAAGAGGATCCGGCCGTTGCTTTTCGCGCTGACTTATCGCGGCCTGGGGGGATCCAAGGCCGTGACAGATCCCTCGGTGCTGGCCGCCGCCATCTCCCTGGAACTTCTCCACGCCTTCGTCCTTGTGCACGATGACCTGATTGACCGTTCGGAAAAACGCCGCGGTCTGCCCACCTTTCACAAGCTGGTCGAACAACGGGTGGGCCGGCTGAGCAGTGCGGAACGGACCGGTCATGGAGTGGCGGTGGTGGTGGGGGACCTTCTTTTCGCCCTTTCCGTGGAAACCCTGCAGATGGCCGGGTTTGCAGAACCGCACCGGAGCGCGGCCCTCGGCAAGCTTCTCTCCTATATCACGGACACCGGGGTCGGGGAGATTTTCGACATTCTGCTGGGTTCCCGCGACATCGGACGCGTGACCGCCCAGGAGATTGAGAGAACTTACCTGCTGAAAACCACCCGTTACACCTTCGAGGCTCCCTGCGTGCTGGGGGCGATTCTCGCCGGGGCTTCCGTGGAAAAGCAGGAGGATTTGGCCGCCGTGATGGAGCCGCTGGGCTTGGCCTTTCAGATCCAGAATGACCTCCTGGAGTTTTCCCATTTCGACAGTCGCGATCAGCTGCTGCCCACCGATCTTCTTGAGGGGAAAAAGACCCTGCTGGTCCGGGAGGCCTATGAGCGTCTGGGCGAAGTGGACCGCTCCTTCCTCCAAATGTGTCTGCAAAATCCCACGAGGAATGAGGCGTCGATCTCCAAGGTGCAGGATCTGATCCGCAAATCGGGCGCGATTTCCGCCATGCAGGAGCGTTGCCGGGCCCTTTTTGAGGAGGCCTCGCAAAAGCTGGCGGGATCCCATCTTACCCCGACCGAGCGGGACTCCCTCTCCCAGGCAATCGGCTGGGTCCGGCAATCCGTCCGCACCGCCTAGTCCGTTGCCCCCGGCTTTCCCGAGCAATCTTGCCCGTTCCCACGCGGCCGCGCGCGCGTTGACCCGGGAACATGCCCGCACCTTTTATTTTGCCTCCCATGTCCTGGGTCCGGCCGTGCAAAAGGACGCCTATGCCGTCTACGCCTGTTGCCGGTCCATTGACGATGTCATCGACCGGGCAACCGCGCGGGGCGAGCCGGTCCGGCCGGAAATGGCGGGAAAAATTCTGGAACGGGCTTACGGTTCGGGAGGGGAACGGGCCGGCGAGGAGTGGATGCCGGCCTTTCGGGAAACGGCGTCACGGAAAAAGATCCGGAAGCAGTGGTTTGAGGATTTGGCCGTCGGCGTGGCCGGCGATGCCGGACCGGTGAACCTGCAAACCTGGGAGGAGCTTGATCTCTACTGCTACCGGGTGGCCGGCACCGTCGGTCTGATGATGATGCGGGTCTTTGGCTTGGAGGATCAGTCCGCCGAGCCGCGGGCGTTGGACCTCGGGCGGGGAATGCAACTGACCAACATCCTTCGGGATATCTCGGAGGATGCGATGGCGGGGCGGATTTATTTGCCGGCCCGGGAGCGGGAGGAGTACGGGGTGGAACAAGGGGATCTTTTGGCGGGACGGCCTTCCGGGCGTTGGAAGGAGTTCATGCGGTTTCAGGTGGGGCGAGCCCGGGAGCAGTACCTGCGGGCGGAGCCGGGCATCAGTCAGTTGGCCGTGGGTGGCCCGCGCCTGGCCACGTGGTTGATGCGTGAGCTATATGCGGGAATTCTGGATCCGATCGAGGCATCCGGGTATGACGTGTTTTCCCGCCGCCACGGCCTGGGCTTGGGCCAGAAAATTTGGCGTGGTGCCGGCGTGGTCTTGCGACGGTCCGCGGGCTGGGCCTGATCAGATTCCGTGGGAAATGCGGGCGGCGAGAAAGAGGCCCAGCATGATCGCCAGGGTGATGGCAGGCCGGGCATCCGGTCTGGTGGAGGGCTTGGCATGGATGGGGGTGATCCAGGCCATCAGGGCGCTGAAAATAAACCAGGAGAAGTAATTTTGCGGCGGGACATAATTTCCCGCCCAAATCCAGTAACCACGGATGGCGTACGCAAAGGGTTCCATGAGAAAATCAAAGAGCAGCGCGAAGGCCCCGGTGGCAATGGCCAGAGGCGCCCGGCTGGCTCCCTGCCAATACTGGCTGAGGGTGAGGTTGGCGCCGGCAACCACCGCAAACCAGGCCAGGGGAATCGCCAGCGGCAGGACACCGCCGATTCTTGGACCGAAGGCGTCCGTATAGGTGTAGCTCCCGAAGGGAATCCCCGAAAGGGTGCCGACCGTTTCTAAGATTCCCGAAGCCACCAGAATCACGGCGGCTGCGACGCGGGCCTTTTTCAGTCCCAACCGGTCCACGGCGGAGAAATAGACATGGCTGGAGGCTAGAAGCATCGAAATGAAATCACCGTTTCGCAGGCAGCAGGCGACAAATGAGGTCAACCAAGAGGGCAGGGGGAGGGATTCCGCCCAGGCCGGGGTTAGCCGAAACGTCACGGCCAGCAGGCCCACCCCTGCCCAGATCAGAAAAAATTTCCAAAGGCCCTCGCGAAGACGTGCCGAAATCACCTTCTGAGGTAAGGGCAGGCGGAGGCTTGAGACAAGCCGGTCGGCGTTGACTCGGCTCACAACGGGATGGAGAACAGGGGGATGTCCGGCGTCCGAAAGATTCTGGGAATTCCCATCACCGGCTGGCTTTGTGCCGGGGGAAGCGGATTTCTGCTGACCATGGGATTTGCGCCTTTTTCGCAGCCGGTCGCCGGCTGGGTCGGTTTGATCCCTTTGGCGTATTATGGACAACGCCAGCAACCGGAAATTCGGGAGGCGTTTCTCTTGGGCTGGTTTTTCGGGTTCAGCCACTTTTTGACCAGCCTGAGCTGGCTGCAGACCGTGACGATCGCCGGCTGGGCGGTGCTCAGCGCCTACCTCGCGGTCTACCCCGCGTTGTGGTTTGTCGTCTGGGTCCGGCTGGCGGGCACGGATCCGGACCGGATGACCAGTTGGGGAAACATCCGGCATGCCCTGGGCGGTGCCTCCGCCTGGGTGGTCACGGAATGGTTGCGCGGGGTGGTATTCACCGGGTTTGGCTGGAATTCCCTCGGCGTTTCCCAGGCGGAACTTTTGCTGGTGGCTCAAGTGGCGGACTTGGGGGGAGTTTTACTGGTTTCCTGGGTGGTGGCTTTCGCGGGACTGACCTTGGCGCTGACGGCTCGAAGATTTGAACTGGAGATCCGGGGCGCCCAGAAATGGCGGCCCCGTTGGGATTTTACCGCCGGGGTGGTGGTGGTCGGCCTGACCATGGTGTACGGGGCCCGGACCCTGCTGCGGCCAATGCCCGAACCGGTCGTGACCCTCCGTTATGCGGTCATCCAGCCGGCGGTGCCGCAGGATCCGTGGCGCTCCGCCAAGGTTTCCCGGGTGGCGGAGGAACTCAGAAAGTGGAGCGAACTGGCGCTGGTCGGGGGCGGGCCGGTGGATTTGCTGGTTTGGCCGGAGAGCCTTGCCGGAACCGGCTGGCGTGAAGAGCCGGAGTTGCAGGCTACGATCCAGTCGGTGCAGCGGATGGGGGCACGGGCGCTGCTCACCGGCTCGCTGGATGTGCGCGGCCCGGAGACTTTCAACTGTGCCGTCCTTTTCCAGGGCCGGGAGGGCACGCTCCCCGGGGTCTACGACAAAACTCACCTGGTGGTGATGGGGGAGTATGTCCCCTTGGCGGATTTTCTGCCATGGCTGCGGAAGCTGGTGCCGCCAGGAGGGGATCTTACGGCTGGAAAATCCATCGGCTCCCTTCTCCTGGATCCGCCCGGAGTGCGCCTGGCACCCTTGATCTGTTTTGAGGACACCGTGTCGCGGGTGGTCCGCCGGGCAGCCCAGAAGTTGCCCCATCTTCTGGTTAACCTGACCAACGATGCGTGGTTTGGGGTCTCGGCCGGTTCGCGGCAACATTTGGAAAATGCCCGGCTGAGGGCAGTGGAGACGCGGTTGCCCTTGTTGCGGGCCACCAATGACGGGGTGACCGCCTTGGTGAATCCCCGCGGGGTGGTGACGGCGGAGGTCCGCGATCCGGAGACGGGATCCATCCGGGAGCCGGGTTTTCTCCGTGGGGAGCTGGAGCTGGCGGAACCTCGGACGACCTTTTATGTGCGCTGGGGCGAGTGGCCGGTCTGGATTTCCTTGGCCTTGGTCGCCGTGGGGCTGGGAAGCCGGCGGGAACCCGCTTGAGCCGGACCCTGGGAATGGGCATCTTGTCGGAATCATGACCCTTCCGGCTGAGACGATCGATTTGGCCTCCGTGGACTCCCGCTTGCGGGAGTTGCGGAGGTTTCTTTGACCCGGCCAAGCTTGAAGCCCAGCTGAAGGAGCTCGACGGCCGGATGGCCGCCCCTGATTTCTGGAACGATACCGCCAAGGCACAGAAGGTTTCCTCCGAGGCCACCTCGCTCCGCCGTAAACTTGAACAGATGCGGGACCTGGAAAAGAGGATCGCCGATCTCCCGGTGCACCAGGAATTGGCAGAGGAGGACGGGTCGGAGGCGGCCCGCAAGGAGTTTGCCGAGGAAATGAAACAGGCCTTGGCCCAGCTCGACCAGGCGGAGGTCCAATTTATCCTTTCGCAGCCGGACGACCGGAGAAACGCCATCCTCAGCCTGAACGCCGGGGCGGGCGGCACGGAGGCTTGTGACTGGGCCAACATCCTTCTCCGCATGTACCAGCGCTGGGCGGAACGGCGCGGGTACAAAGTGGAGATCCTCGACATTCTTTCCGGGGAAGAGGCTGGGATCAAAAACGCCATGCTTCGTGTCATCGGGGAAAACGCCTATGGCTATCTGAAGCCGGAACGCGGGGTGCACCGTTTGGTGCGGATTTCCCCCTTCAATGCGCAGGGGAAACGGCAGACCTCCTTTGCCTCGGCGGAAGTTGTGCCGGAGCCCGACGAGGAGCAGGAGGTGGAAATTCCGGAGAAGGATATCCGGGTGGACGTGTTTCGGGCCGGCGGCCACGGCGGCCAGGGGGTGAACACCACCGATTCCGCCGTGCGCATCACCCATTTTCCCACCGGCCTGGTGGTGACCTGCCAAAACGAGCGCTCCCAGATCAAAAACCGGGCCACCGCGATGAAGGTCTTGGCCGCACGACTGCGCCAGTTGGAGCTCGATAAAAAGAAGGCCGAACAGGAGCAAAGTTACGCCGCCAAGGGCCAAATTGGCTGGGGCCATCAGATCCGCTCTTACGTCCTGCAGCCCTACCAGATGGTGAAGGATCTGCGGACGGGCGAGCAGACCAGCGATGTGCAGGCGGTGCTGGACGGCGAGATCGACGCCTTTCTCAACGCCTTCCTCAAAGGCAAGAAAAGAACCGGTCCCATCGAGGACGAGGAGGAGGAATGAAGGGGGCGGATCGGCTGGCCGGCATCATTGCGGCGAAAAGGAAGGAGGCGCTCGTTCTGGAGTCCCGGAAGGCGGAGCTTAAGCGCGAGGCACTCCAGAGAAACGAATACCGGGGCTTTCGAAGCAACCTGTTTCATCCCGGACAAGTTACCGTGATTGCCGAGTGCAAGGCGGCCTCACCAACGGCCGGAACCATTGCGGACAAGTACGACCCGGTGGCCCAGGCCAAGCTGTATGAAAGGGGCGGAGCCGGGGCGATCTCCGTCCTGACGGACCGGGAATTTTTTCGGGGTTGTCTCGAGGATATGAAAAAAGTCCGGTCCGCCGTTCGGGTGCCGGTCCTGCGTAAGGACTTTATTCTGACCGAAGCGCAGGTTTACGAAAGCATCGCGGCCGGGGCGGATGCCTTCCTGTTGATTGTGGCGGCCCTGACCGACGCGGAACTCAAAGGTCTTTATGATCTTGGCCGGGGTTTGGGAGCGGATGTCCTTGTCGAGGTGCATGACATGAAGGAGATGGACCGGGCGCTGGAGATCAATGCCGATATCATCGGGATCAACAATCGGAACCTGCATACCTTCGAGGTGGACCTGAAAACCACCGAGGAACTGGCTCCGGAGATTCCGGCGGAATGCCTGGGAATCAGTGAAAGCGGGATTCGTTCACCTGAGGATGTGAAGTTTGTCACCGCCCAGGGGATTTTTTGTCTGCTGGTGGGGGAGTCGTTGATGCGGGACGGGGATCCAGCGGCGGCGCTGGGCCGCCTGAAAAATTAAACGACCTGGCCGCGATCCCTGGGGGTCCCTGCCTCCAACGATCCCCGCTCGATGTTGACTACCTCCGGGCCGGATTTTGCGCTAGGCTCTTGGGATGCCCGTTCAAGCCAGCCTTCCGGTCGGACCGGACGCCTCCGGACACTTTGGTGTCTACGGAGGGAGATATGTCCCGGAGACCCTGGTGGCACCCCTGGAAGAACTGGCGCAGGAATTTGAAAAGGCCCGCAAGGATCCGGCCTTCCAGCACGAACTGCAGGAGATGCGCCGGGACTTCACGGGGCGGCCGACCCCCCTTTATTTTGCCGCCCGGCTCACGGAGCAGTTAGGCGGGGCCAAAATTTACCTGAAGCGGGAGGACTTGCTTCACACCGGCGCCCACAAGATCAACAACGCCCTGGGCCAGGTGATTCTGGCCCGGCGAATGGGAAAAAAGCGGATCATCGCGGAGACGGGAGCCGGTCAGCACGGGGTGGCCACGGCGACCATGGCGGCCCGGTACGGCATGGAGTGCGTGATTTACATGGGGGAGGAGGACATGCGGAGGCAGGCGCTCAATGTGACCCGGATGCGTCTTTTGGGGGCCAAAGTTGTGGGCGTGACCGCGGGCCAAAAGACTCTCAAGGAGGCGGTCAACGAGGCGATGCGCGACTGGGTGACCAATGTCCGCACCACCCATTACGTCCTTGGCACGGCCTACGGAGCCCATCCGTATCCGTACATGGTGAGAGAATTCCACCGCGTGATTGGGGAGGAGGCGCGGTCGCAACTTATGCAGCGGGAGGAAAGACTGCCGGATGTGGTTTGTGCCTGTGTCGGCGGTGGCAGCAATGCCATCGGGATCTTTTATGCCTTCCTGCAGGATGCCGGCGTTCGTCTGGTCGGGGTGGAGGCCGGCGGGGAGGGTATCCAGCCCGGGAAACACGCCGCCCGTTTCCAGGGGGGGAAGTTGGGGGTCCTGCAGGGGTCGAAGTCGTTTCTTCTGCAGAATGCCGACGGGCAAATCGAGCTGACCCATTCCGTTTCGGCCGGTTTGGACTACGCGGCGGTGGGGCCGGAGCACTGCCAGCTTCGTGACATCGGTCGGGCGGAATACACCTTTGCCACCGACGACGAGGCACTCCACGCCTTTTCGACCTTGGGGAAGGTCGAGGGAATTCTGCCGGCACTGGAGACGGCGCATGGCGTGGCATTTGCCATGAAGGAGGCCCCGAAGCTGAAAAAAGACCAGATCATCCTGGTGAACCTCTCTGGTCGGGGGGACAAGGACGTCAATGAAGCAGCCAGATTTTTGCTTTCCGAGGAATCGACTGGAAAAGACTTGAAGAAGGCAGGGGCAAGAACAAGCTAGGTCCATGAACAAAGAACAGATCCAGTTCCTCAGCAACCTATGCTTCGCGTTGGGATTCCTGTCCATCATCGGCTCCGTGATGATCTGGTTTTCCGCCGGAGGCCAATTCGGAGCCCCTGGCATGGGGGATGCGGTGGCCGAGGCCAAGCGAGCCTACGCGGAAAGGTTTGGAATCTTTGTGGGCCTCTGGGCGCCGACCTTTTTTATCCTTTCCAACCGCTTGCATCATTACGCGGACAAGAAGTAGGCGGATAGGCGGTAGTGCCGCGCTCCGCCTCAGATCCTGAGGCCTAGCAGCGTGTCTCTTTGGCGGAGGAGGGGAGGAAGCGTGCGGTGGTGAGTCCGCCGTTGTCGGCGGCGAGAATTCGGACATCCACCTCATCGAGACCGGCTTTGCGCAGGGCTGCGACCATGGCGTTGCCAACGGGCTTTTCCGATTTTTGACAGATGGCCAGGATCGTGGGGCCCGCTCCGCTTAGGAAAGCCCCGATGGCCCCGGCTCTTTCTGCGGCCTCGATCGCCTGTTCCAGTCCGGGGACAAGGGCGGCACGGTGGGGTTGGTGAAGGCGGTCATGGAAGGCGCCGCGCGCCTCCTCGTACTTTCTTTCCATAAAGGCCGCGGTGATCCGGGAGGAGTTGCGAAGGTTGGTCGCGGCATCCTGAAGAGAAACGCTGGGAGGCAGAATCGAGCGCGCCGTACGCGTGGAGGTTTCGATCCGCGGGATGGCGGCGACGAATTTAAGGCGGGAAGAGATCCGCACCCTGGCCGGTTGGGCCCCGCCGCACACCACGAAACCGCCGAGGGCCGCGGCCGTGATGTTATCCGGGTGACCTTCGATCTTGGTGGCGGTCGCAATGAGCCAATCCAGATCCAGGGGTTTCCGGTTCACCTTGTCGAGGGCGGCGAGCATGCCGAGACGGATGGTGGCGCTGCTCCCGAGGCCCCGGGCGGGAGGCACGTTGCCCCGGACCACCAGCTTGTAGGGCTTGAAAGGGAGGTTTCGGGCCTTGTGGTAGGCCTCCAGAATCTCCTGGGCGAACGGATCGGGGCGCTCGGGCGCACCCGGCTCGATGGCGATGTAGTTGTAGAGCTCGAGGGCGAGGGCCAAGGCATCAAAGCCGGGTCCCAGATTGGCGGTGGTGGCGGGAACGCGGATCCAAAAAGGCAGGTGTAAGTGGGGGGATTTCATCTTAACCGGAAGAATTTTTCCGCGGCTTCGGTGGTGGCGCGAGCAGTTTCTTCCAGCGTCAGGCCGCGCAGGGCGGCAATTTTTTCCGCCACCCGGCGGGTGTGGGCGGGCTCACAGCGCTTGCCGCGGTCGGGATCCGGGGCCAGGTAGGGGCAATCGGTCTCGACAAAAAAAGAGCCCAAAGGCACGCGTTTGGCGACCTCCTGGACCTCCTTGGCATTCTTGAAGGTGACGATGCCGGTGAAGGACAAGGCGTGTCCAAGTTCGAGAAGGTGGCAGGCCTGCTCCGAGGTCCCGGAAAAACAGTGGAAGACGGCGCGTAGCCGGCCCGAGTAGGGCTTCAGGGCGTTCAGGGTGTCCTTCCAACTGTCACGCTGGTGAATCACCACGTTCAGGCCGAGCTTGGCGGCGAGGTCCAATTGCTCCTGGAAAAAGATCGCCTGCCGGTTTTTGACGTCGGCATCCGCCAGGGCGGCGGACTCGGCGCCCGGGGCGGTGGTGCCGATGGTGGCGGAGATGTTGGCAAAAGAGGCCTCCTTGGAGCTGGGGAGGGAGTGATAGTCGAAACCGCATTCGCCGAGAGCGGCGATCTTGGGATGGGTGGCCATTGTTTCGAGTTCGGTCACGGCATCGTCGGGTACTTCCGTGACCTCGTTGGGGTGGATGCCAATGGTGGCATAGACCTCGGGGTGCCGTTCGGCGAGGGCGAGGGCGGCGCGGCTGGTGACCAGGTTGGTGCCAATGGCGATCATCCGGGTGACGCCGGCCTCGACTGCCCGACGGATGACCGCATCGCGGTCGGCATCGAAATCTGAAAAGTCCAGGTGGGTGTGGGTGTCGATCAACATTTCCACCTTTAACTTTACAACGAACAAAAGAAAAACAAAGGGGATTAGGGGTTTAAGCCTTATTTATGGAGGGAAGCTAGGTAAATCGGATTTCGAAATTGGGATTCAAAGGACGGAAGCAACAAGCCGAGAGGTGCCTTTGGACGAAAAGAATAAAGACCTCATCCGACGCAGAATGTACAGCGTCCCCCGGATTCAAACTCAGTCAGGCTTTGGAAGGTGGTCTGGGCGATGATGCGAAGGGCGTGATCGGTGAGGAAAGCCTGG
>Ga0214917_10002418_pt1 | contig 22671 bp, 19 predicted proteins | sample LL_1208_BB_MetaG_FD_177983 | JGI IMG/M metagenome (GOLD analysis project Ga0214917, IMG submission 177983) | Freshwater microbial communities from Lake Lanier, Atlanta, Georgia, United States - LL_1208_BB | ecosystem: Environmental > Aquatic > Freshwater > Lake | place: USA: Georgia | collected...
GCATCGCCGGCGCGTCGGCCCCGACCGTTTGGAAGTTCTGCGTGATCGGCCCGCGGCTGAAGACGCCCGGCCGGGAGTGGCCGTAGTCGAGGTACAGGCTGGCATCCCGCTGCCTGGCCCGCCGGTGGGCGTCGAAGTAGGCCTTGCCGGGCCAGGGGCCCTCCGCGAGGAACACGCCGTTGTATTCGAGCAAGGAGCCCTTGCGGTAGTGCAGCTGCGAGATCGAGCGGGTGTAGTCGACGATCGCGCGGGCGTAGGAGCTTTCGGCCTCCGCCCGCCGCCGCTGGGCGTCGAGCAACTGGTCGAGCGTCACGGTGCCGGCGTCGTAGGCGGCCTGCACGGCGTCCACCTGCCGCTCGGCCGCGACCCGGCGGTTGAAGTTGGTCTGGGCGAGGGCGAAGTTCGTGTCCACGTTCCGCACCGCCTCGACCAGCGCGTGCGACGCCTCCAGCTCCTCGTCCTGGAGGCGGGCCCGCTCGCGGGCCAGCTGCAGCTGGTAGTTCCGCACCGTGGCCAGCTCGCGACGGAACCCGAGCGGCATCAGGAACTGGGCGCCCGCCTGCCACTCCTGGAACTGTCCCGACAGCAGCGTCGAGTAGGCGTCGGTTCCCCTGAGGGGATCGGCGCCGTTGGCGTCGTAGGACTGGTAGTTCTGGTTGATCAGCTCCTGGCCCATGCCGAGGAACCGCCAGCGGCCCACGAGGTCGAGCCGCGGCAGCACCAGGTTCTTGGCGGCCGTCAGCTCCAGCTCCCGCTGCTTGATCACCCACTTCTGCTTCCGCAGTTCGGCCGACCGCGACAGGGCCTCCACCAGCGACTGCTGCCAGTCGAAGGCGATCCGCGCGGTGGTCGGCTCGTCGGAGGGACGGATGAGGCGGCCGTCGCTGGCCGTGATGCCCATCATGTAGCGCAGCCTGTTCTCGCAGCGGTAGACGTCGGTGAGGGCCTGCTCGACCTCGCTGCGGAAGAAGAAGTACTGCTCGCGGGCCTGGGCCTCCTTGTCGGCCTCGCCGCCCCGCGACTGCTCGACGTACAGGGCGTGCACCTTCCGCCAGGCCTCGAGGGCGCTGTCGCGGCCGGCCTTGCGGGCCTCGAGGTTGCGGTAGGAGAAGTAGAGCTCCCAGTACGACTGCTCCGTGTCGCTGACGAGGTTGCGGACGCCCGCCTCGAAATCGGCCAGCGAGATGTCGGCGTTGATGCGGGCGAGCAGCACGCCACGGAACAGGGGACGGCCGTAGATGTTGTCGAAGGGGTCGGGACCGGCGATGCGGTTGTAGGTGACGCCCGCACCCTGCAACAACGGCTGGCTGAGCGTGAAGTCGTAGTTCGTGGTGAACGTCGAGGGCACGCCCTGCTGGCGGATCGGCGAGTTGTTGTTGTCGTAGAGCGTCGTGTTGGCGAAGCCCACCGTGGCACCGGTCGCCGTCCGCTTCTGGATGCCGGTCGTCCAGTTGCCCGTGTCGCCCAGGAACTGCTGCTGGAAGATCCGCGTGCCCACGCCGCCCACGTTCTGCGGCCGGTTCTGCCGCTCCCAGGTGAGCGAACTGGAGAGCTGCGCGTCGAACAGCGACAGGGCGCTCTCCACGCCGCGGAAGGGATCGGTCTCGGCGATCGCCGGATCGTAGATGCTCGGCGTGGCCTGCGGGTTGGTCAGCAGCGAGACGGCCGGCTCGCCGGTCTGGGGCCGCGGGCCGCCGAAGCTCTGGAAGCGGCCGCCCAGATTCCGCAGCACCTTGCCGTTTTCCAGCGAGGTGCGGATCGCCTCCTCCAGCGACAGCTCCCAGATCTGGTCGAAGCGGGCGTTGGAGAGCGTGAGCGGCTCGGTCGTGCCGGCCGCCTCGTCGAGCGGCGGCTCGCAACTGTCGGGGTATTCGATCTTCTGGATCGCGCCCACGTAGTGCGACAGGTCGCCGTCCTCGAAGAAGTAGAACGGCTGCTGCGGCGCGCATCCGCTCGCGAGGAGCGAGAGGCTCGTCAAGGCCACCCAGACTTGTCGGGCGATGCGCGGCACGGGGGTTTCCGCCGGTGGTGTCGGAATGTGCGGATCGAAACAGCCGCCGCTGCGCCCAAGGGGTGTGACCGCACGCGGACGTGCGGCCATACCCGGCATGGTGCCCCCCGACTCCATGCCCGCAACGTCGTGCACCAAGGCGCAGCGACGGCCTTGCAGGTATCGGCCGTTCCGCCGGCAAACTTGGGCCAGCCCGCACGACCGGCACGACCGGCCAAGGCTCAGCGGTCGTCTGGGCGGGCCAGGGAACCCCAGCGCGGCGTCTCGAAGTGCCGAACCTGCCCATCTTCCAACCACACGAACCGGGCGGCGCAGTCGGGCTCCCGGGCGATGGCCTCCGCCGATCGCTCCGGACCGAGCACGCTGGCCGCCGTGGCGAGGGCGTCGGCCGTCGTGCAGTCGCGGGCGATGACCGTGACCGCCGCCGGGCCGGCGACGCCCCGCCCCGTCCGTGGATCGACCACGTGGCTGTACCGCCGACCCTCGATCTCCACCGCCTGGAAGGCGTCGCCGGAGGTCGTCACGGCCGCATGGGCCAGCAGCAACGGCGCCTGCGGCGCCGCCTCGGGGGCGGAGGGAAGCGGCGCCATGGCGATGCGCCAGCCTGCCAGTCCGGGCGGCGGGGCCGTGACGGCGATGTCGCCCGAGGCGTCGATCATGGCCGCCTCGATGCCGTGGCGGCCGAGTACCTCGCGGACGCGGTCGATCGCGTAGCCCATGCCGATCCCGCCCAGATCGAGCCGCATGCCCGGCCGCGTGAGCGTGACCGCGCGGGCCTCCGGCACGAGGCGGAGCGTGTCGGGCCCGACCGCCGCCCGCGCGACGGCCAGTTTTTCGGGCAGGGGCATCCGTCCCGACCGGCGTGCCTGCCGCCAGAGCGTGGTGAGCGGTCCGACCGTCGGATCGAAGCCGCCCTCGCTGCCGTCGCGGATCTCCACCGCCCGCTCCAGGACCCGCCACAGGTCGGCCGTCACCGGCACGGGCCGGGCGGTGGGCGCCGCCGCCGACAGCTGCGAGAGTTCGCTCGCCGGATCGTAGTCCGACAGCACCCGCTCCAGCCGCGCCGCCTCGGCGAACCCGGCGGTGATCGCCGCCCGGCCCGCCGTGTCGGAGTCGGCGATGACGGTGATCGTCCAGGGCACGCCCATGAGCCGCTGCGTCTGCGACACGCGGGCCGCCGGGGGCCGCTCGGCCGCCGCGGCCGACACCAGCGCCGCCGAGGCGGCACAGGCCGTCGCGATCCACGCGGCCCGGACGGCACCGCGGGCGGTCCGGGCTGCGTGGCCGGCCACCGCGCGATAGACTCGACTCGTCATGAGCGACACCCCATCCCGGCCGGTCGTGGCCATCCGCTTCGACTGCACTCCCCTGCGGAGCGTGCGGCAGTTCCCGATCCCGTCGGAGGCGTCACCCGCCTACCGCGCCAGGCTCGAGCGGGCCCGCCGGGCGATCGACCAGCACGGCACCCGCAACACCTATTATCTCACGAACGGCTCGTGCGAGTTTCGCTTCACCAACGCCCCCGACTCGGGGTGGGTGCGATTCGCCGTCGAGGGCACCGTGATCACCGACGAGGCGGACGCGGCGACCGTGGGCAGCGATCTGGACGTGCGGCTCGACAAGGAGACGTGCGACTGGCTCACCCAGCCGGCCGTGGAGTGGCTGGCCACGACGGTGCGGCACGCCGTCGAGGCGGAATTCGACCGGTACATCGCCGCGGGCGACCTGGCGCGGGCCCGCGAGCGGCTGGCCCGCGAGCAGGAGGCCAGCGACTCCAGCGGCGGTTTCCTGGGCATGAACCTCTGACCGGCGGCCGATCCGCGTGACGGACCGGCCAGGCTCCAGCCTGGGTGCAGCCAGGCTCCGGCCAGACTCCGGCTAGGCTCCGGCGGACGGCGGCCTGCCGGTGGCCCCCTGAACGCGGTCGCCCTCCGCGGCCCCGCGCCGCTTCACCTCCAGCAGCACGCTCTCGTTGTCGCTGCCGGGGATCGGCCAGGCCGCGATCCGCCGTACGGTCACCCGCTTCACGAAGCCGCGATGCCGGGCCTCCCCCTTTTCATCCTCCCAGCGCGGCCCCTTGACGACGAGCATCCGCCCGAAGTCCTCGCAGAGCGGCTCGAACCACCCGAGGAGTTTCACCAGCGGCGCCACCGCCCGCACGACGAGCACGTCGAAGCGGCGGCCGGCCGCGGCGGCGGCCGTCACCAGCGGCTGTGCGGCCCCCTCGTGCACGGCCGCGTCGAGCCCGATCTCGCCGACGATGGCCCGCACCGCGCGGGCCCGCTTGCCGACGCTGTCGCACAGCTCCATCCGCAGGTCGGGCCGGAGGATCGCCAGCAGCACGCCGGGCACGCCGCCCCCCGTGCCCACGTCCAGCACCCGCTCGCCCCGGCCCAGGTGCGGCTCGATCGACACCGCGTCGGCGACGTCACGGGAGACGAACCGTTCCACGTCGGTGTGGCGGGTGAGATTGAGCTTCGCGTTCCACGACCAGAGGCTCGCCGCATACGCGGCGAGCCTCTGCATGGCATCGGGAGCGGCGGAGATGCCCAGCCGCCCGCAGGCGGCGGCGATCGCGGGCTCGAGGTCGGCGCCGACCGGTTCCGGTGAGGTCACTGGTGACGAGTCGCTCCCGCGTCCCGCGGACTACTTGATGAACAGCATCTCGCGGTAGGTCGGCAGCGGCCAGAGGTCGTCGGGGAGGATCGACTCGATCTGGTCGGCCGTCTCCCGCAGCGCGGTCATCGCGGGGATGACGTCGTCGTGGAAGTGCCGGACCTCGCCGCGGAGGTCGTGGCCGCCGTGGGCCAGCGCCTTCTCCAGCGTCTCGATCCGCTGCTCGAACTGCCCCACGAGCCCGGTGAGCTTGTCGAGCGTGCCCATGTGCACCGACTGTCCGAGGCTCTTGAGCTTCGAGGCGGTGTCGACCAGTTCGCCCTGGTAGCGGTAGCCCGCGGGGAGGATCATCGTCTTGGCGATCTGGACCGCCGAATTGGCCTCGGCGTTGATGTCCTTGCAGTACCGCTCCATGTAGATCTCGTAGCGGCTCCGCATCTCCCGCTCCGACAGCACGCCGTACTTCTCGAACAGGGCGATGTTCTTCGGCGTGACGAGCACGTCGAGCGCCTCCGGCGTGGCCTTGAGGTTGGGCAGCCCGCGCCGCTTCGCCTCCTCCTGCCATTCCGCGGAGTAGCCGTTGCCGTTGAAGATCACCGCCTTGTGCTCGGCGACGATCTGCTGCAGCAGTTTCTCGATGGCGCCGTTGAGCTTCGAGGCGTCGCCCCCGGTGGCCTTCTCCAGTTCGGTGGCGATGTAGTCGAGGCTTTCGGCGACGATCGTGTTGAGCGCCACGAGCGGGCCCGCGATCGACTGGCTGGCACCGACCGCCCGGAACTCGAACTTGTTGCCGGTGAACGCGAACGGGCTCGTCCGGTTGCGGTCGCCGGCGTGCTTGGGCAGCGGCGGCAGCGTGTCCACGCCCACGGTGAGCGTGCCGCTGGTCTTGCTGCTGGTGGCCTTCCCCTTCTCGATCTGCTCGAACACGTCGGCGAGCTGGTCGCCGAGGAAGATGGAGATGATCGCCGGGGGTGCCTCGTTGGCCCCGAGACGGTGGTCGTTGCCGCTGGCCGCGACCACGCTCCGCAGCAGGTCGCCGTGGCGGTGGACGGCACGGATGACCGCCGCGCAGAACACGAGGAACTGCATGTTCGCGTGCGGCGTCTCGCCCGGTTCGAGCAGGTTGCCGAGCTTGCAGCCCATCGACCAGTTGACGTGCTTGCCCGACCCGTTGATCCCGGCGAAGGGCTTCTCGTGCAGCAGGCAGGCCATGCCGTACTTCTGCGCCACCCGCGTCAGCGTCTGCATGATCGTCTGCTGGTGGTCGGTGGCGATGTTGGCGTTCTCGTAGATCGGGGCGATCTCGTACTGCGACGGCGCCACCTCGTTGTGCCGCGTCTTCACCGGCACGCCGAGCTTGAACAGTTCACGCTCGGTCTCGAGCATGCAGGCGAGCACCCGCTCGGGGATCGCCCCGAAGTACTGGTCCTCGAACTCCTGCCCCTTGGGCGGCCTGGCGCCGAACAACGTGCGGCCGGCCACCACGAGATCGGGACGGGCGAAGAAGAAGTTGCGGTCGATGAGGAAGTATTCCTGCTCCGGACCCGCCGACGCCGTGACCGGACCGACGTCCTTGTGCCCGAACAGGGCGAGCACCCGGCGGGCCTGCTTGTCGACGGCCTGCATGGACCGCAGCAGCGGCGTCTTCTTGTCGAGCGCCTCGCCGGTCCACGAGCAGAACGCCGTGGGGATGCACAGGGTCGTGCCGTTGGGGTTGTCGAGGATGTAGGCCGGGCTGGTGGGATCCCAGGCGGTGTAGCCGCGGGCCTCGAACGTGGCCCGGAGGCCGCCCGACGGGAAGCTGGACGCGTCGGGCTCGCCCTGGATCAGTTCCTTGCCGGAGAACTCCGCCATGGCGTGGCCGTCGCCGGTCGGCGTGAGGAAGCTGTCGTGCTTCTCGGCGGTGATGCCGGTGAGCGGGTAGAAGACGTGCGCGTAGTGCGTCGCCCCCTTCTCGATCGCCCAGTCCTTCATGGCCAGCGCCACGGCGTCGGCGATGCCGGGGTCGAGCGGTTTGCCCTGCTTGATGGTGGCCTGCAGCGCCTTGTAGACGCTCTTGGGCAGGCGATCCTTCATCGCCGCCTCGCCGAACACGTTGGCACCGAAGATCTCGCTGGTCGGCGTCTCGCGGAAGTTCCACGCCTGGCCGTTCGACCGGTAGCTGTTGATGGCGGAAATGGCGTTGGCACGGGCACTGGTCATGGCAGGGTCCTTCTTCTTGAAGAGGGCGCAGGGCGCGGGAGGGGGGAGGCGGACACGGACGCTGAAAACCGCGCAGGACGCCGCCAGAAGAAGAATTCAACGGCCCGAGCAGTCTCACTCGACGGTCGCAGACTAACGCCGGCGCCGGGGCAGTTCAAGTAGCCGAGGCCCGGGGCGAGGACCGCGTCAACGGGCCGCCGTGGTGCGGCTCACCGGCTTGGCCGCGGGCCGGCTCGCGACCGACCGCCGGGCCACTTCGACCGCCGCGTCGAGAAAGGGGTCGCCGGCCTGGGCGACGAACACACCGGCGGCCGGCCGGGCCACCGACTGCACCTGCAGGTCGGGCTCCACGCCCACGCGGCTGTAGGGCAGCCCCTTCGGCGAGAAGAACTTGGCCGTCGTCAGCCGCATGCCGACGCCCCCGACCTCCAGCGGAAAGATGCCCTGGATCGACCCCTTGCCGTAGCTCCGCGTGCCCACGAGCGTGGCCCGGCCGTGGTCCCGCATCGCCCCGGCGAAGATCTCGCTGGAACTCGCGGAGTCGCCGTCGATGACCACCACCAGCGGCATCCGCCACGTTCCGGGGCGGCTGGCGGAGTAGTTGAAGTCCTCCTCCGGACTGCGGCCCCGCGTGGCCACCACGAGGCCCCGCTCCAGGAACAGGTCGGACACGTCCACCGCCGCCGACAACAGCCCGCCGGGGTTGCCCCGCAGATCGACCACCAGGGACCGCATGCCCGCGACGTCGAGCCGCCGCAGGGCGGCCTCCATGTCGGCCGCGGTCGTCTTCTGGAACGACGAGATCTTGAGGTAGGCGATGCCCGCCGCCGGGTCGAGCATCCGCACGTTCTCGACGCTGGGCACTTCCACGTGCTCGCGGCGCACGGTCACGGCCCGGGCCGGCGACGGGGCCCTCAGGATGGCGAGCGTCACCACCGAGCCCTCGGGACCCTGGAGCAGCTGGGCCGCCTCATCGACGTTCATCCCGCCCAGCGAGCGGCCGCCGACGCCGACGAGGTGGTCGCCGGCACGGATGCCGGCCCGCTCGGCGGGACTGGCCGGGATCACGTGGACCACGAGCAGCCCGTCCTCGGCGCTTTTGAGTTCCACCCCCAGCCCCACGAAGTTGCCCTCGATCTGCGCGTAGAGGTCGTCGAGTTGGCCCGTCGTGAGGAAGGCGGAGTACTCGTCGAGGCCGCCCACCGCCGCGGCCGTCATCTCCATCAGCGTGACCGCCGGCGGGATGCCGAGCGTGGCGTGGCCCGCACGGGCCACCCAGGCCGCGAGCGTTTCCGCCTCGACCGGCGAGGCGATCGTCCGGCCCGCCGTGATGCGGGCGACCTGGTCGCGGTAGAGCGCCTTCCGCTCGGCGGTGGCCTGGGCGGCGTACAGCCGGGTGAACGTCGGCTCGTCGATGGCGACGTCCATCGTGAGGCAGCCGCGGGACACGAGGCGGGCGAACTGCGGCTGCTCCACGTGGTGGGAGCCGATGCGGCCGAGGACCTCGACGTAGAGCCGACGGGCGTCGGCCTCCGTGAGCTTGGACAGTTGCGTGCGGAACGCCTGCTCGCAGTGCCGCCGGGAGAGGTCGCAGTGAATCTTGGCCAGGTCGTACCGCTGCGCGAGGTCGGGGGGCAACGCGCCCTTGCGGGCCGCCGGCTCGAGCGTGGCCACCAGGTCGGCCCAACGTCGCTCCCGCTCGAGCAGCGACGAACGGGCCACGATGTCGTCCTGGCCGACGGCGATCTCGACGGACCGCTCGACCGCCGGCACGGCCTCGGCCCCCACCGCCGCGGCACCGCCGCACGCCGCGGAGACCGCCAGCCAGGCCGATGCCAGCCAGGCCGATGCCGCTGTCGCCAGGCCGCGGCCACGCGTCGAGGGGGAAACGACGGTCACTGACGGCAATCCGTTGGCAAGGCCGCATCCCGACGCGGCGGACATGCGGCCGTTCCGTTGACCGCCCTCGATTATGGATCACGTTCCGAGGCGGGTCAAAAAATCCCGCGCCGTCACCGCCGACGTTCCGGGCATGGCCGGCCGACACCTTGGTACGATGGGGCGTGCAGCGGCGCACTCTCCGGCCACGACGTCACCCGCATGACCAGCCCGACCAGCCCGACCAGCCCGATCCGTCCCACGATTCCCACCGGCACGGTCCCCGCTCCGCCCGCGGCGACCGCCCCGCGGGTCGATGGGCCGGACGTGCAGCCGACGCTCGTGCTGCTCGACCGCGTGCGGCAGGGGGACAGCGCGGCCGTCAACGGGCTCCTCGAACGGCATCGCGCGGCCATCCGCCGGATGATCGACCGCCGCATGGACCGCGTCGTGCAGCGGCGGGTCGATGCCAGCGACATCGTGCAGGACGTGATGATCGAGGCCAACCGTCGGCTCGGCGACTACCTCGCCAATCCCACCATGCCGTTCCAGCTCTGGCTGCGGCACATGGCCCGGGACCGGCTCATCGACGCCCACCGGCGGCACCGCGTCGCCGCCACCCGCAGCCTCGACCGCGAGGTCTCCCTCACGGTCACCGCCGGGCAGGACCATTCGCAGGCCGACCTCATCGGCCAACTGGCCGACCGGGAGCTGACCCCCGCCGCCGCGGCGACCTGGCACGAACTGGAGCGGCGGTTCGCGGCCGCGGTGGAGCAGCTCGAGGAGGACGACCGGAAAATCGTGCTGCTCCGGCACTTCGAGCACCTCTCGACGGCGGAGGCGGCGCAGGTGCTCGGCCTGGCGAAGCCGGCGGCGGGCATGCGGTATCTGCGGGCCATGCGCCGGCTGCGGGTGCTGCTCGACGGCGGCGCATCGGCGGGCCAGAGCGGCCCACCCCCCGGCGGCTGACCGGTGGGCCGACCCGTGGCTCCCCGCGCCGCTGGCGGGTCTATCATGCGGAAGGGAGCCGGCCCCAGGGCACGGCTCCCCCGCAACCCCCGGCCCCCATCCCGCAGCACCGGGACCACGACCACCGCGGCCCCGACAGCGGAGCGTTTCGCATGACCCCCACCGCCGTCACCCGCACCCGCGCCCTCGACGCACCGCTCGCGGCGGCCGACGAGGAACTGCTGGCCGAACTGCTCGACGAACTCTCCGACGTACGGGGGTCTCGGGCCCAGGCACTGCTCGAGCGGATGGTGCAGGACCACCCCGGCATCGCCGGCCAGCTCAGGGAGCTGTTCGCCGCGATGATGGTGACCGACGCCGTGGCGGAGCATTCCACGATCCTCGACGCCGGCGGCCGCGGCGGTCCCGCCGATACGGGTTCCACCGGCACGGACGCCCCGCCCCGGTCCGGGTCCGGCGGCCTGTCGAGCCTGCTGCCCGGCGGCACGGCCTTGCCGGCGGCGTTCGGCGACTACGTTCTCCTCGAGGAGATCGGCCGGGGTGGCATGGGGGTGGTCTACCGGGCGACGCAGAACAGCCTGGGGCGGACCGTGGCGATCAAGATGCTGCTGCGGCAGGACCTGGCCTCCCCGGCCGACCTGGCCCGGTTCCGCAGCGAGGCGGAGGCGGCGGCCCGGCTGGATCACCCGGGCATCGTCTCGATCTTCGAGGTGGGGGAGTGTGACGGTCACCCCTTCTACAGCATGCAGTTCATCGAGGGCACGACCCTGGCGAAGCGGCTGCTCCGCGGACCGCTGCCGGCCCGGGAGGCGGCCGAACTGCTGGCGAAGGTGGCCGACGCGGTCCAGACGGCCCACACGCGGGGCGTGCTCCACCGCGACCTGAAGCCCTCCAACATCCTCATCGATGCTGCGGGCGAGCCGCACGTCTCCGACTTCGGCCTGGCCAAGCGGCTGGAGGCGGCGGAATCGGTGACCCACACCGGCGCCATCCTCGGCACTCCCTGCTACATGTCGCCCGAACAGGCGGCGGGCAGCCGCGGCGACGTCGGGCCGACGAGCGACGTGTGGAGCCTCGGGGCGATCCTCTACCAGATGCTCACCGGCCGGCCACCGTTCCAGGCGGCCAGTCCGATGGACACCCTCCTGGCGGTGCTCGAGTCGGACCCGCCGGTGCCGCGGTCGATCGACCGGCAGATCAACCGGGACCTGGAGATGATCGCCCTCAAGGCCCTGCAAAAGCCGCAGGAACTGCGGTATGCCACCGCGGCCGACCTGGCCGCCGACCTGCGGGCCTTCCTCGTCGGCGACCCGCTCGTCGCCCTGCAAGGCGGCTTGGCCGACATCGTCGCCCGCCTGTTCCGGGAAACGCACCACGCGGTCGTCCTGGAGAACTGGGGACTGCTGTGGATGTGGCACTCGGTCGTGGTGCTCGCGCTGTGCATCACCACCGACGTGCTCGCCTGGCAGGGCGTGACGAGCCGCTGGCCCTACCTGGTCCTCTGGGCCGGCGGCATCGCCCTGTGGGCGCCGATCTTCTGGGCGCTGCGGCATCGCAACGGCCCCGTCACGGCGGTGGAACGCCAGATCGCGCACGTCTGGGGCGGCAGCGTGATCGCCAGCGTGATGCTGTTCTGGGTGGAGGCGCTCCTCGACCTGCCGGTGCTCAAGCTCTCGCCGGTGCTCGCGCTCCTGGCGGGCCTGGTGTTCTTCGCCAAGGCGGGCATCCTCTCGGGCGCCTTCTACATCCAGGCGGCCGTGCTGTTCGCGACGTCGCTGGCGATGTGCCGGGCGGGAGCGTTCGCGCACATCCTGTTCGGGATCGTCAGCGCCGCCTGCTTCTTCGTCCCGGGGCTCAAGTACTTCCGCCAGCGCGGCCGCGCCTAGCGGGCACCGGAGGTCGCGGGCGTATCCTCGCCCTCGCGACGCGACGCTCGCCGCCCCGAAGCCGGCGCGGCGGGCGGCATCCGCGAAACACGAGGCGCAGGGGACGGCGGGCGCTCGAGGAGCTTTGGGCGTATCCTCGCCCACGCGACGAGACGCTCGCCGCCCCGAAGCCGGCGCGGCGTCACGTCTCCAGCACCTGCTCTAGCCCACGAACCAGGTCGCCAGCCAGTAGAGCCCGCCCGACAGGGCCATCGCCACGGGCAACGTCAGGATCCATGCCAGGGCGATCTCGCGGACGGTCTCGGGCTGGATGCCCGACTTGTTGGCCCACATGGTGCCCGCCACGCCGCTGGAGAGGACGTGCGTCGTGCTCACCGGCATGCCGAGATGGTCGGCCATGGCGATCGTCGAGGCCGCGACCAGTTCGGCGGCACCGCCCTGGGCGTAGGTCAGGTGCGTCTTGCCGATCTTCTCGCCGACCGTCTTCACGATCCGCTCCCAGCCGAACATCGTGCCGATGCCGAGGCACAGGGCCACGCCCATCACGACCCACTCGGGCACGTACTCCACCGGCTTGGCCAGCTGGCCCGCCAGGCCCTTGAGCACCTTGCGACGATCCTCGGCCAGCCGGTCGCCGAACTCCCGCAGCAGCGTCCGCACCGACGCCCCGAGTTCCACCAGCCGGGTCCGCAACTCCCAGCGTTCGTCGGGGTGCAGGTCCTTGAAGCTGCCGCGGCCCTCGAGGCTCGCGAGCACGCCCTGCGTCAGCGGCAGGGGGTCGAGGGTGGCGAGGACGACGTCGTTGGCCGGGAAGGGATCGATCACGTCGTCCACGAGCGACGACTCGATCACCTCGGAGGCGGACACCACGTCGCTCCGCGTGAGCCGCTCCACCTTCGATTCCGCGAGGTGCCGGTCCTTGAGCGCGGCCATCATCTCGGCCAGCTGGGGCTCGGTCAGCTCGGCCTCCAGCTTCCGAGCCGCGGCGACGGTGGACGCGAGGTCGGCGGAGGAGGCGTTCATGTTGAGCGCGTAGGCGGCCGGCACGATGCCGATGAGCACGAGCATGATCAGGCCCATCCCCTTCTGGCCGTCGTTGGATCCGTGCGCGAAGCTCACGCCGGTGCAGGTGCCGATGAGCAGGGCCCGGATCCACCACGGCGGCGGACGGTCGCCATGGGGCGGCTCGTAGAGTTCCTTGGAAGGGATCAGGGCCTTGCTGATCAGCAGCAGCGCCGCCGCCAGGCCGAAGCCGATCGCCGGCGAAAGCAACAGGGCGATCCCCACCTCGGTGGCCTTGTGCCAGTTGATCCCCTTGAAGATCGAGCCGTGCTCCATGAGCGCGTTCATCATCCCCACGCCCATGATCGACCCGATGAGCGAGTGCGAACTGGAGGCCGGCAGCCCGCGGTACCAGGTGGCGAAGTTCCAGATGATCGCGGCACCCAGGAGCGACAGCACCATCGCCAGCCCGCGGCCGGTCTTGATGTTCACGAGCAGGTCCACCGGGAGCAGGTGGACGATGCTGAAGGCCACGCCGATGCCGCCGGCGTGCACGCCGATGAAGTTCCAGATGCCCGACCAGACGACCGCCGGGGTCGGCTTCATCGACTTCGTGTAGATCACCGTGGCCACCGCGTTGGCGGTGTCGTGGAAGCCGTTGATGACCTCGAACCCGAAGGCGATCGCCAGGGCGATCAGCAGCAGGAACAGCTGGCCCGTGCCCAGCGTGTTGAACACCTCGAACATTTCCATGGGAACCACCGCTTCCTGCGTGACAAGGACCGTCCACCGAGTCGTCGGCCCATGAAAATAGGGGGGCGTGTGGGGCCACACAAGCCATCCGGACGCTCGCACCGAATTCTCACATTCGCGGCCGCGGCCCTGCGGGTCGGGGCGAGTCTGCCACCGCACAGGTCGAGCGAGAACGACGGGCCGCGTGACGGGCCGGACGAACGAACCGCGACCCCGGTGCGTATGCTTTCCGGGGCCGCCATTCCGTCCCGCCCCGGGGCGGGCGTGGACGCGGTGCGGCGGCCGAATCTGCTGGAGCGACTCCGGACGATGGCACGCGGCGATCGACTGCGGGTGGAACGACGGCTTCCCGGTGCCGGGCTCCCTTACATGCACCACGGCATCGACGTCGGTGACGGCACGGTCGTGCACGCGCGGCCCGACGACTTCCGCGACCCGCTGGGCGGCGGCCGCGTCGTCCGCACGAGCCTCGCGGAGTTCGCCGGCGGGTCGCCGGTGCTCGTGACGGCCGAGCCCGCGGCCACGCACCCGCCGGACGAGATCGTGGCGCGGGCTCTGGCCCACGTCGGCCGGGACGGCTACTGCCCGGTGATCGACAATTGCGAACACTTCGCCACGTGGTGCGCGACGGGCCGGCGGACCAGCCGGCAGGTGGAGATCCTGCTCGGCCGGCTCGGCGGCGCCGCGGCCCGGGTCGCGGCGGCGCTCTCGGCCCGCGAAATGCTGGCCCCCGCGGCGGCGGGCATCGCCGAAAGGGTCGCCGTGCGGACGGCCCTGGGCACCACGGTGCGGCTGGGGCTGCGGACACTCGTGCCCGCGGCCCTCGCCGGCGAGGCGGCGGCGCTCGTGGCGGAGTGGACGGCCCACCAGGCCGGACGGTCGGCGGCGGAGAGTCGCCGGGCCGGGGAGGCGGCCGGGCTGGCGGCGTCGGCCGCCACCTGCGCGCTGGCAGGACTCCCGGGCGGGCCCGCCGGCATGGTGACGGCGGCGTGTGCGGGCGCCGCGGTCTGGGCGGGCGGCGGCCTGGCGGCCCGCGCGGCCACGGCCGCGGTCGGTGGTCAGCCGCGTTCGCGGTAGTCGGACAGCGACCCCGGGTTCCACGACACCCGCAGCGCGTTGAGCACGGCGGCCACGTCGATCGCCTCCTGGAAGAGCGCCCCGGTGGCCGGCGGCAGCAGGCCGGCCGCGGCGAGGCCCATCCCGATGACGCTGGCGGCCATGCCTCCCACCGCGCTTTGCAAGGCGATCGCCCGCAGGCGACGGCCGATGTGGAGCAGTTCGTCGATCCGTTCCAGGGCGGTGTCCATCACCACCGCGCCGGCCGCCTCGCTGGTGACGTCGCTGGCCGTGCCCATGGCGATCCCGACCGTCGCCGCGGCCAGCGCCGGCGCGTCGTTGATGCCGTCGCCGACGAACAGCGTCGGCGCCTGCCGCACCGCCGCTTCGACGATCGCCAGCTTGCCCTCCGGCTGGATGCCGGCATGGACCTCGTCGATGCCGACCAGATCGGCGAGCCAGCGGACCTCGCTCTCCCGATCCCCCGACACCAGCATCACCCGGGACAGGCCGTGGGCGGGCCGCAGGTGGCTCACGAACGGGCGGCCGTCGGCCCGCGGCGAATCGCGGAACCGCAGCACCGCCTCGGTGCCGCCGTCGACCACCACCACGCACTCCAGCCCGCCGCACACCGGGGGCAGCCGCTCCGCCCCCGCGGCGTCGACCTGCGGCAGCTTCTGGCGGCTGGTGATCACGACCTCGTGCGTCCGCGACTGGCCGTTGAGATGCTTGACCTGCCCGGTCAGCCCGCGGCCCGGCTTCTCGGCCAGCGCCTCGACGTCCAGCAGCCGGATCGAGCGGTCGGCCGCCGCCTGCACCACCGCCGCCGCCAGGGGGTGCTTCGAATAGCTCTCCAGGCTCGCCGCGAGGGCCAGCACGTCGGCCTCGGGCAACGCCCCCACCCGCACGACCTCGGTGAGGGTCGGGCTCCCGTAGGTCAGCGTTCCGGTCTTGTCGAAGATCGCCGTGCGGCAGGTGTCGAGCCGCTCCAGGATGGCCGGATCGCGGATCACGATGCCCCGCTTGGCCGCCAGCGACACCGCCCCGATGATCGCCACCGGGATCGCGATCAGGAGCGGGCAGGGGGTGGCGACCACCAGCACGGCGAGGAAGCGGGTGGCGGACCCGCTGGCGTACCAGGCCGCGGCGGCGATCGCGACCGCCAGCGGCGTGTAGAACGCCCCGAGGGTGTCGGCCATGCGTCGCAGCTGCGGCCGCTGCTGCTCGCTGGCCCGGAGCACGTCCATGATCTTGGCGTAGCGGGTGTCGCCCGCGACGCGGTCGGTGCGAACCTCGAGCGCCGCCTGGCCGTTGATCGATCCGGACAGCACCGTCGATCCCGCCACCTTCGCCATGCGGTAGGGCTCGCCGGTGAGGTAGCTCTCGTCCATCGATCCCCGGCCCGCGACCACCGTGCCGTCCACCGGACAGATCTCGTGCGGCAGCACGACGATGGTGTCGCCGACGGCGACCGCGGACAGCGGCACGTCGGTGAGGCCGGCGTCGGTCCGGCGGTGGGCCAGCGTCGGCATGCGGCGGGCGAGGGCGTTGAGCACGTCACCGGCCCGGCTGACGGCCCGCGATTCCAGCGCCGCCCCGCCGGAGAGCATGAGCACGACCAGCACCCCGGCGAGATACTCGCCGAGCAGGACGCTGGTGACGATCGACAGCCCGGCGAGCAGGTCGGAGCCGAACGTGCCGGCGCAGAGCTTGAGGAGCAGGTCCCACACCAGCGGAGCCCCGCCCACGACGAGCATCACCACCAGCGGCAGTTCGGCGAGCGACAGTCCGCGGCCGGGAAACCACCGGCCCGGATCGAGCGGGCCCAGCGACACGGGCGTCGCGCCGCGGCCCGTCCACACGAGCACCGCCCAGGCCGCGAGGGCGAGGACGGCCCCCGCCGCGATGAGTTCGTTGATCGGCAGGGGCCGCGCGGGCGGGACCGCGGGGCCGGGGGGCACGGGCGTGTCGTGGCGGGTCATGGAGGCCGGTTCTTGAAGAGAGGCGTGTGCCACCGGGCGGACCCGCGGGAACGGGCGGTCGGCCCGGGGTCAGCTGTGCATGCGGGCGACCGCGTCGCCCGTCTCCATGATCGATGCCTCCTGGTCGGAGAGCCAGTGCAGCCTCTCGCGGACCGCCGCCTCGGGGGCCACGCCGCAGGCCAGCCGGACATACGTGGCGTGATGCCGGGCCTCCGACTCGAACAGGCTGCCGTAGAACTCCCGCAGCTCCCCGTCGGCCAGATGGTCGCGGAGCAGGGCGAACCGCTCGCAGCTGCGGGCTTCGATGAGGCCCGCCACCAGCAGGCGGTCGACGGCCCGGCCCGGCTCGTCCCTGCGGATCAGGGCGTGCAGCCGCTGGCCGTAGCTGGAGGGGGCGAGCTTGCGGAACCGGATGCCGCGTCGCTCGAGCAGGTCGAGCACCCGCTGGAAATGCTCCAGCTCCTCGTTCACGATCTCGGTCATCGCGCGGGCCAGCGGCGTCCGATCGACGTAGGCGAACAGCAGGTTCATCGCCACGCCGGCCGCCTTCTTCTCGCAGTGGGCATGATCGACGAGGATGTCCTCCAGGTGGGCGTCGACCTGGGCGAGCCAGCGGGCGGGGGAGGTGGCGTGGAGGCTGAGCATGGCGGCGTGGTTGTCACGGGGGTCGCGGCGCGGTCATCATAGCGGGGAGCCCGGCCGTCGCCGCCGCCCCAGCCGTCCCCGCGTGCCGTCATGATCGCCTTCGACCGTCCCCCCGTCGCCGACCGCGGAAAGCGGCCCGATCGCAACGTGCTGGGCCTGCCACTGGCCCCCTGCTCCCGCGACCCGCTCACCGGTTTTTTCCGCGACGGCTGCTGCCGCACCGGCCCCGACGACGTCGGCGTGCACACCGTCTGCGCGGTGATGACCAGGGACTTCCTGCAGTTCACCGTCGCGGCCGGGAACGACCTCGTGACGCCGCATCCGGAATGGGGATTTCCGGGGCTCGTGGAGGGGGATCGCTGGTGCCTGTGCGCGTCCCGCTGGCTGGAAGCGGCGCGGGAGGGGCGGGCACCGCCGGTGGTGCTCGAGGCCACGCACGAGAAGTCCCTGGAGATCGTGCCGCTGGAACTCCTGCGGAAGCACGCGGTCACGTCGGCATGACCGCCGGCCGGATGTCATGGGCGCTCTCCTTCCGGCGGCGATGCTTCCCTGGGCGATCGGGCTGATCGCGCTGGTGTACGCGTCGGTGGGCCATGCGGGCGCCACGGGCTACATCGCCGTGATGACGCTCCTCGGCCTGCCGGCCGCGACGATCCGGCCGACGGCCCTCGTGCTCAACGTCGTCGTGGCGACGATCGCGACCGTGCAGTTCGTCCGCGCCGGTCATTTCCGGTCCGGCCTGTTCTGGCCGCTGGCGGTGGCGAGCGTGCCCTGCGCGTTCGTCGGCGGCGCGATCACGCTGCCGACGGAGGCGTTCGAGGCCGTGCTCGGCGGCGTGCTGCTCGCCTCCGCGGTGCGGATGGTGGTGGAGGCACGGCGGCCGGTGGACGAAGGGCTTCCTCCCGCAGCCGTGCGGCCGCCGGCTCGGCCAACGGCCCTCTGGGCGGCGCTCGGCGGCGCCATCGGGCTCGTGTCGGGGCTCACCGGCGTGGGTGGCGGCGTGTTCCTGACGCCGGCGCTGGTCGCCCTGGCCGCCGCGCCCCTCAAGGGGATCGCCGCCATCACGGCGCCGTTCATCCTCGTCAATTCGCTGGCGGGGCTCGCCGGCGGCATGCTCGCCGGCCGGCCGTTTCCCGCCGCGGGCCTGCCGGTGATCGCGGCGGCGGTGCTCGGCGGCGCCGCCGGCTCGTACCTCGGCGCGTTCCGCCTGCCGGCGAAGACCCTCCGGCTCCTGATGGCCGCGGTGCTCGCGTTCGCCAGCGTGAAGCTTCTGGCCTGAGGCTCCGGCTCAGTGGCCGCCCGCCCGCGAGAACAGGTTGAGGACGACGACGCCGGCGACGATCAGCCCCATGCCGAGGATCGCCGCGGCATCGAGCTGCTGCCCGAGGAACAGCCAGCCCACCAGTGCGATCAACGTCACGCCCGCGCCGCTCCACACGGCGTAGGCGACCCCGACCGGGATCGCCTCCAGCGTCAGCGACAGGAAGAAGAACGCCAGGCCGTAGCCGACCACGACCAGCACGCTGGGCACGGGCTTCGTGAAGCCCGCCGAGCCGCGGAGGAAGCTCGTGCCGACCACTTCGGCGACGATCGCGATCATCAGGTACAACCAGTGCATGGCGGCTGCGGCCGGTTCCGAACGGTTCGGGATCGGGTCTCGCCCCCTCTGGGCGGGCCGACCGTCCACGGCCTGCCGCCCATGGAGGGCTCCCGACCGCCATGATACCCCGCCCCGGCGACGACGCGGCCGACGGCCGCACCCTCGACGCGATTCTCGCCGGCGCCAGCGAGGAGACCCGCGCCACCATCGCCATCCTCGGGGAGATCCTCGGGCGGCAGCCCGCGTCGTCCCTGTCGCCCGCGGCATTCGCCATCCGGCATCTCGCCGTCGATGCCACGCGGCTGGCCAGCACCCGGTTCACCGGCCCGGGCACGTCGGTGGCGATCCTCGGCAACCTCCTGCGCATCGAGATGGAGCGGCACGGCGACGCGGTGGTCGTCGGGTCGCCAGGCGACGGACTGCCGCCGAGCTGGTCGCACCTCGACCTCGGCCCGGACGACACGATCGCCGTGCCGGGACGGCTCGTCGCCTTCTTTCCGGCCGGCACCCTGGCGGGCGAGCCGGTCTGCGTCCTCATCGACGACCGGCACTGGGCGCGGGAGTTCGCCGTCCTCTCGGCCGCGGCCGCCAAGCCCGCGGCCGAGGGGGTGCTCGAGCGGTTCTGCGACCGGCTCAAGACCGCGGAGAACCCGCTGCGGGGCCGGGTGCTGGAGGCGACCGTCGCGGAGGGGTCCCTGAAGCTGGGCATCACGCCGGCCCGGACGACCCCGCGGGAGGGCCTCATCCTGCCCGACGCGATCTGGGCGGAAGTGGACGTCTTCCTGGCCGCGGCGACCAGCCGGCGCGAACTCCTCCGCCGACTGGGCCTGGGCACCAACCGCGGCCTGCTCGTCGCGGGACCGCCCGGCGTCGGCAAGACGCATCTCGTGCGGGTGATCGCCAGCGCGCTCGGGGACCGCTACACGACGATCCTGGCGGATGCCAACGCCATGCGTCACATGATCGCCGAACTCTACGCCGCGTCGGAGACGTTCGGCCCCACGCTCGTCGTGCTCGACGACATCGACCTCGTGCTCGGCCACCGCGACTCCAACGGCGACAACGCGGCGCTGGCCGACTTCCTGGCCACGCTCGACGGCGTGCTCGAACGGGAGGACGTCCTCACCATCGCCACCACGAACGACCCGCAGGCGCTCGATCCGGCCGCCCAGCGGTCGTCACGGTTCGACATGGTCGTCACGCTCCCTCTTCCCGACGAGGCCTCGCGGGCACGGATCCTCGCCCGGCACCTCGCCCCGCTGGGGCTCGACGTCGATCACGACACCGTCTCCCGGTCGCTCGACGGGGCCAGCGGCGCCGACGTCAAGGAGGTGGTCCGCCGCGCGGTGCTCGAGCACGGCGAACGCTTCACGCAGGCACAGCTCCTCGACATCACGCGAACCGGCCGCTGGCAGGCCGCCGTCAACCGCCGGCGGTACCTGTCGTGAGGCGGGAGGTCGGGAGTGGCCGGCCAGGTCAGCAGGGGCTGTCGAAGGCGTTCTGGAAGTGCTCGACGACCGGACGCGCGCCCTCCGGTCCGAACGTCACGGTGACCACGTCGATCCGCACCTGGCAGTCCTCCAGCCGGTGCCGCCGGATGTAGGCCGTGGCCAGCTCGGCGATCCGCCTCTGCTTCTGCCGGCCGACGGTCTCCGCGGGGTGTCCGTGCGCCGTGTCGCGTCGCGACCGCACCTCCACGAACACCACCGTGCGGCCGTCGAGCGCCACGAGGTCGATGTCGCCGCGGAGCACCCGCTCCCGCCGGCCCACGATCCGGTAGCCCTGTCCGCGCAGGAACCGCTCCGCCTCCGCCTCGCCGCGGAGCCCCAGCGCCTGCCGTGGATCGGGCGATGTCATCGCTGGGCCGCCACCGGGGCCGGCAGACGGTCAGGACTTGGCGGCCGCCTTCTTCCCGGCCGCCTTCTTCGTCGTCGCCTCGGCGGCGACGTCGTCCCGCTTCTCGCGCAGGCGGACCGACTTGCCGACACGATCCCGCAGGTAGTAGAGCTTCGCCCGGCGGGACACGCCCGACCGCTTCACCTCGACCTTGGCGATCTTCGGCGAATGGATGGGAAACTTCCGCTCGACGCCCTCGCCCGCGACGATCCGCCGGACGGTGAACGTCTCCCGGCTGCCCGATCCGGCGCGGGCGATGACCACGCCGTTGAAAATCTGGACCCGCTCCTTCTCGCCCTCGAGAATCCGGGTGTGGACGTCGACGGTGTCGCCGATGGCGAACTGGGGCACCTCGGACTTGAGGCTGGACGCTTCGACCTTGGCGAGGATCTTCTGGCTCACGACGACTCCTTCAGGAACGGTGGGGGGACTGGTTGGACGGGATTCGACGCCGGGTCGCATCGACGGACTGCTGGTGCCGCCAGCTGGCGATCCGGCCGTGGTCGCCCGACAGCAGCACGTCGGGCACGCGCAGGCCGCGAAACTCGCGCGGCCGGGTGTATTGGGGGCCTTCCACCAGCCGCTCGGCGCCGGAGAAGGAATCCTGCAGGGCACTCTCCGCGTCCCCGAGGACGCCGGGCAGCAGGCGGGCGACGGCGTCGACGATCACCATCGCCGCGACCTCGCCGCCGGAGAGGACGTAGTCACCGATGGAGATCTCTTCGGGCCGGAGCGTTTCGCGAACCCGGTCATCGAAGCCCTCGTAGCGACCGCACAGGAGCACCAGCCGGCTCCGCCGGGAAAGCTCCTCGACGCCGGCCTGATCCAGCCGCCGTCCGCCCGGCGTCAGCATCACGACGTGGCCGGGGGCGTCGGCCTGCCGCTGCACGGCCTCCACGCACGACACGACCGGTCCCGGCATGAGGAGCATGCCCGGGCCGCCGCCGTAGGGGCGGTCGTCCACCTGCCGGTGCACGCCCTCCGCGAAGTCGCGGATGTTCGCGAGTCGGATGTCGATCAACCCCGAACGACGCGCCTCCCCGAGCAGGCTGCCGTCGAGGAAGCCTGCGAACAGGTCGGGGAACAGGGTGAGGATGTCGATGCGCATGGGATCGGCGGGGCAACCGGCTGGGGCATCGTCAGGCGGGCTCTGCCGCCGCGTCGCCGCCGGCCTCGGCAGCCGGCGCCTCGGCGGAATCGGCGGGCGTCTCGGCGACGGACTCGGCCGTCGTCTCGGCCGCGGGGGTGGCCTCCGCCACGGCGGCCGCAGGCTCCGCCTTCGGCTCGGGCACGAACACCGGCTCGCCGGCCTCGGGCACGATCCGCGGCATCGAGAGCCGGGCCCGCGCCTGCTCCATCTCCTTCAGACGCGTGCCGTTGGCACCGTACTTCTTCACGAGTACCCGCACGGCGTCGCTCGGCTGGGCGCCGACGCTCAGCCAGTAGTTCACGCGCTCGGCGTCGAGCAGGCAGCGGGCGTCGGTGTCGGGCACGGAGGGATCATAGGTGCCCAGCACCTCGATCACCCGGCCGTCCCGCGGGCTCCGCCGGTCGGTCGCACAGATTCTGTAGAAGGCCCGGTTCTTCCGGCCCATCCGCTTCATTCGAATCGCCACAGCCACGTTCGTAAGTCTCCTCGGCCTGGATCGGGAAGGGATTGATCGAGCCCCTTAGCGTACCCGACCTGCGCCGGAACCCAAGCCCACCTCGCAGACCGTCGTTTTCCCGGCATTTTCGCAGGTTTGCTGACATGCGCCGGCCGCGGGTCGGCAAACGTCTCGTCGCGTGGGCCACATGTATCCAGCGCGGCCCAACGCTCCTCGAGCTTCCGCCGATCCCGGCTGGCCGTCATCGGCATACAAGCCCGGAGCGTCAGCGACGGGATGGTTCGAGATCCGTGGCGGGGCCACGCCGTGCCGGCAGAAGTCTCGTCGCGTGGGCCACATGTATCCAGCGCGGCCCAACGCTCCTCGAGCTTCCGCCGAGCCCTCCGCCTCGTGCGTGCAGACTCAGGGCCGGGAGCCCCGCGCGGGATGCGAGGCAACCGCCCTAGCCGCGCTTCTTCCGCCGGGCTTCCTTCTCCCGCTGCTTCTTGAGCTTGCGGCGTTCGTCGGCGGTGAGCCGCTTGCCCGTGTCACCCTTCGGCCGGCCGAGCCGGGCGGCCGGATTGGTCAG
>Ga0214917_10002420_pt1 | contig 22658 bp, 22 predicted proteins | sample LL_1208_BB_MetaG_FD_177983 | JGI IMG/M metagenome (GOLD analysis project Ga0214917, IMG submission 177983) | Freshwater microbial communities from Lake Lanier, Atlanta, Georgia, United States - LL_1208_BB | ecosystem: Environmental > Aquatic > Freshwater > Lake | place: USA: Georgia | collected...
GGCTTGACCTGCTGGGGGGGCTTGACCTGCTGGGGGGGCTTCATCTTCTGTTGAACAATTATCTTTTGCTGCTGGGCAAAGGGCGTAGCGACCTTTTGATCCAGCACGTGCTGCCCGTCATTGGCAGAATAATCAACGATGAACTCGTCGCCCAACGGCTCGGGCACGAGGACGGGCTTCTTGGGCGCCGCCTTCTTCTTCTTTGGCGCCGCCTTCTTCTTCTTTGGTGCCGCCTTCTTCTTCTTTGGTGCGGCCACCACAAGGGGGCCGTCGTACTGATGAGCCGTTATGGCGTACTTGTGCTCCACCTTGACGTCGTTGTGCTCAACGACCGCCGGGTTGTTCAGCTTCTTGCGCACAACGTGATACACATAATGCTGACCCCCCGACCCCGTCGTCACCTCCTTGATCTCGATATTGAGCGCACAGCGCCCCTTGATCTTGGACTCACGGCACAGCCTCGATGCCGCCTTCTTGGCCGCACGAACCGGAGTCCCCGTAAAGTGCCCACCAAGATTGATGGCCCCCTTCTGATGTGTCGGGCTGAACGCCCTCACCACCTCAAACACCCTTTTCATTTTATTGACTTAACAGAAAAAAAGTTTTGCTTTTAAAAATTTTTTTGGTGATCTGATCGCACTCACCAAACGATTCATCCAAGGTGGGTAGACGGGGGATCCGAGTGAATCTGGTTTGATGGTTGTAAAAATGATGTGGGGCGGACGATACTCGATGATGAGGAAGACAGCTGATCATAGTGTTTGTTGCATTGCAGGCATGGGTCTCGATCTATTATGCGGTCGGAGTATGATCAGGATGGGGAGTTATTCGAGTGTGCATGCCCAGCGCATCGGGTTCTTGAAGGCCGAGGCTCGGAGGTTCAGGAGCATCGGGATGAAGGATCAGGCCAAGCGCATCATGAGCTGTATCCGTGGCGATGAGATTGATTATGCGGCGGTCCAGCGGACACTGAGTCGGATGATCCACCAGGGAACATTCATCTTTGTTCTTCATAGCGATCATGATGGGGAGTGGACGGCGGGGGAGGCGTCGGTCATCCTCGAGGCCATCTCCGAGCTGCGGTCATTTCTGGGGAACGTGTCCGAGCTGAGGCCGTGGATGATGGGGAATGGCACCTACCACCTCGAGCCGATACTGCGCCTGTCATCGCAGACGGGACTGCCCATCCTTTTTTGTTGAGAAAAAATTATGCCACATTGAAGAAACATGGAAGATGATTTATCCAAATCGATTGGTCTTATGGCGCCGGGACTGGGACTGTCATTGGCCGGTTCGTTCACAACGGCTTACACCATCATTAAGGAAGAACATGACAGGATCGAAAGGACTTCTCTCATTCTCGCTCAAACGGCCTTGTCGCTTTCCTTAGTCGCCGACATTCTCATGTTTATTATTAACCATGACGATGCGATGATCGAAATGATCCTCTTTAGAGAAGTCATTATCAATCTTTGGATCATAGCGATCGTCATTGGTATTGTCAGCATCAGCATCATGCCCCGACCCGACAAGGATGATCGATGGTGGAAGAAGGCTACTTGGTATCTGATGCCCTTTGTTATCGTCATTCATGGCGTCTACACCATATTTTGGTGCAGACTATTTTATTCACTACTCGAAGTAGTTGATTATTCAGATAACCCAGAATCATGAATAGGACCGGCGCTATCGGGTACCACACGACCGATCTCACGATCCAGTCCCTGACGGACAGCCCGACCAGTGCATCCGTCTGCAGTGTCGATCTGATGGCTCGAAGCACCCTCGCATGAGCGGGCGATGAACACTCTGATGTGAGCTTGTGGAGGACCAGGCTCATCTCCACGGTCAGGACGCTCAGCTCCTGCAGCACGGGCCATCTCAGCAGGAAGCCGATGTGAGAGATGAACGATACGGCCGTGTACGCAATGATGGTCAGCAGACACCATATGAACGGCATCCTCAGTGTGTACAGGCACACCCATATCAGCGAGTGAGTCACGCCCATCATGCTCCACGACGCCCATGAGAAGACCGAGATCAGTCCCGGGGCTCGCATGAACAGGACGGACTGGATGATGACGCACACCGACGCCATGGTCGCAATCTCCGAAAACATTCTGGAGATGATGAAGGACGACCGCCGGTAGAGTCCACACGACGACTCGTTATCGACGATCTCCTTCCACTGGACATGCGTCGACAGAAAGACGACGGGGATGATGGCGCACACAAACATGACAATGTGGATGATGATCTGGATCCCCGTCGCCAGCATAATGTCAGGCGAGGGTTCTGTCGTAAACTCCTCCCACATCCTACCCGGGGACCCGTAGCATGCCATCGGGAATAGGCATATCGCGATCGGGGTCAGCACCTTGGCCGCCAGATCCATCCAACCCATCAGCATGTCGCGGTATCGGATGAGCGCCCACATCTCCACCAGGGAGCGCATCGGCCTCTTGGTGATCCGCAGAGGAGGATCGTCCGTCTTGATGACATCATCAAAGACCCGGACCGACACCACCCTGGAATCGGGGAGAACGGAGATGCTCCACTCCTCATCGATCCATTCCGACACGAACGGAGGCACGTGGTGGAGGCACAGCACGATCGATCGATGCTTTGCCGCCGCACGCAGGGCCTCCGCCACCATCCGCCCGGATGCGTCATCCAGTCCCTGGAACGGCTCGTCCAGGAGGATGATGGGGCATCTTTCGGGTGGTATCGCGAGGATCGCCATCAGGTGTGCTCGCCTCTTCTCGCCCCCCGACAGCTCCGGGTGGTTCATCTCCCCGAACCTCCTGTCCATGATATGACCAATCCCGACATCTACCAACGACAGATCGGGCTTGTAATGACCGAATAATGCCGCGTAGAACACAACCAGCTGCCTGGGCGTCATGTGGGGGGGCGGATTCGACGTCTGCTCCAGTATGACCGCCGCGCCATCCGATAAGGATCTGTAAAGTCGCCGCATCATGGTCGTCTTGCCCGCACCGGATACACCGCAGATGACGATCGCCCTCCGATGTTCCATCAGATCAGGGGTGCTCCCCGGAAGTTCCAATGACAAGTGATGATCCGGCATCGTTATATTCGGATTATATCATTACCTCTTTCGATTTAATTCATATTTCATCCATGTCAGTCAATCAACCATGGTTGGAACCAACCCCCATCACGGCTTAAGAACAACATCGGCTTCTAAAGCCGGCCTTGAGTTGGTTTCAGCCCTGGGGATTTGGGTGCAGGGTCTGTCATATTTAATGGATCTTGTGTGTGTGATGAAAGGAGATGAGTCAGTACACCCGTTATTCCGAGATGCCGGGAGAGATCCCCGAGCCGACTCACAGGACGACGGTCGACATTGTCGATGATCTGAGCACATGGCGGCTGATCCTGAGGACCCATCCGATCGTGGTCTTGTACATATGGAAGCAGTCGTGTCTCCCCTGCATCCGGAACAAGCACCCCCTCGAAAAATGGGCATCGTCCGTCAAGGAGCGTCTGGGCGACTCCAACAACAATGTTCTGTTTGTGAAGGACTGCCTCGATCGCGGGGGCGTCCCCATCCCCACCGAGGGGACACCGTCCGCCACGCACAACCGCATGGCGAGCATGGTCCCCTTCCTGGTCATTTACTATGACGGCAAGATCGTCTACAGCATGGCGGGGTTCGAACCCGAGGTCCTGGACAAGTATATCGACATGTGCTATGAGGACCTCATGAGCGCCCGCCAGCAGCAGGATCATACCGCCGACCCGAACGTCGTCTTTTACCCCAGCTGATCCATACGCAGCACGGATCTGACGCCCGTCCTCAACCCTTCTACAAAGAACAGGGGCATGAGCGCCTGCGACGGGTCCGGATCGATACTCACCACCCGGCCCGTGCCCAGACACCACCCCCTCCCGAGACTGATCTCCATTGTCGGCTTCAGAATATCCCCCGGCTCATGCCCCACCGACGCCGGCACCTCCACCAAGAAGTCCTCCTCCCGCATCGTCTTGCTTCTCTAAGCACACATTTTTTAAACTCGTCCCCATTCTAATCTATGGATGCTTAAGAGGAAGAGGGTTATAAGTAAGAGTAAATCCGGTCTGATTCCCTCCATCAGACGACGGTGCCTCTCCTAATGAATGCTGACCCCTTAAAGATTACATGACATCTTTAAGTCGAGATGCAGAAAGGAGGTGTGATGAGATTGATTAAGAGACGGAGATTTGGATGACAATGTTGGCAAAGTAGCTGTTGAGAGCGTTCTGGACATCGGGCATGACGTAGGTGGTGAGGAGGTTTTCGATCCAGGGCTGGTCGACGATCCCGAAGGTCGCCGGCAGGTTTCCGGACACGGACACATCAAAGGTGGTGAAGCTCAGTTCGAGGTTATCGAACGATATCCCGTAGATGTAAAAGTTGCCGTCGTAGGGAGCTGACTGGACGGGGATGGTTATCACCTGGGTGAGGCTGTTGGTCTCGGGCTGTTGGCATGTTATCGAGAAGGTTATGGAGCCGCTGAGTGTGCAGCCCGAGAGTGTTACGGAGCCGGTATCGGAGAAGTTGACGGTCGCTGGGCAGTAGCCGGGTGGGGTCGTGGTGGTTGTGCAGTCGCACGTCCAGTTGTAGAAGCACGACTCGAACGGGTCCGAACAGCATGGGCCGCATATCGTCGTGCTCGTCCCCGGTATCGGGCACAGGTTGGTCGTTTCGGATGCGTTGACCGAAAAATTGACCACGGGACTCCCGTAATACTGTGCGGTGAACCCGTATTTGTAAGTGGTCCCGTCATCCACCGACGATGAATCGTACTCCACCGTGTCGATCGTAAACTCCATCAGGTTGTTGAAGTTTCCGAGGCTGATGTTGTAGCTGTACGAGCACAACAGGATGCCGTCCGATGACTCGGACCCGCTCCCCGATAATTGGGGGATCGACAGGCACGACAAATCGATGCTGTTCAGTGTGCCGGTGGGGCACGTTATCCCCAGGGATGACAACGGGGTGTTTAGGTTATCTGCAATGTCCTGGTTGATGCCCTCGAGGATCGCAGTTATGGATGCTTGGAATGTCGGACAGATTTCTGGCATGAATGACCTCTATAATATATACACGCATATTTTTTTCGGAGGAAAAAAAAAAGATGTATAATATATATATATATGTATATATATAGGATACATGACCACATTAACGCAGATTGTCGACAAGATTAACGAAAGCCTCACCTCCCTGACCGAGGAGGACCCCAGGCTGCTCGTCCCCCATGTCTTTGGACGCATCAACAACTTCTCCCTGGACACCCTGGTCAGCAATAGGACCATCTCGCGCACCATCCGCAACCAGTTCTTGAATGCCAATCTCAAAAAAACATTTGCACAGAACACGAGCGAGTTCACCAACATGTTTTCCTTCTCCATCACGGAACTCAATAATCATCAGATCGTTGACAATGGGATAGCCTTCACCTTTGACTTCCGGGGCACTTATGGGTCCCCCATGGGATTCACGGTATGGAATCGCATCACCTCCTTATTCTCGGACAGCGTCGCCCAGTCCTCACAGGAGGCCCGATACGAGTCGCTCACGATACGGGGCGTCCTAACCTTCTCCGTCACCCACCTCACGCCGCACACCAACCCGATAACCGGGCAGACCTCCTTTGTCGAGCCCCGATCCCCAGATCTGCATGTATACAACATCCGATGGAGCGGCCTGTCGATCGACTTCCCCCCCACCACCCGCATCGTCCACTCGGTCGATGGAACCGTCAGATCGACCACGCTCGACAAGGACCTGTCGTACATTGTCGCCGAATTCTCCCCCGATCTCTACCAGGTCATGGCCGATGAGCTGAACCTCCGATTCGCAGGAGTCATCCTGTCCGTCTGCTGATTTATCTTATCTCCTCCCTCACAAAACATGAGCGGCAAGACACATCAAACTTGTGGATTTCATTCAATTGATTCTAAACCTGAAACCAACCCCCATCATACTTTAGCCCGGCTTAAGAATATGATGTTGTTCTTAAGCCGGGCTGAAGCTGGTTTCAACCCTGTGAATACATGGATTGACTGTATTGTCTTTGGATCCATCGTAATGAGTTAAGCCACACGGGTGGTGAGGTATCCGATGTGCATCAGGACAAACAGTGTCCAAATATCCAGATTGAGATATGGTTCGTGTGTGAAGGAGAACACCGTCCCCAGCAGCCCCATGTAGATGATGTCGATCCCCGTCGCCATGTGCATCCTGCGATCGGTAGATCGAATGACAGAAGTCCAGTTCAGATGGATCCACGGAACAATGGAGAGTATGACAAACAGGTCCCGGTTGCGGCTCCCCCATCTGCACCAGAGATACCACAGCGCCCACACATTGTGCAGCACCGACGCCCCGTGGAGCCACCTGATGATGCGCCTCGATACCATCTGGACGCAGAGCAGCGACCATGACGCCCCGTACGACGCAAAGACGATCCAATCCCCCCTCGGCCTCACCCCCGAGCACAGCGCCGCGCCCGACACGATAAGAACAGGGAACACCACGGACTGGCTGAGAATGCCCATGTTCCTGTGGACCCACCAGCCCCCACACAGAGCACTCAGACTCTGAGAAGCCGCAATCACCAGGAAAGCAATGAACCCAATGTCATGCATCATGAACCACCCCCCATGGAGCGCATCATGGAGCTCATGACGACTGATCCACGAACATCCCATTTCATCATTACGCCCTCGATGGCTTAAGGCGGATGGTATGGTATCATACCAAATGAGACTGGGGGATGTGTTTCCGGTGGTCATTGTGAAATCGCATCCGAACTTTCCGATCAAGTGGGAAAAGACACAGAGGCATCTTGTGGAGGAATGTGGGGTTCCGAGTCCGACACCCCATCATGTGGCCGACACGGGGACGTATCCGTCTGGCATGTGCAGGAGCCTGTCGGTGCTGGACGTGCTGACCCTGCGGAGTATCGATTCGGACGCATCGGACCATGTTGGCATGATCCGGAGGGCATCTACCGATCACCCGGACGAGCCCTTTATCCTGTTTGTCGATGATACCGCTCGATTCGATCAGCGCCGGATCTCACCGGGTGGTCTCGATGCGATCCGGCGATGCCTCATGAAGCCCGGGGTCGACATCCTATTCCTTGGCCACATGCCGTACGGCTCCATGATGTCCTTTTACACATCGCCCGGCATCATCCGGTGCTTCTCAATGAACGTGCTGTCGCACGCCTACGCACTGACGAGGACCGGCATGCACAAGATCCTGGGCATGACGACGGACGACCACCCATCATTATCCTTCGGACAGTTTGTGCGACGTGCACACCTCTGTGCATACGCCGTCTACCCGGTCATGTCCTTCCCGTACCGTGAGCCCCCACTCTTCACAAGGTTCAAGGACATGATCCCGTTCGGATCCGCCATGTCGTTCCACTGTGTGAACGACGTCATGGTCGAGATGAGCATCGCACTCCCCGTCATCCTGCTCACCATGACTGTGGTTCTCGTCATTCATACGGTCAGGCATACGGTAAGGCATATAAGGCGTAGGCACTCAATGAGAATAAAAAATGTCGTCTGATGAGTCCACGAGGTTGTATTACATGCGGGAGTTCAGGGATCATCTGGTGCGCTTCCTGGATGAACTGATTGAGCAGTTCCCGGAGGAGGGTGAGTTTGTCGTCATGCGGATCTTCATCAAGGATCAGATCCCCATTGCGGATGTCATTGGGCGATTCATCCGGGATCTGCTTCCTCTCAAGGCCAGTGTGGACGCCAGGGATGAAAAGTTCTTTCTCGATAACACGCTGCTCATTGTCAACAGCCCGGGTGGGGGTGTGGCCGATCGTGTCGATCACTTCCGGGCGCTGTGGCTGTCCGACAGGCTCTCCGATGATGATCGCAAGGTCATGTGGAAGTGGATGGATGTGTTTATGCATATCGCGGGCATGTACCACAAAAAGTTTGGGAATGTTTACGGATGGGACTGAATGATAAAAAAAAAAAGTTATCCAACAAAAATATTTCTTGGGAAATATTTTTTATTCGTCAGACTCAGGGTTGAAACCAACCCCCGTCAACATCCTCTCCTTAAACCGGGCTAAAGTCAACGCTGCTGTTGTCAGGGTTGAAACCATCCGCAGATTATTGATGAGACGGCTTAAAGACGTGATATGTCTTTAAATCATTTCGGTCATTGCTTTAAAGCGGTTCCAACCCTGGCTGTTGTTGGTATGATGAGAATAACGACAAAATCTCGTCGTATATCCGATTGATGCTCTCGTTGTTTTTGTGATCATTCAGGATGAGCCCCACATCCAGTTCGGATAGATTGGGGAAATGGCCATAAGTTCCGATAGTTATTTTTTGTGTCGTGTCCCTGAGAACGAACCGGATAAGACTCAGGGTTGAAACCAACCCCCATCAAACTTTAACACGGCTTAAGAACAACATCGTCTTCTTAAGCCGGCCTAAAGTTGGTTTCAACCCTGATAAGACTGACCGGGTCGAATTCGCCCTGTCCATGCTTCTTCTTCTCTTTCGTGTCAAACTTCCCCTTCTTCGGCTTGGAGAGATAAATGACAATCTTGTCATCGTATATATCGATCGCAAATATGCCGGATGGGTAATCCTGATAGACGGGATCTGTCCATTCGTCTTCTTTGGAGAAGCGGGGATGACTACTGTTCACGGCTACATTCTTTGTATTGCCAATGTCGTAATAATTCTCCAATAGGCACCTCGCTCTAATGGAATCTGAAGACCAAGGCTCGTATCCTTGAAAGGCATTCCGATAATCCTTCCAAACCGTCCATATAAAGTCATAGATCTTTTGGATCTTCATCGCCTTGGCCCTGACCCACGGCAAGTTATGGTTGATATCCTTACCAAAGGCGGCTTCGTTGAGCTTCTGTGCGCCGAGGAATGTCCTTCGGAACCATGTGATAAACATCCCCTGCTGTTTTTTTTGCTGCTGAGACGGAAGGTCTTGTTCATAATGATAAAACTTTTTGAATCTCTGTCTCATGCCTCGACGGATAGCAGAAGGGACATTATGCTGCTGTGCCATTTCTCCTAATTAAAAAAAAAAAGTCAAGATAAGCATTTGATAAACAGAAAAAAATGGATAAGCAGCATCATCATGACACCCGGTACATCCTGATCGATTCTTCGTATCGCGACCGGTTCCAGTATCCCGAGCCGGCGTCATTCATCATTCCGTTCCAGAAGATGATGGGCAATGACATTGCGTCCTCTACCGATCCGACGACATCCATGTACCCCGTCTACAACTTCCAGTGGGCGACGCAGTGGGTGCCGTCGGGTTCGGGGACCGTCTCACCGACCGATCCGTCCATCTTTGTGGGCGATATCATCGGGGGATCGCCCAGACAGCCGCTGCTGGCATCCAGCATCGACCTGCTGACCGGCATCACGAATGATCTCATGAACCCTTCGTATACGAATGCGACGGGGGTTTTTCGTCAGCTCTACTTCTTGTACGACTATGATGGTATCACCAGCCCGATAAGACCAAAGGATGTGGCGGATTATTATCTGGTTGTGGAGTACGACCCTGTGAACCGCGTCATTACACTGGATCGTGCGATCCCGGGGTTCACGGTCGGTGTGCGCTACACCCTGTACAACCCATCCAAGAATGCCGAGACCCTGAGCGACGGGACGGTGGTACCGATGAAGATAACGCTCCAGGGCTACAACTTTGATCGACTGGGGACGACGTCCAACAACTCGGGGTTTTTTCTCTCCACCTCATCGAGTCTGTTCCTGCTGAATCTGCGGACGTCAGAGGTCATTGCGGTGGTGTACAACGGCCTGGATTCCGTGGTATCGCCCGTCGGATTCAAGTCATGGGTAGTAACGGATGCCTACCTCCTCTTTATCGACAACGCCCCGAGGGTCTTTGGGCGGATCATCCCGATCATCGGCACCAGGTATTACGCGTCCGGCTCCATCGGCTCCTACGAGCTGTCGAAGCGCGGCGCCGTGGGGTGTGTGTACAAGTACGATGACCTCCTTGCGGCGGTCATCCCGGGCACGCCATCGGGGGTGCCGCTGGGCGACGCCATCACCTATGCGCTCTTCAGGATAACGTCGGTGAACAGCCGGGGCGAGATCGTCTCGATCGAGATGATCAGGCCGGGGCTGGATTACTGCTGTGGGGGCGTCTTTGACCTGGCAGTGGTCGGGTCCGTCTCGCCGTCCCTCGTCCTCGCCGATGATTGCCCGATCGACATTCGAGCGCAGATAACGGTCCAGACGATAAATACGTACATGGAGGTGGAGTCAACGACCGCGCCGACGGCCAACTCGTTCTTCATGCCCATGATCAACACGCCCATGTTCAACAAGCTCAAGAACGAAGAACTCTGCATCAACCCGATCAACAGCATCCCACCAAACACACCGCGCACCCCGATCCCTACCACCCAAAAAGACGCCGATCAGCTGTACGGGGCCTTTCCCATCACCAGGGTGTTTGATCTGGGAGGCGGGACGTGGGGTGTGCAGCTTTCTGCTCAGGGGGCCATCTTCAATGAAAAGTTCCCGCGCACGTCATCGGAGCTCTCGAGGTTCAGTTCGTTCAGCCCGTACAGCACCTTTTTTACGATACTCGAGTTCCGAGGCGATTCGTGTGTGCCGCTCAATTACTCGGGGTCCACGGTGAGCAGCAACCAGATGGTCTGCTACAACATGAGGATCGTGTCCCTGATCCTGCCCAATCAGCTCCTGCAGACGGCGTATGGGGGTCTGGTCAGCGCCTACCCCTTTGTCTTTGTCGACATCTCCAACGAGTCCGCGCCCACGAGCCACAACAAGAACACCATCTACACCAACAACCCGTCCGCCGTGAATGCGACATTCATCTGCAATATATCCGACGTGAATTCACCCCTCATCACCAAATACATCAAGATCTTTTCGGATGGCACAAACAATGTCGTCAAGTTCAAGCCTAACGACAATCTGCGCTTCCGTGTATTTCTCCCCTCCGGCGAAACCCTCCGCATGCAGACCGCCGATCGACTGCCCCCCATGCAGCCCAACCCCCTCCTCCAGATAACGTGTCTGCTCGAAATCACACGCATCGCCACCAGCAAATAAGCACCCCAAAAAATATTCTTAAGTGGGTTGAACCCGCATAAGGTTTGTATTGCAGGGTTGTAACCAACCCCATCAAACTTTAATACGGCTTAAGAACAAGATCGTTTTCTTAAGCCGGCCTAAAGTTGGTTTCAACCCTGTTGTATTATCTATTCAAACAAAGACCACCGATGACATGATATGGAAGGATGTTGGCGAAAGTTGGATCCGATTCGTGAATGCCATTAGATGGTGCACCGATAATGTCGTCAGGTTCAACAGGGTTGAAACCAACTTTAATCCGGCTTAAGAAGACAATGTTCTTAAGCCGGATTAAAGTTGGATAGGGGGTTGGTGTCAGGGTTGAAACAGATCGCCGCCTGCAAATAAATAAGCATATCCGCAACAATTTTATTTTCCCGATAAAAAAGTAAATCCATAAGCATGTCAGCGAAGGTGTTGTTTGATATTTGCTTGATACTATCCATAGGGATTGATTGGTATTATCACGATGATTCTCACTTCTATCCTGATCAGCAGGGATGTCGGCAAAAAATACAAAATCTCCCTGATCATGGCATTGGTAGGATCCTTGTGCCCCATTACACCCATCCTCTTGATATTCGTTCTGCTTAGATCCGGTGTACGACTCAAAAAAATTCAGGAAGATGTCTTTATTCTTTTTTTTCTCGCAGCAGCGATCTGCCTCCAAATCACATTCTTAGTGATCAAGCCACAAAAAGTCGAATCCCACGAGAGGCTCAGCATGACCATCCAAGTATTCGTATATATCGGCATCATCGTTGAGATACTGGCTTTTATATCTGGAGTTTGGGACACCGCTTTAAAGTAATCACCAAAATGATTTAACGAAATATCATGTCCTGAAGCCGTCTTGTCAATAAACTGTAGATGGTTTCAACCCTGGTTTGGGACATTCACTTGTCTCTCCAGGGCCCACATCAAACTTTAATACGATTTAAGAACTACATAAAGCCGGGCTAAAGTTGGTTTCAACCCTGCTGTTGACGAGTTTTTTTTTTATGTGGAGAATAAATCATGGAGGCGGACAAGAAGAAGGTGGAGGAGGACTACCAGAAGTTGTATGATGGCATTAAAGATACATTACCAGAGTATATGAAGGAGATGGTCCGTTTTATATACAAGGCATATGAAGAGTTGGATGGATACCCTGCGATCTTCAATATCAATCCTTTCACATACATATCATCCCTTCCAAACGATGTTGATTATGATCAATTCAAAAAAGATGTAGACGATTTTATGCGTAAGTATACCTTTACCAAACATTTTGGTAAATTTCCTAAAGATATAATCAGCAATAAGCGTATACTGGAATCACCACCCCCACGAGGATATGGAAGACCGTTGGCGCAAATTGAATCTGATTACAGGATAGTGAATGTCTCCAGGTGGTGCACCGATCATCCCGAAAATAATGATTGTCAGAACATTATCGCTAAGATACCAGAAGCAAAAAAGTTGGAGGTGGAAGAAGCACTGCAGCCGGTGATCAATCCAAGCACAGATCCAATGACGCCGTTCGGCGCCGCCATGCTGCTCCTCCTTCTCTGAGTTCCCACTGAAAACCCAAACCTAACTCTATTTTGAAGACACTTCAATATTTATCTCATCCTTAAGGTGGGTTCGAAGACAGGTTTAAAGACTCAGAGGAGTATAGGGAGTGCGAGGATGACCCCCTACAGGGTTTGATAAAATACACCTTGGATGGATCCTTAAGTGTCATGTCTAACCAGCACAGGGTTTGAGTTAGAGCATGATGAGGGGAGCGGGGAGGGAGATGGATTTTTGGAGGTGATCATACCATTCGGACCATTTGTTCCTGCATTGTGCCCGAACCTTATCGTCCTGCAGGACGAATTGTCGGATATAAATCAAAAACACAATGATGGCCAAGCATGCCATGAATAGACCGATCTTGAAGAGCTTGCGCCATCTGAAGGTCCTAATGGCGGACAGGGTCATGAGCACAATGCCCACGCCGATTATGATGCACGCGATTATTGCATTCAGTCTCTGTTCCTGGCTCGCAAGGATGATGGTCCATACCACAACGATCGTGAACAAGGGGACGATGTGGTACATGCTGAGACCTTCATTGAACCATTTGAGGACGGGTCTGGACCATGTGAGGAACCACATGATGATGGAGACGGTCTGTCCGACCAGGACGGGTGGCACAATCTTGATGAAGAGCAGCCTGTCAAAGAAGATCATCTGGAATACGGTAATGACAATGGGTGTGAGGACCCCGAGCAGTGCGAATGAAGTGGCGATCCCTCGGAAGGCCCGGATTTTTGCATGTTCGTCTGCAAGATCTTCCTCGGTCATGGAATATCTCTGGACAAAGAGAAAGAGGGAGATGATCCCCGGAAGAATCGAAAAAAAATAATTCGCCAATTGGATCCATTGCGGCGCAAACTCTCGGTGTGATCCAAACATCCTCAATAGTATCTCGGATAAGAAGCGCACCCTCATGTTCGCATCATTTGGCTTATTCGGATAACACTTTATCATATAAGCATCAACCTGTTTGTTGATATTGTTGACAAGGTCATCGATTCCTGTATTTGCCATGGAGGATTTATAGTCGTGATGAAAAAAAAAATTGTCGTCTTGATCCACCCAAAACTGAATCTTGGGCCGTCATATCAAGGACATGTATTTATAGTGTGCTCACTCACTCATAATGATTTGTTCATTTGTGCAGGATGATGGATCATGCCAGGCGGCTGCGAACGGATGGTTATGTGGTCATTCCGGTCATGGATGCCCATATGATTAGGATTTTTCGGGAGGCTTTTATCTGTTCGATGACCGCCTTCCCCGAGTTCCTGCGACATCCCGATGATCCCATGAGGACGATGGACGGACGGATGTTTGGGGAGAAGGATTCGAATCATGTCATGGGGGGTTTTGGTGCCTTTGGGAACCCGGCATCCTTCCACAACCCCTTTGTTCGAAACATTCGAATCTTTCTCCGACACGCCGTCATTGGCCTCTTCCGGGATCTCGTCAGGGATGGCGAGCTCATGGAGCAGCTGTTCGATCGCATGTGTCTCCGACCGGCGGGGACCAGCACAACGAGGGAGCAGTGGCACAGGGACCTCAACCCGACCGCTCTCGACGGGGATGTCGTGTTTGGCGGTTGGATCAACCTCGATGATGAGCCGCAGTTCTTCTCGTGCGCCCCCGGCACGCATCATGCCGAGGTGGCTGTGCAGCAGGGAAGCGGGTTCCATCGAGACCAGGCTCCTGGGTCTTCGGAGAAGGTCGTTGTTCCCCCGGGTCATCTGCTCATTTTTTATCAGCGGCTGCTCCACGAGGTCCACCCCCGACGGCTCAGAAAGGCCTCGTTCCGACAGTTTGTGTGCTGGCGCATCACCAGCCACCCGGGATCGACCCTCCAGAGGGACTCCATCGAGCGCATCGTCCGAGATCAGGCCGTCCCACGCCTACCCAGCGATCAGATCCCACCGATCTACGGGAAGAACCATGCGAGCTTCCACCTCCACAAACCGAACGGTCCCATCTCCTGGTCCGCCCGCCTGCTGCGGCCATGCTGTGTGTCCGATAGAATGGGCCATCGGTTCATGAGGAGCCTCCGGGAGTATGACATGCCCATGTATCAGGAATATGAAGAGATGGAGACGAGCCTCCTCACGCCCCATGATTCGTGGGTTCTACCGGATACTTCCACATTCGAGTGGAGTGTTGAGAAGATTATGGACATGTCCATCCTCCGACACGAGCCACGGGTGGTCGTTCATCTGCACTGATTGATACGATCCTCATCCTTCTCATAAGTTGAATATGACCTTGTTGGCCTACACTTCTTCAATCTCTGTGCTCATCTCGTCGGATTCCGAACCAATGTCGCGGCAGCAATAAGGACAAACAATAGATGCCCCACAAAGGGAAAGGATTATGTATACATACTGTGGGGAGCAGGGTTGAAATCAACTTTAGGCAGGCTTAAGAAGACGTTAAGTGCCCAACAGGGTTGAAACCAACTTTAATACGGCTTAAGAACAAGATCGTCTTCTTAAGCCGGCCTAAAGTTGGTTTCAACCCTGGTGCCCAACGTTCTTCGTGCGACTTGTGTTTCACAAACCCTGACGGGTCGACTTTGGATTAACTCGAATCTCCTCTCCTTCAAACCCACTTTAAGGATTCTTAAGTGTCTTAAAAATCGAGTTGGGTTTGACCTGGGTTTAACCCGTGCAGGGTTTGGAATTTCATTTGAATTCACGGATGTAAAAAAATTCTATTTCAAAAAAAAAAAAAAGATATTCCGAGATTTTTTTTTTCATATACCATCTTTTTTTTTTCCACTGCTTCGGAAATCAGGCGGGTCGGTCCTGGAAGATGGGAAAGACGGTGGCGGCGGTATCGTAGCCGTTGGAGAATAATTCAAACTTCTGAGAAGTGTCCATGAGGAATTTGAAGAGGTGGACGTCTTCGGAGACGCGTATCATGCATACCGTGTGGCCTTCGATGGTGGTTTTTTCGACGGTCCGTCCGTTCATGAACATGTTAAAGACCCGGTTGAGGAGGTCGAGGAGTGTTGTGGGAAAGACGGAATCGGCGGATCGGTCGACGACCCGGAAGGATAGTTGGAGTCCGATCACGGGGGGTTCGGACGCCTGGTGGATGGCAAAGTTATCGACGACACCGCCGTCGATGTAGACGCTGTCGCCGTACCGGAAGGGCTCAAAGAGGACCGGGAGGGTGCACGACGCTCGGATGGCGGCGATGCAGGGCATGTCCGGGTTATTATCGGGTGATAGGTACTCGGGATTGCCCGTGCACATGTTGCATGCGACGGCCACGAGGCGGACGCCGGTCTTTGCCTCGAGCTGGGCGAGCGTCATGAGGCGGCCGATCTTGGTGATGGTCATCCTTTCGAGTCTGTCCTGTATGCTGATAAAATCGGAGACGGCGATCCCGTCGCCCCTGAGGAGTCGTATCGTGTCGATCGAGATCATGTTTTCCAGGAAGCCCTTCCTGCACAGGTGCACCATGAGTTCGACGGGGGAGTACCCGATCGCATACAGGTAGCCGATCATGGCACCCACAGACGTCCCAATGATGGTGCGAATATTGCCGGTGTAGCCCCTGTCCTGCAGGCACTGCAGCGCACCCAGGAGTGCGATGCCCTTTACCGAACCCCCCGATATAACGAGCGTCCGAGGCCTGTCCATGCCAAATTTTCATGACCAATCTCATCCCTCTATATCATACATCCCAACACGGGTCAAACCCTCCCCACGGAAATCCAAACCCAACTCGATTGTTAAGACACTTAAGGACTCATCTAATCCTTAAGGTGGGTTTGAGTTTTGAGGAGCCAGAGATCCGAAGCTGACCCGCACGCACAGGGTTTGCAAAAACCCCGGTGGAGGTCAAACCCATCTCGATTTTGAACACACTTAAGGATTTTTTTATAAATGATGAAAAGGAGGGATGGCGAGCACGCCGGAGGATGAGAAGTTGAAGAACAGGCAGTATTATGTTACATATGTCGACAGGGCCGTCAGGTTCCGGTACGAGGCGGTCAGGTTTGGGAGGTGGCGTCAGATTTCGGATTCAGGGGACCGTCAGATGGAGCAGCTCATCTCGCTCCCATCATGGATCCCCCGATATTTTGTCAGGCCGATCCTTTACTGGAGATCGCTGCCAAGATATTTTTGAATGAATTGAAAAATGATTCCGACAGGTGAGAATCAGATTAGAAAAAAAAAATGGATAACGATGTATACAAGGAGGAGATGGAATTTTACGGGTGCATTGAATTCTTTCATCCTACCCGTCCGGGGTTTTTTCATGTCATTGAACAAAAATTGAGAGGCAGCGGCTTTGTCAATCTCCGGGATGGGGCATTCGCATTCTTCATTTCACCCAATCTCACTCTTGCCGAACAGTCCATCCTCCACTCCCACAGCCAAGTCCTCGCTTACATCGAGCGCATCATGAATGATGATGGCTACGTCCCCAATCTCCACGACGAGTCGAATGATGATCTGCTCACCATCCCCAAGACCGACTTTGTCAAATGGCAGATATCACCGCGCATACGACACGTCATTGAACAATGACAAAGGGATATTTGGGACAGGTTTCAAACCAACTTTAATGCGGCTTAAGAATAACATCGTCTTCTTAAGCCGGCGTAAAGTTGGTTTCAAACCCACCTTAAGGATTAGATAAATCCTTAACTGTATTAGTATGGGTTTAACCAGGAGGGAATCATGATTTTATTGTTGGTATTTGGGTCCGAGGAGATACTTGCCGTTGGATCGTGGGATGAGGCCGAGGGATTTGAGGGAGGCGACCATGGTGAATCCGATGGAGTGTCCGTTCTTGTGGAGGTTCAGGTATTTCTTGGCATTGTCGATCGTCCGGAACGGGCTTTTTTCGATCCTGTCCTTGGTCAGCGGGTAGGGCCTGTCCGACATTTTTTTATTGCATGACAGGAAAATAATCAATCCTTCACATGGTTCCGCATATCGTTCCAAACCGTTTAAGGACTCAGATAAGGAGATCTGAGTAAACCCGAGGAAATCCAAAGTTGACCCGCACAGGGGTTCATCCACCCACGCACAGGCTCGTCTACAAGACGGCTTCAAGACATGATATCATCAAACAGGGTTGAAACCAACTTTAGGCCGGCTTAAGAATCCGATGTTGTTCTTAAGCCGTGTTAAAGTTGGTTTCAACCCTGTCATCAAACCTTCTTTGGATTTCATCGCATCTTCTATCGAGTTGGGTTTTAATTTGGTCCGAGAGGGTTTTGGGTTAGGGGATGAAGAGGAGGGGCTTGCCGATTTTGCGCATAAAGAGGTACCCGTGTCTTCGGAGGCGCATGATGAGGGACTGGCTGACCTCATGGAATGTCCTGGGGTGGCTCCTTTCGAACTCAAAGTCGACAAAGGTCCTCCTGATGTTCAGAAAGGGGATCTTGTAGTGGGCGCATATATTGATAAAGTAGTGTTCGTCCGATGCAAACACACGGTCGAAATCGCGCAGAAACTCGCCATTGGCGCATACGGACGCGGCACGACGGTCGAGGATGAACCACTGATGGGCCTTCATGAATCGTTGGGGAGGTATCCTGAGTCTTGAGTTGTTGAGACGCTTGAATCGTGCGCTGTGATCGATGGTCGTGTGATAATCGGGGTTGTAAGAGAAGGAGGATGCCTCCTGGAGGACGACGGCCTTGTAGACATTGTCAAAGATGTCGACAGGGATGCAGCTGTCGGAAAGCAGCACAAATTTTTCCACAAGAGGATCCTCCAGCGCCTGGCGGATCATCAGGATCGTCGCCTCCACCAATGAATTATGAGCCCATGAGGTATGAATGAGCTTGTCGATGATGTTCGCCTTCAGAATCGATGAATGTGGTATCCTGTCCGGATACTTGGGATGACACACAATCCTGTACAACGCCGGATGACCCTGGTCAAAAAAAGCCCTCCACAGATCACCATGATTCAAATCACCCACCGTCAAAAACATGAACGCCACCTTTGCTACAGGCATCCCTCTTGTGCCCGTCATGGTTATCCGCTTAGATCTCTTGTCTTTGTCAAGGATCATCCCAAACCCTGTGCACGCCAAACTAAACCCAACTCGATTATGATGACAGGTTTAAAGAGGAAATCCAAAGTTGACCCGTGCAGGGTTTGGGATCATCCTTACAGACCCCACCTTAACGATTAGATGAATCCTTAAGTCTGAGAGAATGAGGGGGTTATCGTAATTCTTAGAAGCCGACGGCCATGTAATTGATGGTGTAGGATGTGGTGACGGGGGTCAGTGTGTTAACGAGGTAATAGATGTTGCAGGTGGTCGTCGTAACGTTTTGGGCGGAGAATGTGACGTATTCGCCGTAAGAGCTTTGAGCCGTTATGAATATGAGTGGTGTGTTATTGAATGTTATCCCGTATGTGACGGACACACGACTGTCTGTTCCCGGAGCAGCCGATGGGGTGGTCGTCTGGCCATAAATGACCCGGAGACCTACCGTAATCTCGTTGGTCGAGGTATTGATGCCCAGTAGTGTGGACTGGGTGGCGCTGCGCACGGGGCTGACATAAAAGGCATTCGCGGTTGCACCGCTCAGGGCGCTCCCCGATGCGTTGAGGACGATCGAGTTGGCGGGCTGATTGGTCTGACCCGCCAGGTTGCCGATTGCGATCGAATTCGCTCCCTGACTAGTCGACCCGGCCTGGTAGCCCACTGCGATGGCATTGGATCCCTGACTCGTCGACCCGGCCTGGTAGCCGACCGCGATGGCATTGGATCCCTGGGTCAGGTATCCGGCCTGATATCCGATTGCGACCGCATTCGGACCCTGAGTCAACAGCCCGGCCTGGACGCCTATGCCCACCGCATTCTGTCCCTGCGTGTTCTGTCCCGCCTGGTACCCGATTGCAACCGAGGTGTTCCCCTGTCCGGTAGATCCGGCCTGATATCCTATTGCGACGGTATCGCTCCCCTGACTCGTCGAACCGGCCTGATACCCTATGGCGACGGCATTCACACCCTGTGTCTGCCAGCCGGCATTCAGACCGATCGCGATCGCGCGACTCCCCTGTGTAATCCAACCTGCCTGATATCCTATCGCGATGGAACTGTTGCCCTGTGTGTTCTGACCGGCCTGTAGGCCGATGGCAACCGCATTCTGACCCTGATATGTTGACCCGGCTTGGTATCCTACCGCGACCGCATTCTGTCCCTGGCTCGTCGAGCCGGCCAGACCCCCGATCGCGACGGCCTGTATCCCCTGTGTGAACTGACCGGCCTGCGTCCCAACTGCAACCGCCTGAGTCCCCTGAGCACTCCATCCTGTCTGTGATCCGATCGCAATAGCGTTCGATCCCTGTGTCTGCCAGCCGGCCTGAGAACCAATCGCAACCGCACTCTGTCCCTGGACTGTCGATCCCGCCTGGTATCCGATCGCGACACCCTGTTGTCCCTGTGTGAACTGACCGGCCTGCACCCCGATCGCAACCGCCTGTTGGCCCTGGGTATTGGTTGCAGCCTGAGTGCCAATCGCAATCGCACTCGAACCCTGTGTTTGGAGTCCGGCCTGATTGCCGATAGCGATTGCGCTGGCTCCCTGAGTATTCTGCCCGGCGGATGTGCCGATCGCAATGGCATTCTGATCCTGGACTGTCGAGCCGGCCTGGTATCCGATCGCGATAGACTGTGTCCCCTGTGTATTCGATCCCGCCTGAAACCCGACAGCAATAGCACCCTGGCCCTGTGTGGTCAGACCGGCCGATGACCCGATCGCGACAGCACCGGGACCCTGTGTGTTCTGACCCGCCTGAAATCCGATGGCGATACACTGCGTGCCCTGAAAAGTAGCCCCCGCCAGTCGTCCGATGGCAATGGCCTGCGTCGACTGGCTCGTCGAGCCGGCCTCAAAACCAATGGCGACAGCATTCGGACCCTGGGTGTTTGCACCGGCCTGATTACCGATCGAAATGGCGTTGGCACCCTGGGTGGCCTGACCGGCCGATGGCCCGATCGCGACAGCACCGGAGCCCTGTGTGTTCTGGCCAGCAGAAATACCGATCGCGACAGCACTGGAACCCTGTGTGGCCTGACCGGCCGATGACCCGATCGCGACAGCACCGGAACCCTGTGTGTTCTGACCCGCCTGAAGTCCGATCGCAATACACTGCGTGCCCTGGAAGGTGCAGCCCGCCTGTTGTCCGATCGCAACGGCATTCTGGCCCTGGGTCCTGAATCCGGCCTGGTTGCCGATGGCAACTGCACTGGATCCCTGAGTGCTGAATCCGGCCTGGTTGCCGATGGCAACTGCACTGGATCCCTGAGTGCTGTTTCCCGCAGAAGTGCCAATCGCAACCGCATTCGATCCCTGAGTGAGGGTACCGGCAGAATTCCCAATGGCCACTGCATTCGATCCTTGTGTTTGTGCGCCTGCTAATTGTCCTACTGCAATAGCATTCGATCCCTGGGTGTTAAGGCCAGCACCAAAACCGATTGCGACCGCATAAGATCCTTGTGTATTCTGACCAGCATTAGCTCCTATGGCAACCGCACTCAGGCCTTGTGTTGATTGCCCCGCCAATGAACCAACTGCGACCGAAGTCGATGCTTGGTTGACGAATCCTGCCAGATTTCCGATTGCGACCGCCTGTTGTCCCTGAGTATTCTGACCCGCCTGGTTCCCGATGGCAACCGCCTGTTGTCCCTGATTGTTGGAGCCCACCTGAGACCCGATTGCGACACACTGTGTTCCCTGCACTCCCTGACCCGCCTGGTATCCGATGGCAACGGCCAGTGTAAACTGACTTGTCGAACCGGCCTGAGTGCCGATAGCGACAGCATTCTGTGCCTGATTCGTTCCACCGGCTTGTTGTCCAATCGCAATCGCCTGCTGCGACTGGCTCGTTGAACCAGCCTGAAAGCCAATACTGATAGCATATTGTCCCTGAGTATTCTGACCGGCCTGGTTGCCTATCGCGACCGCATTGATCCCTTGTGTGATCTGACCAGCATTAAATCCGATCGCGACCGCATTAGATCCTTGTGTGTTCGCACCGGCCTGTAATCCGATCGCAAGCGCCTGCTGACCCTGATTGTTGCTTCCGGCTGATTGTCCGATCGCAATGGAGCTTATTCCTTGTGTGAGCTGACCAGCATTTGGACCGATCGCCATTGCACTCGCTCCCTGCACAACCTGACCGGCCTGATACCCGATCGCTATACCCTGTGGTCCCTGTGTATTCTGACCCGCCTGAGATCCGACCGAAACCGCAAACTGATTCTGACCCGTGGATCCCGCCTGGTATCCTACCGCAACACCCTGTGTCCCCTGGCTAGTGGATCCCGCCTGCAACCCGATCGCCACTGCACCTGTCCCCTGCGTTAAGAATCCGGCAGAATTGCCGATTGCAACCGCATTGATACCCTGAGTATTCTGACCGGCCTGGTATCCTATCGCGACCGCCAGTGTTCCCTGACTCGTGGAGCCCGCTCGGTATCCAATGGCGACGGCATTCTGACTCTGAGTGAACTGACCGGCCAGAGCCCCGATTGCGATCGATTGTGTCCCCTGAGACACGGACCCGGCATTACCGCCAATCGTTATCTGGGTCGAACCAACAGCCCACGAATTACTGATATTGTTCCAATACAGGTAATCTGCATAATTTGTGCCGGACGGAGTCGGTCCCGTCGCACCAGTCGCACCTGTCGACCCCGTCCTACCCGTCTGTCCGGTTGATCCAGTTGCACCGGTCGATCCTGTCGCTCCGGTCGCACCGGTCGATCCGGTCGATCCGGTCGCACCCGCTCCTGTCGATCCGGTTGATCCGGTTGATCCGGTCGCTCCGGTCGCACCCGTCGATCCCGTTGATCCTGTTGCTCCGGTTGCACCTGTCGCGCCAATACCGGTTGCACCTGTTGATCCTGTTGCTCCGGTCGCACCCGTCGATCCGGTCGATCCGGTCGCACCC
>Ga0214917_10002421_pt1 | contig 22657 bp, 17 predicted proteins | sample LL_1208_BB_MetaG_FD_177983 | JGI IMG/M metagenome (GOLD analysis project Ga0214917, IMG submission 177983) | Freshwater microbial communities from Lake Lanier, Atlanta, Georgia, United States - LL_1208_BB | ecosystem: Environmental > Aquatic > Freshwater > Lake | place: USA: Georgia | collected...
GAGGGTAGACTTCTGCCTAACACTTGGAGACGTCGCATAGCCCGGTCGAGTGCGCCTCACTGCTAATGAGGTAACCATGAAAATGGTTCGGAGGTTCAAATCCTCTCGTCTCCGCACAAAAGTTCTATTTTATGAGTCTTCTTCTTTGCCATTAGACCATTAGGTAGGACCAGTAGGAATAGTCCCTGATTATTGCCCGAAATTTTTTAACTTAGCTATTCTTTGGTTTAGTTGACAGCATTTCCCCTCTACGAATGAGGTACGCGAGCTCTAGAATCATGCCGTGAGTAAGAGCCGTGAACTAGTCAGTTTCTTCGAAGACATGCTTTCACGACAGGAATACCTAATACCTCTAGTTGCCGCTTCGTTTCAATACCCCATTCACTATTACGGCATGACTTCAGCCGCGCTACTTGAAGATTTGTTTGTCGATGCTTCTATCAACTTTAGGAATAGTTACCGAAGGGAAATCGAAATCAGTCGACCTGAACGTGCTGCTGAAGGTGAAGAAGCCAATTCAAAAGGTGTAAAGGGTTGGGATTATCAATTCCAGGGAGAACATTTTTCTCACAAAGTAGGAAAAGGCATTAACGCAATTGCTTTGCTTTGGGATGCAACCGTGGAACTTCCTCCAGATAGGCGATGGAATTACGAGAGCACGATGGTTTACGTCCTTTCCAATTATCGAAAGGCTAATGCGAATTTGTTTTTAAGTGGTTCAACTCGATTGCAGATCTCCTCGGTACTAACTTTCAGGAATAGGGCAATAAAGGCTAATCAGGTAGCACTTGTTTGCGAGCGCATTTCTAGAAAAAAATGGAAAATTATGGATGTGGTAAAGCTAAGTGAGAGTGCCGATATCAACAATGCGCTTCCACTGGACTCAATATGGGAAAAGATGATTGGGAATTGGGCAAAGACTTCGGCAAACCAATGGGACGTTTTTGTAACCTTGAAACCCTTAGACTCCAAGATTCAGATACCTCTGGGTGTAGAAGTTGAAATAGATCACGAAGCACATCCAGGGGTATACGTATTTGAAAAGGAAAAACTTCAAGGTATTGAAGTCACTCAAAATAACAGAGCTGTACTTCTTCCTGCAACAACTGTGGGTAATCTTGCTCAGCAATCTGCAGAAGACAAGATGTTTGTTTTTATGCCAAGCTGGTATATGGCATATGCGGAAAATAGGCCCGCAGACCTCTATCTTGCACAAAAACAAGAGTTTGAACTACTCAATTCTGCATCACGCAGAAGGTAAAGAATTGACCTCTCTTAGTTTCACCTTTGCGGTCCCCGCAGATTCAGAGTTTTGATGTGCATGGAAAGTCCGAAGATACTCATCAGGTGAATTGGGTGAATTGAGTACGGATTTAACTAATGTTGAATTGCTGCCCAATAAGTCTAAGTCCCTCAACACCAAGGCCTTCATTACGTTGTAGACAACACCTATGTTCACACCGTTGCCGAGCTGCTTAAACGTTTGGCTACTGGTTTGGTCGAGAAAATCAAACCATTCGGGCAGACCTTGTAGTCTCGCCGCCTCTCTTACTGTTAAACGACGCTTTTGTTTTCCGAGTACCGTGGTTTGAGTAATGGCAACAAGAGCCGGTACGTATGATGCTCGCTTCGCGCGAATTCCAGATGGTCTGAAGTGCATAATTGTTTCAGCAAGTGATTTAGTATCTTGGGCCTGCCATTCGAATTTGCGCCGACTGGGCGGGAAGTCTTCAAGGTGGTTGTATTTACGCAGCCACTTATCCAGCATCTTGCGATTTTGTGTATAAAATTCCGCATTCTTTCGTAGGAAATTTGCTTTCCATTCAGGCGTTCCTCTTGGAATCTTCAAGTCCTTGGTTGTTACCCAATCGTCTACCCAGATAGGAAATCCTGGTAACTTTTCACTGGGGCGTTCCTTTCTAAACAATTCTACAAATTCTCCCCAGGCTTCAATCCAGGAGAGTTCGCTATCGGTCAGGGCTACCAATTGCTTCTCGTGAGAACTCAACTTCTTGTCCAGAGGCAAATCTTTCTGGAGATTCCAGTTTTGGTGGTCCCACATTAGTTCGTATCTAATTAAGTCTGGAAGTCCAGGCTCTTCACCAATCAAGATCCCAGTTTTCTTTGTTTTAGTAGCAGCAATAAATACTCGTTCTCGCACCTGAGGTCGGCCCCCATACTCGGGATGTATTTTGTGCGGTGTTACGACTAGCGGCATTGAGCTTACTCGATAACCCAGTTGACGAAGTGTTTTTATTATCACTTCCCACTCGTGTTCATGCCTTGGTCCAGCAATATTACGAACGTTTTCAAGCAAAATAATTCTGGGCTGACGTACTTCAACAATTCGGGCTATGTTCCAAAATAAAGTCCCTCTTACCTCATCCATACCTTTTTGCTTTCCGGATTTACTGAAGGGTTGGCATGGAAATCCGCCAACCAGAACATCGTGTTCAGGTACATCCATATTCTCTTCATTCGCGGCAACTGTAATGTCACCTTCAGGATATAAACCCCAATTTCGGTTATAAATTCGAGAAGCGTCTTTATCTATCTCTGAAGCGTAAACACATCTTCCCCCCAGTGCACTGAGTGCACCATGAAACCCTCCAATGCCAGCGAATAAATCGACAAAAGTAAATGACATAATCAGATAATAGGCTTAAGGTCTGACATCTAAGCATTCCTGTGGGTGTGTTTATTTGCGTGTAAACTACACTAATTGAAGGAGATAGGGAGTCTGGTCCCTGTGTGCGCCTCACCGCTAATGAGGTAACCATGAAAATGGTTCGGAGGTTCAAATCCTCTCGTCTCCGCACCTCGCGTGGTTAGTTCATTTTCTTTGCCGTAGACTAATTCCTGTTATCGGGGTCGGTGTAATTCCGAACCGGCAGTTAAAGTCTGCGACCCGCACACAGCCAGTGGGCGGTGGACTCAGTGAAATTCTGAGACCGACGGTTAAAGTCCGGATGAGAGATAACGATTAGCAGCTGCGTGGCTGAATCAATATGCCGCGCCAGTTGCGCATCTTGTTTTTCCCACCCCGAAAACGCCAGCTAGTTACTGCTTGAGCGTGATAAGGGGGTCGGAGTGAAATCCACTGCAGAGATCTACAGCGATCTTGCTGACCTTTCGCGCGCCGCATCAGGTTGGTGTGTTTATAACCCCAATGTATCCGCTGCTATTTACGATGCCCAAGGGCGGTTTGTCGCTTCAGGTTCACATAAGAAAAAAATATCTGATGAACATGCTGAAATAATTGCACTTCGTCATGCAGGAGATAAAGCCCGTGGTGGTGCGCTCTATGTATCACTCGAACCGTGTAACCACACAGGGGCAACAGGTCCATGCGTCGAAGCAATTAAAGCGAGTGGCATTAAAAAAGTTGTGTATGCAGTTCCTGATCCAAATCCAGTTGCACAGGGTGGTGCGAAAGCGCTCCATGATGCGGGTGTTGAAGTCATTTATGAGAAGTCATCAGAATTGGAATTTGAACAACGAGGCTGGTTACATCGAATAAATCTTGGTCGACCATTGATTACAGCGAAAATTGGGATAACTCTCGATGGACGAATAGCGGCATCAGATGGCTCTTCAAAATGGATAACCTCTGAATCTTCTCGACAGGATGTGCAGGCGTTGCGCTCTCGGGTTGGTGCGATTATTACGAGTACGACTACTTATCAGGCAGACAACCCGTCACTTCTTCCGCGAATTGATGGCGCTGCTACGCCACTTCGCATTGTCATGGGGAAGCGACCAATCCAAGCGCCAGGTTTTCACCATATCCAGTCACAGGAAATTGGCGAACTCATTGAGTTTCTAAATAGTGAGGGAATAAATCACGCGCTAATAGAAGCGGGTGGAACTTTTCTATCTGCTTTATTTCGCGCGAATTTAATCGATGAATTACTGATCTACCACGCTCCAAAAATCCTCGGATCAGGTACACCATGGGTTGAAAATCTCGGGATTTCCACGCTTTCAGACGCGATCACACTTGAATGTCTGAGTACCTCTCAAATTGGCCATGACATTAAAACCCATTACAGAATAGTGAGGAAATGATGTTTACTGGACTAGTTCAAGAGCTGGGGCTAATCAAGGGAATGAGTAAATCTGAAAGTTCTGCTGTTTTAACTATTCACGCTCCAAAAACGGTTCTCCACATCAACAAAGGTGATTCAGTGGCAATTAATGGCGTCTGCCTCACTGCTGTTGACGTCACTACTGATTCATTTAGTGCGGATGTAATGGTTCAAACATTGCGAATGACAAATCTTGGGGATTTACAGGAGGGCTCATCGGTAAATGTTGAGCTATCAGCTCGTTTGGATTCGTTGATGGGTGGACATATCGTCCAAGGACACGTTGATGGTTTGGCGAAAGTTGTGGAGCGAGCACCTGGTGAAAAATGGGAGAAATTTGTAGTAGAGATTCCACAATCACTTACTTCATACATTGTAAATCAAGGCTCGATTGCTCTTGATGGTGTCTCACTTACTGTTGGTGAAATTAATGATGACAATAATCAAGTGACAGTGTGGTTAATTCCTGAAACGTTAGCAAAAACCAATCTTTCACAGAAAATACTTGGCGATGCCGTAAACGTCGAAGTAGATGTACTCGCAAAATATGTGCAACGACTAATTAGCAGGGCGGTGCAGAAATGAATAGCGCAAACCGTGTTAATAGTGCACTCGAGCGATATCGGGCGGGCGGACTAGTCATTGTTACTGATGATGAATCTCGTGAAAATGAGGGAGATTTAATTGTTCGGGCAGATCTTGTAACAGTCGAGCAAACGGCATTTATCATTCGGCATACGACTGGAATTCTCTGCGTTGCGATGAGCGAGGCAAGTGCTAAACGCCTTGGTTTACCGCGAATGCTTGAGCGGAATCAAGATCAACGAGGAACTGCTTTCACCGTTTCTGTAGATTTAAGCGAAGGAATCAAAACCGGGGTGAGCGCCGAAGAGCGCACTCGAACAATCCAAGCTCTTGCCGATGAAAGTTCAACTTCAGAGACATTCGCTCGCCCTGGCCACGTTTTCCCGCTCATAGCGCATAGAGAACTTCTTGAAGGGCGTAACGGGCATACCGAGGCAGGAGTTGCGCTATCGCTCCTTGTGGATGCGCCACCCTTCGCTCTGCTGGCGGAAATCGTCAATGATGATGGATCAATGACTCGTGGTGTCGCGCTCGAAAAATTTGCAAAAGAGTATGACATCCCAATGGTTACTGTTGCCGAATTAGGTGAACTGGCTGTAAGCGAAAAAATTAAGCTTATTGAACCGTCAGCCGTATTCACTTGGACTCATTTACCAACAAACGATGGCGAATGGGAGATAGCCACATATGATGCGCTCAAGTATCGCGAGCATGTGATTCTTAAATATGGATCAGGTGCCAATCCGAAGATTCGGGTGCACTCAGAATGTTTCACTGGAGATGTGCTGGGATCTCAACGCTGTGATTGTGGCGAACAACTTGAAATATCTCGCGAGTTAATTAGAGAACATGGCAGCGGATATTTGATTTATCTCCGAGATCACGAAGGTCGCGCTATCGGGCTTGATAAAAAGTTGCAGGCATATCAATTACAGGACCAAGGCCTCGACACTGTTGATGCAAATATCTCATTAGGACTACCTGTTGATGCTCGGGAGTGGGCAGATGTAGTTGATATTTTGAATGCGCTGGAGATTAAAGAGTTCACACTACTCACCAATAATCCTGAAAAGGTGGAGCATCTCATCGCTTCTGGCTTCAAAGTCAACGTGGAAACGTTGGAAGCTCCAATAAATTCAATGAATAGGAAATATCTGAAAACAAAGGCAGAGCGTTTAGGGCACTTGAGAAAGGTTGAATAATGGTGGGAGCAGCTCCTCAGATAGGTATAGCTAAATCACCACAATTGAAGGTGGCAATCATCACCGCTTCGTGGCACCAAGAGATCTGTGATGCTTTGGTTGCTGGCGCGCAACGAGCCTGTTCTGAAGCTGAGGTAAAAAAGGCAGAGGTGTTCTCTGTCCCTGGTTCGTTCGAATTACCGTTAGCGGCGCAATATGCCCTTGAAGAGGGTTTTGATGTTGCGATTGTCGTGGGGCTAGTTCTTCGAGGTGAGACTCCCCATTTTGATTATGTATGTCAGGGAGTCACTCAAGGGGTTATGGATGTGCAATTGAAGTATGGAAAGCCGATTGGCTTTGGAGTTCTGATGTGTGACTCCCTAGAGCAAGCTCAAGCGCGTTCTGGTCTACCAGGGAGCAAAGAAGATAAAGGTTACGACGCAGCTTTAGCTGCATTATCGATGAGTACACTTAAGCAAAGATAGGTTTTGCTGAAGAGGTTGAAATGAAAACGTACAGAGTGGCAATCGTTGGCGCTGGTCCTGCGGGTTTCTTTACCGCGCAAGCGCTTAATAACTCTGTAACTGATGAACGTAATTTTTTTATCGATATGTTTGATCGATTACCTACGCCGTGGGGATTAGTACGAAGTGGTGTTGCGCCAGATCACCCGAAAATTAGAACTGTTACCAAGGTTTTCGAAAAAATTGCTGCTGAAAATAATTATCGCTACTTTGGCAATATCGAGTTAGGTCGCGATATACATATCTCTGATCTGGAAAACATTTATGATGTTGTTGTTCTTGCAACGGGAACTTCTCTCGGTAAAAAACTTGGAATTCCAGGAGAAGATCTTCCAGGCTCCATCTCAGCAGCTGATTTTGTCCCTTGGTACAACGGGCACCCAGACTACGTAAATGTAAACCCACCTTTGACTGGGAAATATGCGATTGTTATCGGCGCCGGAAATGTGGCGATGGATTGTGGCCGCATACTGGCTTTAGTGCCACATGAATTAAATAGTACCGATATCGCAGACCACGCCCTTGAAGTTTTTCATGACAGCGCAATTAGAGATGTCACGATAGTTGGGCGGAGAGGGCCAGAGCATGCAGCGTTTACCTCACCAGAGTTAAGAGAGCTACCAAAGCTAATTGAGACTGATGTGTTCATTAGTGAAGATCAAATTGATGATGCAATTCATCGGGTAGGTGCCCGACTAGAAAGCGAGAAAGATCTTCGAGCAAATCTAGAAGCTATGCATGAGATGTCTAAAGCAGAACTTCGGGGTAATGAACGTAAACTCTCTCTTGCATTCTTACTTACCCCACTTGAGGTGCTTGGAAATGGGCGAGTTGAGCGGGTTAAATTCGCAGTCAATAAAGTTGTCGATGGCGAGGTCGTAAAGAGCGATGAAATCATCGAATTGCCTTGCGATCTACTGATAACGGCAATCGGTTATGAGGGCGCGGAGATTACTGGCGTAGTTAATGAACGCGGTCGAATAGCTAATAACGAAGGAAAGATTCGTGAAGGCGTCTACGTTGTCGGTTGGGCAAAACGTGGACCTTCTGGAGTAATTGGTACAAATAAAAGTGATTCCAGTGAAGTGGTGAAGAAAATTCTCTCCGAATTACCTGCTGCTCCTAAGGGAAATGTAGATATCACTGAGCACTTGGATGGTGAAAAAGTCGTTACCCACGAAGGCTGGAGCGCTATTAACGTTACGGAGATTACCGCGGGAGCTGAGCGTGGTAGACCCCGCCGAAAGGTTGTTTCGTGGTCAGAGTTGTTGAGTTTGGGCGGGGTCAAGTCGACCTAGTAGGCTCTGCCACGCTCCAATAGCTCCAATATCACTGCGCCCGTAGCTCAACGGATAGAGCATTTGACTACGGATCAAAAGGTTAGGGGTTCGAATCCCTTCGGGCGCGCATAGTCGTTACTAATCTCTTCACTGTTTTATGGTTTCCGGTGTAACCAAATATTTGGTGGGATGTTTGAAATCGGTGGTTTTTGACCATACATCTTTTTATAAACGCGTCGCGCTGATAGATAATAAACGAAATGATTAATAGCGCGATCTAATTCGCGCCCCTTTAGATATTTTAAATACAACTTGATCGTGGCTTTGGCCCATGGATCACCGTGGTATCCGCTCGACTTAACATGGCCTACTTCATGGAGCATGGTCTCTTTATCGAAGTGACAGAGAAACATCGCCTTTGATTCAGAATCCCACCAACCCATTGCATGAGGAATATCACGTTTAGCATTGAAATGAGAATGGATTCGAACCCAATTGATTTTCAATTTCTCCTTTTTAACAATCGAATCAAGTAAGAGTAAAACCGGTTTCCATAATTTCCATGCGCGATTATCGAAATTTAAACCTGGGCGTACTTCAAAAGATAACCTGGTGGCCCAAAGAGGGAGCTCTCGGTATCGACCAGCGACCTTAAGCTCGACAATGCGATTCTCTCCAGTTCGTGTCACAGATAAATAGTAGAACTGACCTGAAATTTGGCTACCCCGGTTCGGCTTTCGCTCTATTACCAGTAGACTAGGCATGAAATTGCGTCCGTAGCTCAATGGATAGAGCATCTGACTTCGGATCAGACGGTTGGGGGTTCGAGTCCCTTCGGGCGCACTCTCTTTAGTGAGGAAGAAAGAGCGGTAATGAGCAGTTCTTTAGATATCGCCCGAAGTAATTTAACTTCAGTCTCAGTCCTGGTTTTCGTTCTAGGATTTATCGCAGCTAGGTTTAAAAGTGATATCCGAATCCCAGATGCGGTCTATCAAGTAATTTCAGTTTATCTCCTCTTTGGCATAGGACTTAAAGGTGGAGTCTCACTGAGTAACACAGATGCCAACAGCATCCTTCGTCCGTTAGCAGTCACGCTTGCCCTTGGTTGTGTAGTGCCAATCCTCGCTTTTTTATCGCTCTCAAGAATTCGAAAACTTTCTGAAATTGATCGAGGTGCTATTGCAGCTCACTACGGATCTACATCATTAGTTACATTCACAGCAGCTCTCGTACTTCTAGAGAATCTAGGACGAACTTATGAGGGTTTTGCAACAACGCTGCTAGCAGCGATGGAAATACCAGGAATTGTGATTGGTATTTTCCTTGCAACTCGTCATCTAAATCGAAAAGTTGCCTGGTCAACCTCCATCAAAGAGATTCTTTTTGGGAAAACCATCATCTTGCTGATTGGTGGTTTGGTTATCGGAGCGATTTCCGGCTCTGCAGGTTATGGCAAGGTAACGCCCTTCTTTGTCGATCTACTACCTGGAGTACTCGCTCTCTTTTTAATGCACCTTGGCTACCTAGCTGGTTCTCAGATTAAAGCGCTGAAAGAAGTGGGTTTTGGACTATTAATCTTTGCGATTATTTTCCCACTGGTAGCAGGAACGCTGGGTGTTCTGGGTGGAGTTGCTGCTGGTCTATCCGTTGGTGGTGCAACCGTCCTTGGCGTGCTCTGTGCGAGCGCTTCGTATATCGCAGCGCCAGCAGCGGTGCAGGTCGCGCTACCAGAAGCAAATCCTTCACTTTCGATTACCGCTAGTTTGGGAGTGACATTTCCATTTAATTTAATTGTTGGAATTCCAACCGTCTATTTCATCGCAACTAAGTTGGTTGGGTAAGTTGGCAACCAAGGCATCTGGCGCTCGTTCCGCCTTTTTCCCGGCAATAGAGAAAAAATATGGCGAGAAAATAACGTACTGGATTTCGCTAGTTAAAGATTTAGGTGATGCTAAGTATCCAGAGCAGATCGCTTTTTTACGCGAGAATTATGGATTCTCTCAAGCTCATGCAAATGCTTTGGTTATGCATGTGAGGGGATCGACTAGCTCTAAACGATTTGATTCCCCCAAGGAATTCTTCTTAAAACAAGATCCTGTTGCCGCCAAAACTGCTAAAAAGATTTTTAAAGAAATTCAAAGTAAATATCCAAAATTAGAGTTGGTGATTGCATGGAACCAGCCGATGCTTCGCTTAGAGAAAGAATATATTTTTGGACTCTCTGTTGCGAAGAACCACCTCACTCTTGCCCCGTGGAGTACGGTTGTTTTAGAGAAATTCACTCCACGATTAAAAGATTATGTAGTCAATAAAAAGACCTTCCTTGTACCAATAGATTGGAAAGTTGATGCTCCGTTACTGCAAGCGATGGTGCGAGCTCGATTAGCTGAACTTAAGTAGGAAATCAGTTCTTTTAACTCTGGTAATCGTCTACCAAATACGCTGGTAGACTTAGCCCAGCAAAATCCAGCAAGTACACCCAGCAATTACACAATGTAATTGCTTTGCGAGTCTTAATCTTTAATATCCATCGAGACACGCATCATGTTTCGATTGGAATATCCCTTGTCATTTAACGACCTTGGCGTGCACTCTGCCATCCTCCCAGCGCTCAAAAGCTCCGGAATTACCTCACCATTTCCTATCCAAAGCGCAACCTTGCCCGATGCAATTGCCGGCCGAGATATTTTAGGACGCGGCCAAACTGGCTCAGGTAAAACTCTCGCCTTTGGCCTGGCGATGATCACCCGTCTAGCGAATAGAAAAGCAGAGCCATTCCATCCAATTGGACTGATTCTCTCGCCAACCCGCGAACTTGCGATGCAAATCTCTGATGCAATTGCTCCGTTGGCACGTTTTGTCAATCTCAATACACAAGTTGTAGTGGGTGGTCTTGGCTACTCCAAGCAGATTCAAGGTTTACGTCGTGGTGTGCCTATTGTGGTTGCCACCCCAGGTCGCCTTCTCGATTTAATTAAAAAAGAAGGTCTGAGCCTAGATAAAGTAGAAATTACCGTTCTCGATGAAGCCGATCAAATGGCAGATATGGGATTTCTCCCTGTAGTGAAAGAAATTCTCAGTCAGACCAAAACCGGTGGACAGCGGATGTTATTTAGCGCAACTCTTGATCGCGATGTTGATTCACTCGTTAAAAGATTTTTAAAAGATCCTAAGACGCACTCGGTCGCTAATGTTCCTAAGAATGAAGGAAAAATGGCGCACCATGTTCTCGTCATGGAACAAGGCGATAAGGATAAAATTGCGGCACAGATTGCTGCCCGTAAAGGCCGCACGATTTTCTTTGTTCGCACCAAACATGGCGCTGATCGACTAGCAGAGAAAATGCTTCGAGTTGGAGTTCCAGTCGGCGCTCTACATGGCGGCAAATCCCAAAATCAACGAACCAGAATTTTGGAAGCATTTAAATCTGGCCGCACTACTGCGCTTATTGCTACCGATGTTGCTGCTCGCGGAATTCATGTCGACGATGTTTCATTAGTGGTTCATGTTGACTCACCAGAAAGTCATAAGGATTACCTCCACCGCGCAGGTCGCACTGCGCGTGCTGGTGCTGAAGGTGTTGTGGTCACTCTTGCCACACATTCCCAGCGAAGAGGCGTACATGGCATGACAGCAAAAGCTGGAATTACGCTTAAAGAATCGAAAGTACGACCAATGGATGCCAACTTAGTAAGCATCACTGGTGCGCTTGAACCATCAGGAGTTGCGATCGCTGCAGGGCCTAGTAAGCCGGAGCGAAGTCACCACGCAGAACGAAAGGGACGTCAGAGCGCTGGCACATCTGGCAGAAATCATCGTGGTGGAAGACCTCACCGAGCGGGAAAAACCAAGCAAGCTGGTGGATTTAAGGGGCGCGAGCGACGGGGCGCCAAGTAGCGTATATAGTTAGGTAAGTGCGTTTTCTCACTAACCCTCAAGTAAATCAATCCTTTGATCTCACCTATGACGATGTCTTTATGGTGCCAAGTAGATCTGGCATCTCAAGTCGTATGGAAGTTGATCTCACACCAAACGACGGCATCGGAAATTCGTTACCTATTGTCGTAGCAAATATGACAGCAATCTCCGGACGACGAATGTCGGAGACCATCGCTCGTCGAGGTGGCATTGCAGTAATACCGCAAGATATTCCACTGCCTATAGTCAAAGACGTTATTGAGTATGTGAAAACACGTCATTTATTTTTCGATACCCCAATTACTTTAAGCGCGACCTCAACCACTGCCGAAGCGCTCTCATTAATTCACAAGCGAGCACATGGCGCAGTTGTAGTTGTTGAGGATGGCAAACCAATTGGAATCGTCACTGAAGAGGATTGCGAAGGCGTTGATCGATTTACACAGCTTAATCAAGTTATGAGCAAAGATCTCTTAGCGCTGCATGACGACGTTAAACCGCGAGAGGCTTTTGATTTCTTAACTGAAAATCGCCGTCGCTTAGCTCCGGTTATTGCTAAGGATGGAAAATTGGTAGGAATACTCACGAGAGTGGGAGCGCTTCGTGCGACGTTATATGCACCTGCAGTTGATAGCAACGGCAAACTACAAATAGCTACTGCTGTAGGAATAAACAACGATGTTGCAGATCGCGCTGCTCAATTAATAGCCATGGGTTCTGATTGTTTGGTAGTTGATACCGCTCATGGCCACCAAGAAAAAATGATTGAAGCGCTAAAGGCGATTCGTGCAATCAACCCGAAAGTTCCTGTTGTTGCTGGAAATGTTGTTACCGCTGACGGCGTTCGTGATCTGATTGAAGCTGGTGCCGACATCATCAAAGTTGGCGTTGGGCCTGGCGCAATGTGTACAACGAGAATGCAAACAGGCGTTGGCAGACCACAATTTTCCGCAGTCTTGGAGTGCGCTGCTGAAGCAAAGAAATTCGGAAAATCAATCTGGGCTGATGGCGGGGTACGCCATCCTCGTGACGTTGCGCTAGCGCTCGCCGCGGGAGCTTCGCAAGTGATGATTGGTTCCTGGTTTGCAGGCACTTACGAATCTCCAGGAGATTTGCAGCGCGATAGCAGCGGTCGATTATTTAAGGAGTCTTTTGGTATGGCATCAGCTCGCGCAGTGCGAGCACGAACCTCTCATGAAGATGCTTTTGATCGCGCCCGTAAGTCTCTCTTTGACGAGGGAATATCAACCTCACGGATGTTTATCGATCCAGAGCGTCCAGGTGTTGAAGATTTGCTCGATAACATCATCTCTGGATTACGTTCATCATGTACATATGCTGGCGCGAAGACTCTCGATGAATTTGCTGATAAAGCTGTAGTTGGAATTCAATCTGCTGCAGGATATGCAGAAGGACGTCCACTCCACTCTTCGTGGAAGTAATTTTTTACCAGATTGACCAACCGCCATCTACCAGAATGTCGGTGCCAGTAATCCATTTACCAGCATCTGAAGCGAGAAGCGCGCAAGCACCTTTCAAATCCTCTGCCAAACCTGTTCGATGGAAAGCATTCATCGTTCGAAACTTCTCTACTTGAGCTTTATCTGTTACATCATTTGGTATCTGACCAGGACAGATACAGTTCACACGCACACCATGCGGCGAGTATTCGGCAGCCAACGCTTTAGTAAGAACTAGAACTCCTGCTTTAGCGGCCATGTATGGCGCTCCAGACCGTTTGAAATTCTCGTTATAGATACGAGGATCGCTTGCCAGACGTGATGCAATCGATCCCAAGGTAATAATTGATCCACTTTTTTGAGGAATCATTACTCGCCCTGCAGCTTGAGCGCAGATATAGGTAGAGGTGAGATTCTTTTCAAGCGTCCATTGAAATTCATCGACCTTGCCATGTGGCGGATGTGCAGTTGTCGCGCTCCCGCCAGCATTTGCGATAAATACATCAAGCCTTCCCTCTCGCCTCATTACCTCTTCAACTAATGAATTGACGCTCTCTTCCTCAGTGGCATCACAACTTAACGCGGTAACTTTTAGAGAGCGCGCTCGTAAACCGGCAGCAGTCTCTTCACAGAGCTCTGCGCGGCGAGAGGCAATATAAACGTGTGCCCCAAGTTCAGCGAGCGCCTCAGTCATGGCTTTCCCAAGGTGCGTTCCGCCGCCAGTAATAATGGCGATTCGACCATCCATAGTAAATAGTTCAGACATTGTCCGATTAGTCATGATTCCTCGCTTTCGGGCGCCAAGTGAGAACGTCTTCCAATACTGGTCAATCCTATTTCACAGAGAGTTCACAAGGACAGGAGTGATTATTGAGCTGTCCTTCCGGAGACGGTATTGAGGCGGTTCGCAGTTCTGGGAACACGTGCAACTGCTGGGGTAACTCCCCCGCCTCAATAAAAAATTTAGATGAACTCCAATTTTCCACTTTGTACATCGTAAAAGGCGCCGGCAACCTCTAACGTTTTTGGAAGTAGCGGATAAGTCCGCAATCGAACGAGATCTAACTCAAGCGCTGCTCGTTGATCGTTTACCGTTCGAATTTCAATACTCCGGGTATCTACGCCGGATGCTTCAAATATCGCTTGATGGATTTCTGGTTCACTACCGCTAGCCATTCGGCAATCGCTGTGTGGCATGACAAGTACGCGATTCACGCCAAGTAAGTACGTTGCTAAGACGAGAGTGCGTAGGACATCTTCGGTAACTCGGGCGCCAGCATTTCTAAGGATCTTGGCATCGCCAGGCTTCATACCAACAATCGCAAGTGGGGCGATGCGTGAATCCACACAGGTAACGATTGCCAAACCACGGGCTGCCCGCCCACTAAGCCCTTCAGGTTCAAACTTCCTGACAAATTCTCGGTTCGCCGTGGCAAGGTCTTCGAAATCAGGGGACATGCGGGTAAGCCTAGCGGGAGCGCCCACTTTCTTTTTTACCCGCACGTTCGCAATAATGGAAACATGCGAAAAAACTTTTTCCGAGGCCTCAGCGCCCTAATCCTGCTCTCCCCCATGGCGGTCGCTGTCTCACTTCCGGCGCAGGCAGCCGTCGATCCCGACTCTTATGTGGTTATGCAATTTAGAGATGACGTTGATCCGATTTCAGGAAATTACCTCTACAAAGTCAATGGAACAAAGCAGACGCCATGCGGCGCAGAGTATGAAGACTTATGGGATGACCCAGCATGTACTCCAGCTACAAATACACTCCAGGTATATAACTATCTCCCCCTCTGCGCTGATGAAAAAGTTCTTAATTGCATTGAATCAGTCTCTTGGATTAAAGCTGATGGATCAGAGGTAAAAGGTTCTTTCAAAGAGAGTCGCGGTAGCGTCGATCCTGACTTTGCCTTCTCACGGAAAGAGAAATTTAATGTAGGGGCTTCTATTACCCCTCAGATATTCACGTTCCCTGGACTATCACATAGTAAAGGAAGTTCATATGCAGTCACAGGGCATGTGACTCAAGATATTGTCAATGGAACTCCATCGTCACCAAAGATTGTTGCTTCTATCGCACCTGTTTACTCTGAAAATGTCTCGCTTGATGATAAAGAAGCCCGAACTGATTGTTTTAACGTTAATGTAAATGATGTGAAATGTTGGAAATTTGCTTCAAGTGATGCTGGCACCACCTTTAAGTTAAATATGAAACTACTTTCTAAACCTCAAGGATGGATATCTGGTCGTGTCACATCTCCTAAAGTCACAATCGGATCAGCTGATGCGTCAAAGCGTTTTGATGTAACAATCACCGGTGCGAATCTCTCTATTCCAATTCTTACTAAGCGGTATGACTACTCTGATACTGCTGAGCGTGCAGCATGGGAGAAGATTTCTTCCGCTGCAGTTACTTCTTATCCATGGGATAAAGTGAGTGATGTTGCCGCCGGTGAATTAATTAGCGTATATGGCGCCAATACCTTCAATACTTTTAACAAGTTGGTGGCGATTGATCGTGATGCTTCTGGAAAGCCTGCAGGAGTTGGCAAGGCATACGATGTTGCAGATCGCTTGGCACAGGTGTGGCGAGTAGTTCTCGATCCAACGAATACTCCCTCTGGTGTAAATGGTTGTGCCGCCTCTGATTTTCAAGGTTTTGTTAGCTCCAACGCGATGACCTACGGCACGGCGCTACCTAAGTATGACGGCACCACGATGAGCTATGACGTGGCTTCGCCACACTACAACCCTGGTGGTAAGGATTACGACGCTGATGCATTTAAGGGGCGGTATGACTTGCTTCTTACTGAGCAATACGCGAAATGTGTGTGGAATTTAAAGGACGGAGTGCCAAATGTGTCAGTTGAAGTGCAGAAGACTGATGGCACATTAGATAATAGTGTAAAAGTTACTGGCGCACTCAACGCATCGACCGGACTTTATGAGTTCAGCGCTGTTGGCTTCACTTTTAGCAGTCCGAAAATCAAAATCAAGTTATCAGCACCACCAACGAAAGATGGCACTCCTACTGTGACTCAAGCCGCACCTGCAGCACAGACTCCTGCGGTGAAATCACCGGCAAAGACGGTAGTGAAGTCAATAACCTGCGTAAAGGGCAAATTGACTAAGAAGGTAATGGGGGCAAATCCAAAGTGCCCAGTGGGTTATAAACTTAAGTAAGGGTTGTATCTCTTACGCGGCAAAACTAACCGTCTGATACGCCAGCGTGGCAATTTTTCCAGGAACTTTGCCAGAAGCATCAACTTTAACTTGCTTACCTTTATTGTCGATAAGAGATTTAGTCTTCCCATCGAAATAAATTGGCGCACTTGTAGTTGAGAGAATTGGGTTTCCTTTTGAATCAAAAAGCTGTGCATTTAAACCAAGGACCGCAGTTTTACCATTTGGATCTTTAACAATGGTTTTTGTAGCGCCCACTTTTATTGGCTCGAAAGTTTCCCACTTACCTAACGCCATGGCCTTGCCATCGGTACCAAGAATGATTCGTCCCGAAGAATCTGTGACCTGACCGTTGGGATTGATGCGACAGGCCTTTCCATTCTTATCAACAAGCGGAAGGCCATTTGCCATAAGTGGTGTGGCATTAACGCTGAGGATTGTTGGTCGACCATCAGGTCCAAGGACTGTGTTCCCGCCCTCGTCAATTAACGTGCCACCAAAACCAAATTGGAGCTCTTGCCCTTGAGCGCTCTTGATTTGCTGGAGTTTCGCTGAAGTAACTGGCATTCCCGCTGCTCCGGTATAGACCGGCTGTCCTGCAACGGTGAGCACTTGGTTATCTGAATTGAGGATTGGCTGACCCATGAATGGTTTCTTATTTGCGGCGAGGGCGGCATTTCCATCAGCATCAGCCATTGGTGTTGCTAGCACCGGTTGCTTCGTTTTTTCATTGATAATTGTTTCACCTAAGGCATTTGTTAGCGGTGGTGCGTAGAGAATCTCTCCATTTTTTGCAAAGATGGGTTTTCCACCCTCATCGAGGAGTGGCACCGCCATAATGGCATTGCCATCAGCATCAGTTAATGCTTCTTGACCTGCAATGGTAACCAGTTTTGTATAGAGAACTTTTCCTTGAAATTCGACCGGCTTACCATTCTGATCCAATGTGGGAGTTGCCATAACAGGTTTGCCGTTACGGTCCGAGAAGACAAAATTACCTTGCTTCACTACCGGCGCCGTTGTAAGCGACTTTCCAGAAGAATCCTTAATTTCATCACCATTTGCATCAGTAACGTTGAGCAAAATAACTGGTGCAGTGGAGGCCTTCTTCTTCGGGGCAGGCGCAGCTTTTTTACTATCTGCTGCAGGCGCGGTGGCAGGAGGTGGAGGCGCTGCCACAGCGAAAGATTGTCCGGACGCAGATTTTGCGAGCTGGCCAATTGCCTGCCCATTTTCATTGAGTGCAACGCCATTCTTGATTTGTAGCGCGTTTGCATCGTATGCAGCAAAATTTGCCACTTTTGCCATAGTTGCATTTCCATCAAAAGTATTAATAGCTTGCCCTAAACAGCTCGCGGGAGGCGGATTTACTGCACACTCTGCCCGATAAGTTCCTGCAGAAATTTTATTACTCAAGGTTTCAGCCGAGATGCAGTAGGTTCCACTTGGGGCCACCACCTGACCTGCAGGGCAATTGAGTGCAACGCCTGCCGAACCTCCGCCAACGTTGTCGCACTCGATTGCTGTTACCCGGAGAGAGCCGTCCTTGCATTTGATAGTAGCCACTTGGTTAATTACTCCACCAGTTGCACCTGTGCTCTTACAACCTTTGATTCCTTCATCATAGAAGTACCCCGCCCCACAATTAATCCAATTATTTCCGCCATTTGTGGCACTCCCTGGATTCGGTGTGTTTACAGCAATCGTTCCACCACATGATGTTGTGACTTTATTGGCCGCTGCAGAGCAATCAATCTGACCAGTGTTTGAGACAATTGGTGCAATACATGCTCCGTTCTCGCTACGGATCATTCCATTCATACATCCCGTTGAATTGATTGTGTTCCCTGCAACAGAGCAGCTATTTGCACTGGCGTTATAAACTCCACCGGCCGTTGCACAAGCGCCTGCTAGTTGAGTGGTGCTTGCACCAACCCCACTACCGATAAACCCGGCGTTATTGCATTGTTCAACGGTGTACATGCCGCCTTTGCAATTCATCATGGTCCCGCCTGATGATGCTGTTCCGCCACCGGCACAGGCTGGAGTATTTGCAGAGGATGCTGCCTTGCAATCAATTGCGGTACCACCAGCGCTTATTGATTTACACCCTTGAATTCCTTGATCGTAAAATGAACCAGAAGGACAGTTAATTCCAGCAGTACCAGCAATTGCGGTCCCACTTGCTCCGCCAGCGTTGAAACCGGATGTGCCTCCACAAGCGGCGAGGGCACTGTTGGCCGGTACCGAGCAATCAATTGAACCTTTCGCATCAGTTGTTCCGACAACAGGCGCGATACATGCAGTTCCTTGTGGGTTGGGTACAAAATTCCCAGAGCAGTTCAAACCTGGTGTGGCAACTCCAGAAGTGCCACCAGTGCCTGCAGTAGTGGTAGAACTTTTACATCCATTAATTCCTTGATCGAAAAATGAACCTGCGGGACAGGTAATTCCACCAGCAGGTTGTTGGTATTGCTGAGTTCCACCAGAGGTTGCGCCAGTAGTGGCGGCATCCGGACAGTTAGCACCAACAGGTATTTGAGCGCCGTTGCAATTAAATGTTGCCTGGGCTGGTTGTTGCGCTGAATTTGCCACGCAACTAGCGCCGTTCCAATAGGCGCTGGCGCCACAACCACCTGGTGGTGGCTCAAGAGCAATTACTGATGGAGCCGACAGTCCAGTAAATGCGAGGGCTAATCCAAGGATTAGCGTTGCAAGAGCCCGAAAGCGCCTCATGCCAACCTCCGAGGGAATGTAATAGTCAAAGGATACTCCAGCACCTATATATAAAGAAAAGCCCCGAAGGGTTTTCCCTCGGGGGCTTTTCTGAGAATTTTTCTTCCTTTTTACTCCATAGGGCCAATGACAATTGCCTGGTCACCAGGCTTGGCCATGAACTTTGAATCTTTCGCTGGGTTGAGGTGGATTCCAGCGGTGAGGCCTTCTCCAGCTTCATTGTCGCGATAACCAATAATAACCTCACCGCGAGCCCGACCTGCGGCAACAAGTTGCGCGTACATCATTTCTCCTGAAGCCACATAATAATTGATTGGCTTAGCGCTGAGGTAGACACCGCCAGGTCCAAAGAGTTGTTGGAAGATTGGAGAGAGATGTGGTGATTGTGAAAGTTGAGTCATCATCAAGCTTGCAAGTCGATCACTCACTACTAGATCTTCAACGGCAACAACTCGAGCCAACTCAACGTTGTTGCTATCTAGAATTTCAGCGATAATTCGCGCTCTGCCATATCCAAATGCTCCCCATTGCTTCAATGTGTTCACTGCTAGAAGTGCGAGAAGTGTTTGTGCATCCGCATCAGCAGTTTGAGTCTTGCCGCGGTAACCAAAAATGATTACTTGATCAAAGTTTGAACCGGGAAGCGCAGCTGCTAACTCACCAAAACTTCCATCGGTCGCGCGAGTAATCACTTGCAGGTTTGGAGTACTTAAATCTTTTAGTTCATCGGATGTTACGCGTGCAGCCTGAGCCATCACGAGGGCTGCTGAGCCAGGAACCGCATAGTCACCTATTTCGCGAAGTACTTTCTTTGCCATCGAGTTCCAACCGATGACGAGAGTCTGTGACGGTGGTGATTTTGGCGCAGCAAAGAGAGCAGTTTGTGGACCAAAGCTATCCAGTTCTGGACGCGGTCCACTCCAAATAATTCGATCATCATCCTCTGCAATAGCAATCACATAGTCATCATTAGCAATCACTGTATTCATAGGTGGGTAAAGCCAGATAGCACCATCCGCTTTGCGCAGACCAATCAACGATGCATTCTGATACGCAAGTAGCGCCTCACCAAACATTCTTCCGGCAGCCTCGCCTGCAGGTTGGTAATACATTTCATTACCTTCAAAGTCGAGTAAATCAAGGTAAATCGCAGCAAGTCCTGGTTGTCGGCAGGCATGTGCAGTCACTTGGGCAATTAATTCTTGCGATTCAACTGTCACTACTCGACCTTGCGTGCTCTGCATTAATGCATTCGCTGCAGCAGAGTCATTTACATCTGCGATTACAGTGGTCTTAGAGTTTGGAGCAAGATTAGCAAGCGCTGAGAGCACTCCAGTAATAGAGCCTGGAGTTCCTTTGCTTCCAAGAACAATGACGCTCTTAGCAGTTGCAACAGACATATCTCCTAAAATTTTTGGATTCGAAGGTTCAACTGACCGTGTAATAATTTTGGTGTACTTCAATTTACCAACTCGATTTTTAATTTCGTCGGTCATAGTTTCTTGCGGCACCGGAGCAAGAATTACCACACTTCCTGGGTTGTTCTCGTTTGCTAAATTGAGTTGTTGCAAGATTGAATACACCTGCGGTCCCCATCCCAAAATCATTACGTGTCCGCTTTCAACAACAGGACCTTTTCCGCGCTTGAGATCGGTTAGCTTCTTGCTCGTTGTTGCAGTAATGAATGCAAACATCGCACCGCCAGTGACAAGGCTTGCGATAGTTATCAGAATGCTAAACGAACGACCTTCCCAGCCATTAGTTGAAAATCCACCTTTTCCAAGAACTGCCCAAAAGGAACTAAAGAGATTGTCTGGAGCAGGCTTCATGCCAGATCCGTCAATTCCATTTTTGTCTATTTGGAGGTACACCCAGAATGGAAGACTTAACACCGCTGCTGCGATAAGAAGCCAACCGATTAAGACAATTGGTCCGCGCGCAAGTGTGTTATCAAAACGGTAGCGAAGTGTCCGTTGAAATGTGTTTCGTTGAGCGGTGTTCTCAGTGGCTCCCGCTGATTGAGCTCCGTAAGAACGATCGGAAACTGATGGCGTACTCATAGTTGTACCTTTCGAAAGGATTTGTCGGGGTCAGGTTACCTCCCAGAAAGTGATTCGCCCAGAGTCTTCAGACGGATTACTAGAGAATTTCTCGGGAATTTTGTGGGGAAAACCCTTTGGTTCCTGGCGATTTATTGCCCCACTTTACTGGCAGCCGATACCCTTTAAACAGAATCCGGCAGACCCGAAAATTCGTGAAATGGCGGAAAGCTATAGACATGGGAGTAAACGATGACAAGTTACCCGCAACAACGCGTAGAGCAGCAAGCGGCCGCACTTAATTCCGCTATTAATGCCGCTAATGGAGGGCAAATTGCTGATCAGCTAGCCGATCCTGGAGTTCGTCTGGCTCTTTCCTTGTCCCCACAAGATGGTGCTTTAAAGGCACTGCCTGAAAATCTCAAGATTCAAGAGCTATCAAACGGATCGCTGCGAGTTGCGTTTCCCGATGGCTCAATGCGCGAACTCATTCCAGGCGTCGAGGGCGAAGGTCGAATGATTACCACTCTTCCTGACGGTACTCGGATTCAATCTGATTTAACGACGAGTGATGGGCAAGTAACTATCGCTTCAATTTCATCAACTGGTGAAAAAACATTTCTTTCCTTAAATGAAAATGGCGCAAATATGCAGCGCATCACCGCAGATGGAGAAGTGACAAACGTCATTCCTGAGAGTGCAACAGAACTTATGCAAAGCTTTAGAGAAGCAGAAGCTTTTTCACAAGCTCAAGAATTACGCGAACAAGAGCAATTTCAACCAAATTCGGATTTTGGTGACTGGAATAATTTTGGCAAACCTGTTGACTGGCAGCCAGAGCAGAACTGGCAACCACCGCAACAATTCGGTGAGTGGAATAACTTTGGCAAACCTGTTGACTGGCAACCGCAACAGAATTGGCAACCACCGCAATTTGATGGCGGATTCATGCCACCGCAACAGAACTGGCAACCCCCACAACAATTTGGTGAGTGGAATAATTTTGGCAAACCTGTTGACTGGCAACCGCAACAGAATTGGCAACCACCGCAATTTGATGGCGGCTACAACCAGCCGAACTTCAACCAACCACCAGCGACATTTATGCCACCACAACAATTTGGTGAGTGGAATAACTTTGGCAAACCTGTTGACTGGCAACCGCAACAGAATTGGCAACCACCGCAATTTGATGGCGGCTACAACCAGCCGAACTTCAACCAACCACCAGCGACATTTATGCCACCACAACAATTTGGTGAGTGGAATAACTTTGGCAAACCTGTTGACTGGCAGCCAGAGCAGAACTGGCAACCACCGCAACAATTCGGTGACTGGAATAACTTTGGCAAACCTGTTGACTGGCAGCCAGAGCAGAACTGGCAGCCAGAGCAGAACTGGCAACCACCACAACAGAATTGGCAACCATCGCAACAATTCGGTGACTGGAATAACTTTGGCAAACCTGTTGACTGGCAGCCAGAGCAGAACTGGCAACCACCGCAACAGAATTGGCAACCACCGCAATTTGATGGCGGCTACAACCAACCGATCTTTAACCAACCACCAGCGACATTTATGCCACCACAACAATTTGGTGAGTGGAATAATTTTGGCAAACCTGTTGACTGGCAGCCTCAACCAACCGATGGCTTCCAGCCTT
>Ga0214917_10002422_pt1 | contig 22657 bp, 18 predicted proteins | sample LL_1208_BB_MetaG_FD_177983 | JGI IMG/M metagenome (GOLD analysis project Ga0214917, IMG submission 177983) | Freshwater microbial communities from Lake Lanier, Atlanta, Georgia, United States - LL_1208_BB | ecosystem: Environmental > Aquatic > Freshwater > Lake | place: USA: Georgia | collected...
TTGCCCCCCGTCTCGCGGGCCCGGAAAGCAGAAATCGTCTTGTCGGTCGTCAGCGACTGCGCACCCGCAAGATTCATTTCCAAGGTGAGATCCGTATCAAAGGTGGTCGGATTCCAAATGATCGGGCTGGCGGTCGTGAACTGGATCGACGTGGCCCCGCCCGTGGTGGACACAGCTCCACCACTTACGTTGACTGCGCCCTGAATGAGTAATCGACGGTCGGTGACACCTGTATTGTTGGCGATCGTCAGATTCCCCGAACTCATCGTCAGCCCCATGCTAAGAGTGCTGGCCGCAGAGGTCCCCGAAGATGTGCCCGTGGTACCTGCAATTGTAAGTGTTCCTCCTGCTATCGTCAGTGTTCCGGTTCCACCTGTGCCGGTAGAATTGAACCCCGTGGTCCCATTACCAGTCGCCGTCATCACCAACTCCCCACCAGAGTTGAGGGTCAACCCGCTAGTGGGAGTAAAGGTGTAGGCCGCGGTGGAGGTGCTTCCGATCACGATCTGCTCGGTACCACCCGCAGCTGCCAGCGTCACGGCACCTGCGACGGTCAAATTCTTCTGCAAGCTCAGCGTGTTGGTCACACCTGCGGTCGCTTGGTCAAAGTTAAGCGTGCTCAAACTCCCCGTTGCGCTGCTGTCGTAGGTGACCGTACGGTTGGCGGTGGCATCGACCAGAGTAGCGGTGTCGCCCGATGTCGGACCGCCCGTCGTGGCATCCGGATTCCAATTGTTGGTCACGCTCCAGTTGCTACTGGCGTTGGGGGTGCCGTTACCGTCCCACGAGTAGGTTGCGGCTTGAATCTGTCCGGATGAAAAGAGCGAACAAAGGGCGAGGAGACAGCCCGCTCCAGATCCCAAGAATTGTGAATTCACCGTTCTCAAACAGCGTTTAAAAACCTTTTTTACAACGCCTCCATCAGAATTGGTTAAGCCTTGCATTTGTTTAACTCCTAAATCAAATAAACACTATATTTTGCTTATAACAAGGGGTTCTAGAGAGATAACTACTTTCTCATTTAAATCATATATATGCTGTCTATAAGGTATTTATAGAACAGGTTTTAGTACTTAAAGATGGTCTGCTTAAATTTTGCAGAGCTGGGTTGATTGGGGTCTTGTTTTTTAGTCCCGTCGCAAAAAAAGTAAGTGAGAAGGCGAACAGTGCGGGCGTTTCATTCTTCTCTCCCTTTTGGCAATTCCCCATATTCTGATGCCGGTGGAGTGAACCCCGCAGAATTCCTTACCAAAGGAAAGATTGGATAATAAATTCCAAGCTTTTTTTAGTAGCGAGATTGGTTGATGTTTCGCCTGTTCAGCCGACCGATCACACCAGAGAGTTGCTCGCCATAACTTTCGAATACCAGCGGGCACTGAGTTTTGGTGTGCGCTTGAAAGTATGGTAATTGCAATAAACCGCACCAAAGCGCCTGTTGTAGCCATCCTCCCACTCGAAGTTGTCCATGAAGCTCCAGAGAAAATATCCCTTCACCGGCACCCCGTCTAGGATGGCGCGATGCAGTTCGCCCAGATAGTTGCGCAAGAGATCGCGCCGGTGCAGATCGATCACCTCGCCATCAGCCGATGGCACATCGTCGTAGCCGCAGCCGTTTTCGGTAATATAAATCGCGCGGGTTCCGCACAGTTCGACCGCAAGGCGCGGCCCCCAGTAGAGCACCTGTGGCATAATCTTCTGCCAAGTGTTGTCGGCTTGCGGATAGGAGGGGGGAAAGCCGAGGACCTCATACTTCGCTCCGTTCTGTGCGGCACGCACAAATAGGCCGCTGTAAAGATTCATTCCCAGAAAATCCGTGGGCTGGGAGATTAGTGCAAAATCGTCCGCTTGGAAATGCGGTGCGTTCGCCCCGGCACTTTGCAGGTAATCAGGATGGTAGTGCCCCCGAAAGATCGGATCGATAGTGCGGCAGTTCGCCTCGATGAAATAGGCGCGTGCGGCGGCGATGTCCTCGTCGGTTTCACTAACGGGCACGCCCACCAGCGTATTGTCGGTGAGACCCACGCGGGCACCAGCACCGCCATGTTCGCGAACGGCTCGCACCGCCTGCCCATGGCTGAGCAAGGCATGGTGGTAGGTCTGATTTACGATGCCCTCCGGCAGCTTCAGGCCCGGAGCCTTCACGCCAGTGCCGTAGGCATAGTAGGTGAAGCAGGAAATCTCGTTCAGGGTGATCCAGTTCTTCACACGGTCGCCATACGCTTTGACGATGGTATCGGCGTAATTGGCAAAAGCCTCCACGATGCGTCGGTCGCGCCAGCCTCCGAAACGATCCTCCAGCACCTGCGGCAAGTCCCAGTGGAACATGGTCACCCATGGCGTAATGCCGTTTTCCTGCAGCGCATCAAAAAGGCGGTGATAGAAATCAATGCCCTTTTGATTCACGGTGCCGTCTCCACCGGGCAGGATGCGCGGCCAGGCGATGGAGAGGCGGTAGTTTTTAGCCCCTAGAGAACCCATGAGCGCGGCGTCCTCCTTGAAGTATCGGTAGTGCTGGCAGGCGACATTGAGGTTGTCGTTGTTATGAATCTTTCCTAGTTGGCTGGCGAAGTGATCCCAGACGGACGGGCTCTTGCCATCATCGTGGCCGGCGCCCTCGATTTGCGGAGCAGAAGTAGCGAAGCCCCAAACGAAGTCCGAAGGAAAGGTTGGCTTTTGGTGCGTTATCATTCAGGAAAGGTACGGAGTTTAGGTGCGCGACGTGCGCTGGATTCAAGCGCGTGAATCAGAACCCAACAACCGGTGAGCACCCAGTCCATTGAGGCATCAGTGAATCCCGAGGTGTTCGTAGACCCAAGCGTCTAAGGGGGCTTGCTGACTGGCGGACCAGGCGTGACCCCGCTCCGGCCCTAGCACGAACTCTTTGGGAGCCGTGATGGTGCTGAACATGGCAAAAAAAGAGGTGGGCGGGCAAACCACATCATTATAGCCCTGAAAGTAGATCCCCGGAACCTTCAACCGCCGGGCGAAGTTTAACGTGTCGTAGTAGCCGGTCGTCAGAAGTTTGGGCTCCACCGGCACGTCGTTAGTGCCCCCACTTCCCGTAGGACGGAATAAGCCTGGCCATCCTCCTGCCCGCCCATGAAGGTAGCCGGACACATCGCAATAAGCTGGATAACTGGCCACCACGGCAGTCACCCGGGGCTCCAAGGCAGCCATGCTAATCGCCAGTTGTCCTCCTTGGCTTCCGCCCATGGAAATAAGGTTTTTACCATCCCATTTTGGATGGGTGGTCACATAGTCCAGCGCCCGCAAACACCCCAGATAGACCCGGCGGAAATAGTAGCTATTCCGGTTGTCGAGATTGAAGCGATTATAATTGTCCAAAGCTCCGGTGTGGAGTTGGTCATACACCTCCTTGGCCAGATTGACCGGTATACCATGAATCCCAACTTGCAGTGTAATGATCCCCTTCTCGGCCAGCCCAGTGTTTCCGGTATAGGGTCGAACTCCAGCCCCGGGAAAATTGACCACTACAGGAAAAGGCCCTGGCCCCTTGGGCACGCAAAGCACTCCGTGAAAACGGCTGGGCCCGGTCCAGCCGCCGACATTTTGAAAACTCAGATAAAAAGCCTCCACTTTTTCCGAGGAGATTGCTGGAGCCGGTTCCAGCCGGTAATCAGGCTGGACCTTCGCCAAGGCGGCTTTTTGCGTGCCCCAGAAGGAATCAAAATCGGTAGGTTCGCTCTGGGTCGGCCGGATTTGTGCCGGGGCAAATCCGAGGGTGGCAAGTTGTTTGACCGGTTTCCCCTCCACAGTGGCGGTGACTAGGCAGCGGACAAAACCGGGTTGGGCGGGAGCCGGAACGGACAGCTTCAGACCTTCCGCGGGAACCACCGCCGTTTTTTCCGGCCCCTCCAGCATATCCGGCCCCAACTGATATCGAATCGGAACTCCGTCGGAGGGATAGGGCTGGAGTTCCAATCGAACCTGCAAAGAAGCCGGCGCACCCATGGCATAGGTCCAATCCTTCTGATCCGGAATCACCTTGAGCGGGCACGCATCGGGATCCGCCGGCAGGATCCGATGAGGAGGAAGCAGCGGGGATTCCTCTGCCCCGAGGAACGGGGTGATCGAAAAAGTCGCAAGAAGAAAGCCAAGGTGCAGGGCGGGGGGCAGACTCCTCAGCTTACTTTTTTTAAAAAAATTCAAAACGTGAATTGCAGGGAGACCAAAAGGCCAGAGGGTAGGAGAAAACATTAGAGGGCAGATTTGAGGTTAGTTTTTTTGGGAGGGATAGAGTGGATTCCGATCTTAAGGATTCACTCTACGATCCGGCAACTTCGTCCGGCAGCAATTTTGTTTTCACTTTCTCACTTAAATCAAAGGGGCGGAATTCGGATCCGATGGCGGCGTCTCACATGTCCCCCACTCTCCGGGGTTTTGCCCATTCCGAATTTCAGAGCTGTGTCGCCCTTGATCTCGCTGTGGGGGCACTAAGAGCGGAAGACCTTTGTGGCAGCGAGCCCAGTCGGCGAACTGCCGACGCAAAAGTTCGATCCGCGTTCGGAGATCCTGCCACGACCGAGCCCCTCCCTTTTGAGTGCGTGCTAGCAGGGCCAGCGCGGAATCATCCACGCCCCGGAGAAAATCCCGATCATCCGACCCGAGAGAAACGAAGCGGTTCCCCTGCACCCCCTCCCTTCGTTCTCCTGCCAGCGCCAAAAACTGCCCGCTGTTCGAAGCGTCGTATCCGCTTCGGCCCAAAAGGTTATCCTGGATACGCAGCGGCCCGACGAGGGAGTTATTGAGATTGATGCAGGGTGCATAAGCAGGGAGCAGAAACATATTTTCCCGGACTACGACCCCTCCTTGCGTGCCGATCGCATGCCGGTCGCCAGAGTGAAGCGCGTAATCCCCGCGCCAGGAAATATTACCGGCAAGAAGCAAATCCGATCCGTCCGGAACAAGGGGTGCGGACGCGTTGCCCGCGATTCGCAGGAGGTCCGCAGGATATTCGTTGGCATAGGAATAGCAGACCGCCATCGCCCCGTCGCCCAAACGCGTCCGAAAGTCGCACGTGTAGAGGGCCAAATTGCCGCTGAGCTTCACTTGGTCGGCGTTCTGCACGTAGTAGGCCATCCTCCAAACGTTGAGCGCGACATTGTTCTCCATGAGCACATCTGAGGCATGGTAGGTCGCGATGCCCTCGCCCCAGATATTCCAAACGAGATTCCCGCGCAGGACACAACCGCGTGGTGCCCAGACTCCGCGGTACTTTCCGTGAAAGGTAATGCCCTGCCCCCAATCCATGTTCTTCCCGTGGCGGTTCGGATCGGTGCTGTTGATTGTTTTGCGCGCGTTCTGGTTCGCTCTCTCTTTGCCCGGCTCTTTTCCGTCCTGCAGACATTGGCCGTTCACGTTGTAGAGGTTGGCATCATGAACGAGACAGTCCTCCACCCGCCCACGGTGGTTCATGATCTCAATCCCGTGTTGGCCAACATGGTGAACATGACAACCACGTACGGTTCCCTGCTCCCCCGCCATGGAAACGCCCAAGTACCCGTTCCTAATTTCAAGATTTTCCAGAACGACCCCTTTACCGTTCACCTGCACGACGGGTCGAAACAAGGGACCGTTGTTTTCCGTTTTCTGACGTCCCTCGGCATCCTGATTTTGCAATTCCCGCAGGGGAACCCCGCCATCGATAATGACTGTCCCTGATGTGGCGGGGTCTTTGCGCAAAGTCACACGATCCATCACGACCCGAACCTGTTCCTGCTGATAAAATCCCGGCCGCAAAGAGAGAACGTCCCCTGGCGCAAGATGAGCCAACCCTTCCTCGAGCGTAGCCCACGGTCGTTCGGCGGTTCCCTTCCTTTCTAATTTTCCGACCGCCTTGGCATCGACAAAAATTTCCGCAGCTCCGGCTGGGATGGCGACCAGCCAAAGAAAAAAAGCCAGACAGAGTAGCGGTTTCATCGGAAGAACTCCCTATAGAGCGAGAGATAAATCACGGCAATCATGCCTGAATTTGGATCTCCAACCACCAGGAGGTCGACGCCCCAGGCGCCAGCGTAGAAGCACAGGTTTCCCGGGAAGCGTCCGCGAGGGAATCGGCAGGAAGATTCGTGGGCTCCAAAGCGACATGATGCCATCCCTGATATCCACCACGGGTGATCCAAAGACCCAGATATGGCAACGAGGTCGCGTCCCAGATTACCTCCAAGGAAGCCCCTGTTTTTGGATTCAAAATCCGCGCACGGGGATTTTGAAAAGGACCTGCAAAGGCTTTGAGAAAGGCGTCGCCATCCCCTAGGGAAAATTCATCCAGCCTGATCCCCGGCCGGGCCTCAGGCCACTTCCAGCGATCTCCCCGAAGAACCGTCCCCGGCGACCCACACTCTATCCGCAGCTCCTGCACTTCGGGAGAAAGCTCCAAACGATCCCCTGGCTCCAGAGCGAACAGCGGATGCCACGCCCAAAGCCAGAATTCTGGCTCCGCCCCCAGATTCTCTAGCTGGTAGTCCATACGCAAAGTCTCGTCGCGAAGCTCAAAAGTGCGGATCAAGCGGAACGGGGAAAACGGCAAAGTCACGGAGGTGCGGATTTTTCCCTGCACCAAAAGCGTCTCGTCGAGGGTCCAAGCTAAAGTCCAAGCCTCCCCGTGATCCGGCAACGTTCGTCCCTGCCAATGGCAGGCCGCGATGGTCGGAAGACATTCATCCGCGCCGGCAAATGTACCTCTCTCAAAAGAGTCCCCCACCTGGTTTCGCCACAACTGGAGAGGACCTGGACGACGCCACATCCACTCGCGCCCGTTGTGCAAGTTGCGCAGCGACGTCACCCGTGCGCCCAACTCAGGAACCACGGTTACAGAGATGTGATCATTCTCCGCTGCCAGAAACTCGAACCCCTGGGATTGCTCACGGCTGATCTTGGTCATAGAAACCGAGGGTCAACCACAGGGGATTTCACGGTTGGCCGAGCAGTGTGCGAAGCGGGGGCGAGTTGGCGCGTAGAGTGGCTTCATCTAGGACAGGTGCGAAATCAGCAGAGAGCAAGAAAATCCAAGGCTGGGCCATGGTTGGGGTCGCGCCGCATGACCTCGGCCAACAGGGCGCGAGCCTTGGCTTTTTTTCCGAGAACCATCCAAGCCTGGCCCTGCAACAACTTGGCGGTGGTTATCTGGCGCCTCTGGATATCCTCGTCAAAAATCAGCATGGCAGGAAGGGATGTGGCAAAGTAATCGATCCGAGCCTTTTCTTTTTCCAAGCGGCTCGCATAAGCCAGCAGCTCTCGGGCGAGACGAACCGCCCGAGCTCGCAGGCCAAGCCGCAGGTATGCCAACGCAGAAAAGCAGGTCATTTCGGAAAACGAGCGGATGGTCATGTCCATAAAATCGCCTCGATAAGTAGCCGCGCGCGTCCAGGCAAGTTTGGCCGCCTTGAGGTCTCCGGCGGCCGAGCGGACCTCCCCTAACCAGAAGAGAATTTCAGCAGGGTTGGCCAATAGATGTTTAGCTTCCCCGAGATTTTCTGGAGAACCGGCAGCCTGTTCTAGTAAGCGGATCGCGTCCGCCACGTCCTTCTTAGCAAGGGCTGCCCGGCCCAAAAGCAAATGGCAACGCACATGTTGGGCCATGACCTGCCCCTCCCCCCCTTCCCAAGGTTGGAAGCGCCGTTCCTGAAGGATAGGCAGAGCCCTGTGGGGCTGCCCCGTTTGGTTGTATAGGGCACAAAGCTCCACGCTCAGATCATCGCGTTGCCGAACCAAGGTCTGTTTTTTTTCTAGAACCCGCAGCCGTCGGACGGGGGAAATTCCCAGTTTTTTCCAAAGCTGGTCGCGTTCAAAGAGGATCCGGGCATCTTGCGGAGCGGCTTGGCACGCGCGGTCATACGCAGATCGGGCCCGGGCGTTTTTTTTCGCCACATTAAAGTAAGCGATCCCGAGGTTCCTCCAAACCACGGCCAATGACGGGTCGAGCTTGGCGGCGATCTCCCAATGATACAGCCCTTCCCTATGCCGACGCCGATCGTAGAGCAGGTTGCCCAGGTAGTAGTGGGCGCGGGCATCCCGGGGATCGGCCACGAGCGCGGATTCCAGAACGGCAATTTCCTCGAGCCTGCATGGAAAGCAGTAGTCTAAAGGGAGCTTCGCAGCCGACTTCCGGAATCGGCGGGCTTGCTCGGGTTGACCGTTTCTTTCGTACAACCATCCAAGGGTGTAAGCCACTAAAGGGGCAGTTCCCCAGTTTTGGGTAGGCAGATCCCCAGAAGCTTTTGGCGCCTTTTCGAGTAGAGTAATCGCCTCGGCAAAAAAACCGGCACGTGCGAGATCGTGAGCCAGATCAAGACAGGCTTGCGCATCCCCGCACACCTCCCCTTTTAAAAAATAACGAGACCAGCCATCCAGAGGATCCAACCTGGCCGTGGAAGAAAAACACTCCTCAGCCTCTACCTGTTTGCCTATGCGACGAAGGACCAAGCCGCGCAGACCGCGAACCCGTAGGTGATCTGAATCCAAACGAAGAGCACGGTCGAGGTGGTCCAAGGCGTCACCCCACCTCTGCCGGAAACAGTCCAAATCGGCCAGCGCAAGATGCGCGGCTCCGGCCCAAGCCTGGCTCCATGTTGCCTTATAGAAATGATCATATGCTTCTTCCAAGCAGGAGCGGTGGGTCAGCGTCAGGCCAAGAAGGTAAAAAGCCTCCCCATCGGCGGGGTTGGGATTGCGGAGGGTCAGCCGACGGATGGCCTGCCGAAAGTGCTTCTCCGCTGAAGAAAATTCACCCCGACGAAAATGCCAATCCCCCAAAGCCGTCTGGCAACGTGAATCACCGGGATCCCGTCGCACCGCCTCACGCCAATACGGCTCGGGGGAGCGCGTCGCGTGCCGATATTGGGAGAGATGAAGTCCGGTGATAAATAGCTCGTCGTTGGAGCTGATTCTGGAAGGAGGTGGAGGTTCGGAGGCGGGAGGCGGAACTTCTTCTTTTTTCTGGAGTCGCTTTTGGTAGGCGATCAGCTCCTTTCCTTCCTTAGTTTCCACCCGAACGGTGAGATCGGTAATTTGGATTTTCGGCGGCAGGGCAAACTCGTGCAACAAGGAAATGCCGGGAGCGAGGTCGCCCGTCACTTCGGCGATTGTTTTTTTTCCAACTTGCACCACGGCCTTGCCGCCCCGGACGGGGGCAAACACGGAAACTCCCAGCCGCACCCCACGCTCTATTGGAGTTAGCGACAGAGCGGCATGGGCGTTCGCGTATAGGGGGGGACCGATTTTTGTGAGAGGAGCCCAGTTCTGGACCCAGGTTTTAGTTTCGCCGGGCTGTAGAAAGCTGAAATCCGGCTGGTTATCGGTATAGACGCCCGCCATGAGCTCGATGTAAGGGGCAGATTCCCCCTGCTGATCCGGGTCGGTCAGGTTGTGGTCCCACGCATAACCGAATCCGTGATTTCCCCAAGTCCACTGCTTTTTGCCTGGTGAAATATGGTGATTCGCCCAATGGATGATTCCTGCTTCCTCACGGTGGTCGTATCCGCCAAAGAAATTCTCACGGCTTCCCATCGCCATATAGGAAGTGGGCACGGGAATATTGGCATAAAAGGAAAGGTCATTCGGCGAATAGGTTGGGGGTGTGTGGCCTCCGGATGAAGGGGGGAGATATTTCGAGGGGGCTTGGTCGGTGGGAACTCCGGTTCGGGAGCGCATGCCGTAATTCACCCCATAGTAATGTCCGTCACAAAGCGGAAAACGGCTCATGGCCCGCTTGGCATGGTCCGCAACAAAGCACACATCCGAGGGAAAGAAGCTCTGATACGACTCATGGACCCGAGTGGCCACATTGGCCCACCAGAGAAACGTTTGCGGGAGTAAAGTGCGGTTATGAACCCGAACACGCAACTCAAGTCGAGCCACCCCCGGACGCAGGCAGACTCCGTGCATCGCCTTCATCCTTTGCATGGGATCATGGTCGCCACACCAGACTGTTTTCGATCCGTCCTCCCCTTCCTCAACGTGGGTCTCGACAGGCAAAAACGTCGCTGGGCGGTGGTGTTGCGGCCAGTTGAATTCGATTCCGCCACTGATCCATGGCCCGGCCAGGCCCACCAAAGCAGGTTTGATCACTTCCTGACGGTAAATCAGATCATATCCGCTCGTTTTGTCCTGGAGAACATGGATGCGCCCTCCGATCTCCGGCAGGATCAAAGCGCGGAGGTACTCATTCTCAATCCATATTCCCTGCCAGACCCGATGAACCGGCTTCACCGAAATTCGGTCAGTAAATGGAAGGGGGTAAACTCGGCCACTCGAACCTTGGTAGACACGTTTCTCCAAAAACATTGGATTTTTATCTGGCGGCAAAGGCAAATACGTTGGCAGGGTTACACCCTCCGAACGAAGGCTCACAGAAGAGTCCATGAGAAAAGAATCAGAGCGGGCTATCCCGTCAAGGATTAGCTCCTACCGCGACAGACTTTGCAGAGCCATCGAAATAAAGAAAAGTCCGCACGTTTCCAAAGAGTGGTTTGTCGGGCAAATTGGCAACCCAACTGTTACCCGTGAAAGGTTTTGTTGGCGATGGCGGTGATGCAGCTAAGGTTTTGTCTACATCCACCATAGCCCAAGTTTTGGACATTCCAGCCTCGGCAAGTTGAGTCAATCTCCAAGGCAAGGCCCCGCTCCCAGGATTCCCCCAAGGAGAGACCAAGAAGTTTGTGTTATTGTTTACCGGCACTTGATAATTGAGATACAGGCTTACGGTGTCATTCGCCTTACGCTTCCGAAAGTAAGGCGCACTGCCCAGTAATTTGGCCTCATTCCAACTGCTAGTTGGCGTGGGAGCTCCCAAATACTGCCAAAGATATAAGCCCAAAGAGTTGGTGGAATTTTGGGTGTAACGGGGACTTTGCCCACTAAAAAGGCAAGGCAATATGCCATCGTTTTCGGATGCGTAAGACTGGAGCGCTAAACCCACCTGACGAAGATTTGAGAGCCCCCCCGCCACGTCCGCTTTGGCTCTAGCCTGATTGATCGCTGGAATAGACAATCCGGCAAGTAGCCCAATCACCGAAATTACCACGAGTAGCTCAACTAGGGTAAAAGCATTGCGACGACGCATGACGACACTACTATGGTTGATTAAAGACTTGTCTCAAGCCCCCCTTTAGTTTCTCATTTAACTTGTGAGTCTTTTTCAGAAATCAAGAGTCACACAGAAAGATGTAGCTCGCGAAGCAGGCGTTTCCCACGTCACGGTCTCTCTGGCCTTGCGCGGGCGAAGGGGGATCCCGCCGGCCACCCGAAAACGGATCGAATCGATTGCGAAGCGCCTCGGCTATACGCCAGATCCGATGCTGCGAGCACTCTCCACCTACCGGCAGACGAAAAAACCCATGGCCTACCAAAGCACACTGGGTTGGATCAATAACTACCCCCAACCAAATGACCTGTATCGTTCGGAGGGCTTTCGCCTCATGTTTGCAGGCGCTAAGCAAAGAGCCGCGGAACTTGGATATGGGTTGGAAACCCTCAACCTGTCGGAATTCCGCTTCGAAAAGGAAGCTGCCCAACGCGTGTTCGACACCCACGGGATCCGCGGCCTGTTGGTGGCGCCACTGCACGCCTCCATGGATCAAGTGGATTTAGATTGGGATCATTATTCCGCCGTACGCCTGGGGTACAGCATGAAGGACGTCCCACTTCATACCGTCGTGACATCCCAATACCGGGGCGCCTACATGGCCACCGAACAGTTGGTTCGTCTGGGATACCACAAGATTGCTTATATTCATGAGCGGGAGTTTAACATCCGAACCAGCGGTCATTTTCTCGGTGGATACCTTAGCGCTTGCGCCCATTATGGATTGAACCCTGGCATGGTTCTTGCCCTGCCTGTGATTGGAAATAGCCGGGATACGCTGGCTTGGGAGCAAGCCCACAAATGGATCAAGAAAGAACGTCCTGATGCTGTCATCATGGCTGCTTGGGATATTCTACCTTATCTCATTAAATGGGGGTACAGGGTGCCAGAGGATATCGGCTTGGTTTCTCTGACCTTGGATGAAAAAAACAAAAACTTGTCCGGAATGCACCAAAACGAGCGGGCCGTCGGAAGGGCGGCGATTGATGTCCTCACCTCCCTAGTGGAGCGACAGGAAAACGGAATTCCAAAAGTTCCAATGCATGTTCTCATCGAGGGAATCTGGCAAGAGGGACAAACAACCAAAAGGATACCATCGACCCCGCTTCGCGTTCGGAGCGAGGCGCTAGTTAACTAAGAAAGTCAATCTAGGTTGGACGCAATTCATTTCTCATTTTAAGATTAATTATGAATCAAATACATTTTATTCTTATTGGTTTTGTTTTGTCGCTCAGCGTGGGAAACATCCATTCAGAAAATCTCGTGCTCAATGGAGGCTTTGAAGCCGGAAAGTCCGGGTGGGGCCAGTTTATTCCGGCAGAGAGCAAGTCAGTTCCAGTAAGTTGGGATATTTCAGAAACCGAACCTCATGGGGGAAGCGTTGCGGCCGTGATGACCAACCCGAAAGAGGCTCGCTGGGCTATGAGTCAGTCAGGTCCTCGTATCCCCGTCAAAGCTGGCGAAAAATACCGACTCGCAGCCTGGATCCGCTTTGGCAAAGACGCCAAACTTGAAGGAACATTTCCCGCTGCCTATGTACGCTTGGTTTTCACAGACGTTGGCCAAAAAGACGTTTCTGACCCTAGGTTACACCTCCACCTCGGTTTGTCCGGGGAATTTGCATGGTCAACGGCATTGTCCATGCTGAACACGACAAACCTGCCGACAAGTTGGAAAAAAATGGAAGGTATCCTTGAAATCCCTCCAGGTGCGGATCTCGTGGCGATCAACCTTATGGTTCACGGTGTTTCCGGCACCATTCATTGGGATGATATTGTTTTTGAAGCGGTTCCGGCAGAAACCCCGTTTACCCCAGCTCTCGATAAATAAAGTATCTCTTTGGAGTGCTGGCTCAAGGGCTCCAAATCCGCCTCCCTCAATCCACCAAAAAACCATGCGCCTGGGCCTTTTAATCCTGCTCCTCACCTCGGGGATTCGAGTGCTACTAGGGCAGGAAGGTCTTTACGCCTCAGACGCAGCATCCCAAACAGCACCGCTTGCGATCTCCCCTGCCACAAGCACGAATGAAATATCCGGAATGAATTCAGAACATCTTCTACAAAGCCTGAATCTTAATTTTCCTGGATTGGAGAAAACCAAGAAGGCGTTCGCTCACAAGGACGTAGTCGGGGCAAACAGGGAGCTAGCTGCATATTACCGGAATCGAAAGGCCCCCCTTTGGCGGACGGATGGCAAGCCTGACAAAGCCTCCGCCCAGAATATCCGAATCGCGGACGCAGCCGCAGATGGACGAGTCGTTGGGGGATTGGTTGCTGTCGAGCACTCCTTTCCAGATGGGAATATCGACTGGATGTTCAATGCCACGGAAAAACGTTCGAACATGGCCTATAACCCTGAATGGCAACTCCAATTGAACCGGATGTATTTTTGGACGGATCTCCGCAAGGCATATCTCAGCACGGGAGACGAAAAGTACGCCCGTGCTTTCGCCTCCCAAGTGCAGGACTGGATCCGCGACTGCCCGGTGCCGTCCCAGATCAAAAACCGCGCGCCCTCCACCTGGAGAACGATCGAGGCCGGATTGCGCATGGCCATTTCATGGCCCGACGCATACTCCACCTTTCTCCACTCCCCCTCTTTGGATGATGAGACATTGGTGGCTATGCTTGGCTCCTTTCTCGATCATGCGCGGTATCTGCGGGCAAATCCCACCACTGGAAACTGGCTCGCGCTAGAAATGGCGGGGCTCTATACGGTAGGGGCTCTCTTTCCAGAATTTTCTGAATCATCGGATTGGCGGGAATTCTCTTCATCCAAACTGGGGGCAGAGGTTCAGCGCCAATTTTTACCTGACGGCGGACAAATCGAACTGACCCCCGGCTATCACAACGCGGCCGTGGACAGCGTTCTTATGATCCTCGACGCCGCTCACCTCACCAGTAGGGATGCAGAATTACCTGCTGCCTACCGTCTGGCTCTGGAAAGAGCTTTTGATTTTAACCTCTGCCTGATGACGCCAGACCGAAATCTACCCCGATTCAACGACTCCTGGCCAGTGCCTGCGGATGTCATTTTTCGTAAGGCAACGCGCTTCTTTCCGGAGCGTAAGGATTTTGCTTGGGCCTTGGACCCAGGGGGCAATGAGTCCCCCCCCTCTTTCACCTCTCGTTTTCTTAACTGGTCGGGATATGCGGTGATGCGGTCAGGTTGGAGCCCGGTCTCCAACTATCTGGTTTTCGACGTGGGACCCTTGGGCTTTGCCCACGTCCATCAGGACAAGTTGAATGTGGTCTTATGGGCCCATGGTCGCGAGATGCTATTTGACAGTGGTGGGGCCAGCTATGAGCGGAGTAAATGGCGTGACTGGTCCCTCTCCACCGCTGCACACAACTGCGTGCTGGTGGATGGCCAAGGCCAAAATGTCTCCTACCCAGGAGAAATGGAGAATCGTTACAGCGACTCGGCCTGCGTTTCACAAAAACCGATTGAGGCGGAGTGGCAAAGTACCAAGGAATTTGATTATGCTTGGGGTAGGTATGATGCAGGTTGGGGTTCGGGCCGGGAAAAGATTGCCACCCACGAGCGGAAAGTGCTCTTTCTGAAACCGGATCTGTTTCTGGTCGCGGATCTGCTCACCCCCACAGACGACAAAAACCACTTGTACGATGCACGTTGGCACCTTCTCACGACCGAGACCAGCCAGGATAAAAATGACGGGGTTGTGAGCCGAGATCCAAATGTCCCAAATCTACTGGTGTTGCCCCTGCTTTCGGACGGACTCAAAGTGACAGCCGTTTCCCGCAAAGAAACTCCTGAAATTCTTGGTTGGAATACGCGTAAAGATCATGTGCCGCCGTTACTTCCTGCAACCACGATTCAACACATCCGCCAAGGTTCTGGGTCCCAACAGTTTCTCACACTCTTATTCCCGCTTAGAACGGGTGAGGCCAATCCCGTGGCAAGTGTTAGTGGGGGAACAGAACCAACCATTCATTTCAAAGACGGACGTCAGGTCAAAATCTCCACCCAAGAAGGTTTTCGCGTTTCGGAATTATTGGCAGACGGTCAGCCCGGCCGGAGTGCCGTGATTCCAGCAATTCCCTTCTCCTCCCCCAAGCCATGAAGTCCGCAGCCCCTCACTGGACAGGCCCTTCCATCTTCGGCTTCCGCCCTTCGAGCCCGGTACTTATCCGACTTGGCATCCGGGGAGAGCGGCCTTACCAAATTCGTGCGGAGGGTCTGCCGTCTGGACTCCACCTCAATCCGCATAATGGATGCATCACGGGCCGGATGACCTCCCCCATGCCGGCTAACTTTTCCGTCCGGATTGAAGTAAAAAACGCAAGCGGCGAGTGCCAGCATGAAATCAAGCTGATGGCAGGGGAAAATATTTGTGCAACTCCCCCCATGGGATGGAACAGTTGGTACTGCCTGAGCGAGTCGGTCAGCGAAAAAGCCATGGACCAAACCGCCCGTGCTCTGGTCACTAGCGGCTTGGCAGATTACGGTTGGAGTTATGTCAACTTAGACGATTGCTGGCAGGGTAAGCGCGGAGGAGTGTTCGAGGCCATTCAGCCTAACCAACGTTTTCCCGATCTTGGCGGACTCTGTTCGCGCATTCATGCCCTGGGTTTAAAAGCTGGCATCTACTCAACCCCTTGGATTGCCACGTACGCCGGATTCCTCGGCGGTTCGCAACCAACAGAGGATTGGGATGTCGAAAAAGTGGCTTTGCCCGCTAGTGCAAGGATCCAAGAAACACAGTTTTTCGGACGCCATCCTTCCGCCCAAGAGTCCGGTTGGCACCGCACCGGGGAGTGCTGGCTTTTTGACCGCGATGCCCGGCAATGGGCGGACTGGGGCTTCGATTTTGTAAAAGTCGACTGGCTCCCCACGGATCCACCCACCACCCGTCGCATGCTCGAGGATCTGCGGCGACAGCCACGCGACCTCGTCATGAGTCTCTCCAACAACTCTCCGATTGATTTTGCCGCCGAGTTGTCAGAATTGGCTGAGACTTGGCGAACCACCCAAGACATTCAGGACAATTGGGAGAGCATCCTGGATGTAGCTGGCAAACAATTTGCCTGGCAACCCTGGAAAAGTCCGGGGCACTGGCCGGATTCCGACATGCTCCAGATTGGAAACCTTGGAGTACCCAACCAGATCAACACCTGCTTCAAGCCCACCCGTCTTACTCCCGACGAGCAGCGCTCCCATCTCTCTTGGTGGTGCCTTTTTCAATCTCCCCTCCTTCTCAGCTGTGATGTGGAAAATCTGGACGAATTCACCTTTGAGCTACTGACCAACGAGGAAGTCTTGGCCGTAAATCAGGACCCTGCCGCATTTCCTGCCCAATCCCGATCTACCGCTGGCAAGCCACCTTTGGAAATTCTGCTTCGCCCGGCGGGTCAAGGCGGCTGGTTCCTAGGTCTATTTAACCTCGAATCCAGTGAACGAGAAATGGAGGCTACTTGGAAAGTTCTCGGGCTGCCACGGCCACAGCATCTCCGCGATCTATGGAACCGGATGAACCTGAAACCATTTGGAGAAGGGGTTCGCGTGAAGGTTCCATCCCACGGCTGCTCCCTTTTTCACCTACGTTCCGACGCCCCAACTCAAAGAGTGGCAATGCCGACCCGGCGAGCTGACTTGGCGAAATGAACAAAGGCAAGTCCTGGCTTCAAATCGGGCTTCCCGGCCTACTAGCAGGTTTTCTTTTCGGCTTGGTTACCCGCTGTCCTGACCTCACTCATCTTAGGGACCGGGCTATGGTGTCCTACTGCAATGCCTTGGCCGCTTACGATGCGCCCACCGCGGCAGCGCGGGCTAACGGCATCAGCCAACCAGGACCTAGGGAAGCAGCGATGAAAGCTGTATTTAAGCAGTCGAGCCGTTACGACGAGCCGACCGCCCGCAATCTTGACATGGAAGTCGGCGTCCCATCCGAAACATAACTCCTCACTTAGATTATTTGATCGGTGCAGCGATCGCCTTAAACGTCCCGTTATTCCTCACTGCAAGAGCCTGGAGAAATTTTGTCTCATTCGGCTTCGACATATAGCCGACCGTATGGATCGAGGGGGTTGGCGCATCCGTTTTCTTGTAAAAATCGGTATAAACCTCACGAATCCTGCGAATCAGAGCGGCCTCATCATAAATCTGTCCCGCTGTTTGAACTACTTTACCGCCACTTTTCGGTTGCGGTGGTGTGGGCTGTTTTGGTTCTTGGGGAGGTTTCGGCAAGCCCGGAATTTTCACCCCATAATCCACCCCCGCCCCTTCTCTGACCTTTCCCCCGCCCTTTGCTTTCGCCTCAGCGGTTTTCTGTTCTTTTTTAGCCAAGAGATCCTTATAATTGGTGCGGTAAGCTTTCATTTCTTCAGTGTACTTCTCATATTCCACCCGCCACTGCGCCACACTTTTACTATATTTTGCCCGATCTTCATCTGAGATTTCTGCATCTTTCATCGCCTTCTTAGCCTCTTCCCGACGATCTTCCGCAACAACAGGTGCCTTGCCGTCTGTGATTAAAAAGATCGTGTCTGCCAAACCCTCGAAAGCAGCCAGCAACCCTAAATCAAGCCGAGTCGTAATCTTCCCTGTGTCTTTATCGCCTTGAATGACCCCGAATTCGGGAATTTTGGGTTGATACTTATTGTCGATTGTCCCTTTTTTTTCAGACGAAAGATTGTATTTGGAAATAAAATCCTCTGCCGACTTTTTCATCTCAGCCGACGCCGGAACGCCGGCGGGTTGAAAGAGGTCCGCCCCAGCCGCCCCATACGCCACCACGTTAAAGCGTGTTCCTTCGTCCAAGCTCCGAATCATCTGCCTTAGGTTATTTTTGACGGCGGCAAATCCCGCCACTCCCCCACGCTCTTCCTCCAGCATGCTGTCGGAAAGATCCATCACAAAGTAGACGTTTGTTCCCTCCCCTTTGACTCCAAAGAAGTTGACCGACGATGCCTTCACCCCAGAACGATTCCCAGGGTTGCTTATCAACTTATCGGAACCAGTTGTAGACGCTGGCGCCAAGACCGGTGGAGCGGCGTTAAGCGACATCGCAGGGCTTACCACCCCACTCACAGCAAGAACCATGTCCGTTTCAATCGCGGGTGCATCGGACGGTGTACTCGCCGATTCCGTCGTAGATTCCTCCATCGTCTCCGGGGCCACCTCCGGCGGTGCTTCAATGCCTACATCCTCCGCCGGCACACCCCCTTCGCTGGTGAAAGGCATTCGGGGTGCAGACCCCTTGAAAAGGGTGTATGTCCCGAAGATCAACAAAACTAAAACGTGTACGGCAGCCGCAACGATGAGGCAGATAGCAAAAATGGTGCGGTGTTTTCCTAAAAAAAGGTACTCCCCCGTCTTCACATTTTTCGCCGCCTTTTGAACGGGCTCTTCAGGAGGTGCTTCCACGGACATGCCTTAACATAAATCCATCTGCCCAAGCCTCAATAACGCATTTAATGCATGAGAGCCGTCCAAGAGTGTCCTCCCGCATGTTGTACAAAAATTCCGATTTACCAGCTCCTTTGAGCACATCCCCTAGAGCGTCACCCAAATATGGGAAACATGGAGGCGGTGGGAGTTGAACCCACGTCTTCAAACCAGATACCACCCGCATCTACAAGCTTGTTGGCAGTTTGATTGTCGGGAGTCCGGTTGCCCTGCCACTGGCCCGTCCTCCGTAGCATCCACGTTGGTTCCTAAAAACAGGTCGGTTGCTCACCCATTCTCAGACCCGGCAAACACGTCACTTCCCCCTAGCCGGGGTCGGAGGAGTAACGTCACAGCACTTTAGGCTGCGAGGGCCAACTCGTTGTTAGCTTTTATTTTTGTGGATCGGCTTTTTAACGAGGCCAACCAATCCGGGCCCTCGGCTTGCCGCAGGTCGCTTCCAGTTTGAATCGAAACCGTGACGCCCCCGGTAATCTTGTTACAATAACACAACTTTCCCATGTTTCCTAAAACTTCTTGCACTCTCCTTCTCTGCCTTGGACTTCTTGCCCAAGGCTTTGCCACAGAATGGGATCCAAAGATGGAGCCCGCCCTAGGCCTCTCCTTCCCCCTGGAGGTCAAAAACGATCGCGTCGTCCTCTCGAAAGATCTCCTCCTGGCCCCAGATAAAATTCTTCCCGCTGGAACCGTCCTCCGCACCATCTTTCGACCCGTCACCCTCACCGAAGGAGAAAAGAAAACACGCCGTGGCGTAGATGAAGACTCATTCTCCCGCGTTGCCCCTAAGGTCACCACCAAAGGCCTGATGACCGAAACGGAACGCAAGGTCATGGATCGCGCCTACCAAACCATCTGGACCAACCCGATCGACTTCCGCAGAACCCTCGAACTTTCAACCCCCGAAAACCTTCGATTTGTTCTCGAACCCGCCTCCGGCACCTCCCCTCCTGTAGAAATTCCCAACTTCCCAGAGGGTTTATGCCTCATCGGAACCCCAACCCCACAAATCCTTTCCGTCCTCAAAGAAAGCCCCGGAGCCAAAGCCGGCTTCCGGGGAGGAGACACGATCCTAGAAATTGCAGGTCAACCTGCAGGTGAAAATTTGTCCGAATTCATCTCCCGCTACCTTTCTGCACGCGAAACCGCCGCCAAAAAACGAGCTGACCTTCGGTTTAAAGTCCGCCGCGCCTCAGGGGAAGCCGAGTCCCTTGTTCTCCACGTCCCCCCCAGTTGGAACAGTGGCTTCGAAGAGTAACTTCTACACCACGGGTTCCAGCGCAATCCGCTGAATCGACCCCACCGAGCCCGAACCTAGAAAGTTTTCAACCCTTCCAAAAAACGGCCCAGGCTCGTCCGTCAGATAAATCTTCAGCTCCCCCTTTTCCACAACTTTTGCCTCCATACTCTCAAGCGACTTGGCGCAAGCTTCCGAGGAATCTACCAACGCGACCTCCGATCCCAAAACTTTTCTAAAAACCCCCTTCAGCAGGGGGTAGTGAGTACATGCCAGCACGAGCACCCGAATTTTCTCCCTCATCATCGGTTCGAGATAACGGCGTACAACCTTTTCGGTTACCTCCCCCTCCAACCAACTCTCCTCTACGAGCGGAGCAAGAAGAGGCGTGGCTTGCGCCAAGATTTTCCAATCAGGCCGAACTTGACTCAAAGCAGTCTGATAAGCCCCGCTTGCGATCGTAGCCGATGTGCCAATGACCCCCACAGGTCCACTGCCCGCTACCTCCAAGGCGGCTCGCACCCCCGACTCAATCATTCCATGCAAAGGAACCGATACCGCCTCACGCAACTTTCCCACCGCCAAAGCCGAAGCCGTGTTGCAAGCCACCACAATCCGATCCGCTCCTTTCTTCTTGAGAAAGTGAATGATCTCCCGACTGTATATCGTCACCGTCTCTGCCGACTTATTTCCATACGGAACTCGGGCCGTGTCTCCCACGTACAGGATATCCCGGCTAGGAAAAGCAGCACGTAGGGCGCGCACCACCGTCAAACCTCCCACCCCTGAATCAAAAACACCCAGTGGCATAATTAATTCCCTTTCTTAGCAGGGGTAACGGGAACCGCTCGCCGCACCTCTCCCTCGACTGCATTGGTTTGCCCCACAGGAGAGGGACTCTGGGTATTCGTCATCGTCGATACCACAGGATTTGAAACAGCCACTTTGGGTTTAAATGGTGGCACGGACTCCAAATTCATAACGGGACGGAGCTGCGGGGTTGAAGGAGAAGTCTTTTCCTTGGTCTCAATCGATAGCCTGGAGGGACTTGGCGTCATCTCCTGCGATTTACGATATGCCATGATACCTTTAAAAATCCATTCTGCCACCTGCTGGCGATACTCCTCCGTACGCATAAGACTGGCCTCTTTCGGATTCGACATAAACCCCCCCTCCACAAGAACTGAGGGAGACCCAGCCAGACGTAGAACCTTAAATCGCGCTCTCTTCACACCCCGATCGAAGGGAGCATTCGTAGTCGAAAGAACTGCAGAGCGATGAATCGCTTGAGTCAGAAGAAAGTTATGATGGTCGTAACTGTTCCCAGGCCATATCTGATCCTCGTCCCCGACCAAACTTCCACCTGACGAAGTGGAGGGAGCATACTGAGGCGAAAGGCTATAGGTTTCCCAACCCTCCGAGGAACGACTGGAGTCTTCATTGAAGTGAATGCTCACAAATATGAAACCAGGCCGATCTGTGGCTAGTTTAGATCTGTCTCCGTGATCTAGGTAACGGTCTTTCGCCCTTGTTAAAATCCAAGGCACATTCGCCTCGTCCAATAATCGGGCCAAACGTTTGCCCACATCCAAATTGGCCGTTTTCTCACTCAACCCTCGCGCTGCACGAGTCCCCTCATCCCCTCCCCCATGCCCTGGATCGATCACCACGCCCTGGACAGGACGTTTCGCAATCTCTGCATTCGGCCTCAAAAGAGGGTCAAAGGTTTTGACTAGGTCGACTCTCGGCACCAGCACAACATCACTCTCCCGACGCAAAGAGTGACTCAACCAGTAGCGCGAGCCCTTCCACTTCATCTCACGACTATCCAAAGTCATCGTCAGGTTCCCGAAGCCAGAACTCATCACAAATGGGCGATTCGGTTCAATCTCCTCAGGCATCTTGAACCCGTAAAACTTTGCGAATGAGTCCAGTGAAACATAATCCACCCTCCCCACTCGGACAATCTCCCACACCTGCTCCGCTTGCAAAGATCCAGCCCATCCAAGAAAAAAACAGAAGATGAGTCGGGTCATGGTCGATCACACTTCCGATGGTCGATCAGCCGAACATTCCCCACACGTGCAGCTGCCCACAGTTTTCCGCCGAGCACCTCCGCATACTCCAAACGAATACTGCTTTGGCCTCGCAAGGATCGGCGTAGGTTACGAACAGCCACTCGCGCCCCATCCCGAGCTGCCTCTCTCACCTTTTTAGCCCAAAGACCCGCAAATATCCGCTCCCTTGTTGTGAGCCTCAGATTCCTGGAGCTCATGGGCAACCCGTCCTTTTCCCGTACCGTGGGATACCTAAGAATTTTTACGGGCAGAAAAAGATCCCGCACGACTCTCTCTAAAACCTCGCACTGCTGACCGTCCTTCTCCCCCAAAATCATCCAGTTGGGTTGCACAATCGAAAGTAGTTTTACGACAACGGTTGCCACTCCGCGAAAGTGCCCCTTTCGCCTCGCACCACACCTCCCCTGCGAACGATCTCTCTCTTCAACCCATGTGGACGCGTCTTTTGCATACAAATCATGCGGCCGGAAAAGAACATCCGCCCCTGCTTGTGCCGCAATTTTCGAGTCTGCCGCCGTCTGCTTCGGATATGCCACAAAGTCGGCCTTGGAGTTGAACTGGGTCGGATTCACGTAGGCACTCACCACAACCCGATGCGCCAGTTTGGCCGCTTGTCGAATTAAGGCCGCGTGCGCTTCATGCAAAGCCCCCATCGTAGGAACGAAAGCAATGGTTTGGCCTCGTTGCCTCCATCCAGACGACGCCTTTTGCATTTCGGCGGGTTTTGTCATAACCTTCATGTCTTAAGGAGCATACAAAATGTCGACCTACCTTCACAACCTCTTCGCCCAAAGAATTGGGGGACCCGGATAC
>Ga0214917_10002424_pt1 | contig 22638 bp, 15 predicted proteins | sample LL_1208_BB_MetaG_FD_177983 | JGI IMG/M metagenome (GOLD analysis project Ga0214917, IMG submission 177983) | Freshwater microbial communities from Lake Lanier, Atlanta, Georgia, United States - LL_1208_BB | ecosystem: Environmental > Aquatic > Freshwater > Lake | place: USA: Georgia | collected...
AGGCAACAGCCTGCTCCTGGGCTGCGCCTACCACTTCACCACTCCCAAAGGCCAACTGGGTAAGCTCCGCCGCTTCTTCCAAAAGGAGGCGCTCAATATCAATGACCTTTCTATTCAGTTCGAACCCCCACGAGGGGTCCGAATCAGCGGCCGTTGCTGGCTCCCCCAATTCGACCTCTATCCGGAAGATCTGGTTTCCCTGATCGAACCCTATTTCAAGTCTCTCATCGGAACCTGCACCCACCTCTACCCCGAACTCATCAAGCTTCTCCGCCACCAGGAACGGATCAAACCCCAGGACGATTTCCACCTCCCTTCATGAAAAACTCCATTCCACCTCTCGCCTGCCCCCTTCGACAGTCACCCTTAGTCCCTTCATCCCTTAACCCCTTGCTGTTTCTCCTCTCCCTGTCTCTCCTCTGCTCCTTCACCGCTAGTGCTTGGGACGACGATGACATCGACTCAAAGCCCTTTCATCAGTCCACGCATGAGCGTGTCCCGCAACCGCGGGGGAACATCGAAAGTTCAGTCATTGATTACGGATATAAAAACACATATCAGGCCAACCCAACCCACCGAACCTCCGTCATCGATTTTGGAGGACCGAAACGGTTGGCCCAAGAAGACGACTACGTCGCGCCCAAACAACTCAGAACCCAGATCCATCAGGATCCATTTGAGAACCAGAACCGCCTCCTTCGGGAGAGCACAGCCTCCCTGCAACGTGAAACCGAAAGGAGACAGGAGAACAACGCCATCCAACAGGCCAAGCAGGAGGCCTACTACGCCGAAATGGACCAGGAGAAATGTGAAATGACTGAGTTTCTCGGCGGGGTTTACCAGACAAAGTTTGCTGCAGTGCTCAGTCGTAACTCAGCCATTACCAGCGAAGGCTATGTTTTCCGGAGCGGAAACAACTTTGTTACCCCACGCGGGATCTACACCAAAACTGGGAACACCTATGCAGGACCCGCTAGCTTCACCACCCAGACAGGCACTCTGTTCTTTGGAAATAACCCTACGACGATTCAGGCAGGTGGCGCCTACTTCAGCGAGGGCGAGTCCGCCTACATCGTCAGCCCCAACTGCCGCAACACCTCCACCTGGCGCTCTCGCTAATCCTTAACCCCATAACCCCTTAATCCCTAATCTCCCCATGTCCCTCACCGCCTTCCTCATCACCACGATCTACAAGGTCTGTGTCTACATCGTAAGCCTCATTATCGGCATCGCTGCTGGCATCTGGTTCAGATCGAGGCTTTGAACTTCCAACTGCCCCATGTCCCCTTCCACCGAAAAACTATGAAACAAACCTGCCTTCTTATCTTAACTTTCCTATCCCTGAACATCTGCTGTGCGGAGGACCCTGTGTCTCAGGAGTTTCTTGCTGCCGTTTATATGGGAAACAGCACCTATATTGTTGCAGAAACAACCGCCAGCAGTGCGGGTGGGGCGATCGTCCGGTGCGGAGACACCTACCTTACTCCCCAGGGGGCGTATGTTCGTTGTGGGGACACTTTTCTAAAACCGGGTGGCGGCGCGGTGGTCGACTGTGCCGGAAGCTATGTTGGATCAACCAGCGCTGTGGTCCGGGTCGGTAACGGAGCCAACAATCTGACCTTTGTCGGAAGCGAAGGCGCAAGTATCGGGGCGGGAGCCACCGTCTTGCGCCCTCTTTTGATAACTCACTAACGAAAGGAGGTACATCATGCAACTAGCTCAACCGTGGGTGTTCGCCTGGGGAATCATATTGGGCGCATCCCTTGTGGGAGTGATGACTTTGATCTTTGGAACAAAGTAATGCTTCCCCTCGTCTCTCCCTGGTGACGCAGGGAGAGACGAGTTTTCACATCCACCTCCCGCCTGTCCCCGTCCACCATCATCCTTAACCCCTTAATTCCTTAATCCCTAAATCTCGCTTCAAGCCGCCTCTATCCTCAACCTAATTTTAAACTCGCCTCCCCCTGCCATCTCTCGCCTTCCACCTTCAACTTGTTCTAATCTATCAAAACCATGGGCTTTCGCTTTAGCCGCCGGATCTCACTCTTTAAAGGGGTTCGCCTCAACCTCTCCAAATCGGGCGCTTCTGTGTCGGTCGGAGGCCGTGGGGGTTGGCTTACCTTTGGCAAAAAAGGCACCCGTGCCACGGTCGGTATTCCTGGCACAGGAATGAGCTGGTCGGAAAAGATTGATTCCCCTGCTCCGCAACAGAGCAATCCTAGCTATTCCATTCTCGGTCTTCTTGTTCAGCTGATAGGCCTCGCATCCATCCTGCTACTTTCCGGAATCTTCATCTACGCCCTTATACAGACCTTCTCTCGCTAACCTCTTTCTCACACTCACACCTCCGAAAATCCCTCCCCCCCCTCCTCCCACCTTCAATTTTACTAGCCGTAAATTCAGCCTTACGTGAAAAACCGCCGGGCCAGCTCCGGCCACGCCCGGGGAAACTCAAAGGCTGGATGCCGCTGCCCGGACCACGGGGCGTTCACCGCCGACAGATGCTTGGCCAAAAAGTAGGCTGGCTCGAAATAATAAGAACGGATGCGGCTGAAGGCACGCCATGACGATTCCCGGTCCGGGAGCAACGGAACGCCTTGGGCGGCGAGAAAGTCCATCGCTTGGTCCCAATCGGCGCGCTGAATGCCACTGTCCGGCACCGCCCCACCCGGCTGGGCGCCCATCATTTGCTCCTCAAACAACCAGCCCACTATGCTGTTCTCGCTCTCCGTGCTGACGATGCGGGACATTTCAATCGCCCGCAGCGAGCGGAACGCTTGCGCCCCCTGCGCGAGCAGCCGGGCAGCACTCGTCGAAAGCTTCCCCTCAATGACCGTGGCCTGGAGGGCGACTCCATCCATGATGGCCAGCAGCGTGACCGTCCAGTGGCGGTCGCTCACCGGGGAGCGGAAATGGTTGAGCAGCGGGAAAATGTACTGGTTCATCCGCATCGTGCAGACCCAGTCCGCACACCTGCTGACTTCGCCGTCCGACCAGGCGATCTGCAACCGGTGCACCCGCGCCACCATCTCCGCCCCCCACCCCGGCTCCCCCACCAACAGCGAGATCTTGGTCATATAGCTCTCCCGGGCCGTATAGGCCGAAAAAAAGGTCAAGAGGAAGCCGATGAAGATCGCGATGATGGTTGATCCCGTGAAGGCTGCGACGAACATGACCGTCAGGGCGAGAAAGCCCGAGGCATTCACCACGCCGATCGTCGTTAGGCTCGAGCCGGCACGATAGAGAGCCTCCATCGGTGCGCACCCCGTCAGGCCATATTCCAATAGGCCAAAGACGCCGACGAAGATCAGGAACGTGATGGCCAGATACACCAACGCACTGACCGGGCCCTGCGCCGCCAGGCACTGGTCCAACTGCGCATAATTGCGCGCGCGATGGGCCATGCCGCGGAAAAGAACATGAACGGCGCGGCTGATCCAACGAACTATAATCTGGTGCTTCGGCCGCGGCACCAACATGCCCCAGACCACCGCCCGGGTCATCACCCAGAAAAGATACAAACCCGCCGCCAACGCGACCCCGCGAACCAGCAGGGCTTCCCCACCCACGGCATCTGCCAGGAACGGCATAAGCTCCATGACCGCCCCCGATCAGCCTTTCGCCGCCACGCCCAAGCTCCCCAAGGCCACCACTTTCAACATCCCCACAATCTACCCGATACAAATTCCCCGTTCCACCTCAGTTTAAGCCCACGCCATTCTCATTCTTGGCTTCTTCAGGCAGAGCGAGAACCCTTCAAATCCCCCCTTTCCGAATTCCGAATTTCGAATTTCGAAATCCCCCTCCCACCTTGCACCTTTCACTTTCTACCATCTTCCAATGATCAAAACGCCGGTGTTTTGGGGTCGAGAACTGAATCTTCATCCTAAACCATCTTCCCAAGCCTTCTTCCCCTTCTCATCAAAGAACACCATCTTGTTCTGTTCCACGAATTTAGTTTACGACCACGCATCATTCTTTATATGTGAATTTAGGTATTACATTTTTGTTATGGATTTTTACTCAGTAGAATTTGAGCCGTTTAGTGACATTCATATTTCTAACCTCCTCGGGAAGGTGGGAGTTTATATTTTGTGGGACACTCGTGCGCATAATCGCCCCACCTATATAGGTGAAGGGCTTATCCTAGAACGCTTTTGCAAGCATCGAGAAACTTTTGGGACGGAGTTTGATGGCTATGTTGGAGTCACTGGAGATACCACAAGAAAGTATTACAAGGAACATGGAGAGCTTCTTGAAGCAGTTCTCCTCTGGATATCGGAGCGCATAGGAAAGTTTCCCACAAGAAATAAGCAAAAGAATTACAAGTCCCCAATAGAAAGTCAGTTCAAGGAATCTGAGAGAGTACTGAATTGCCCGATTATTGGTGCTGACTTTTTTGAACATCCTGATTCCCCGAAAAACCTCCGTAAGAAAGAAATCAAGATCTCTAGAAAGAATGATAATTATTTTCTTTTAGAGCACCCTTGGAAGAAATTCGAAGACCCAATTCTTAAGTGTAAGTTTATTTAGCGTTCTGATCCTTCGTTATTTATTTTTAAATCTCCTCAACTCCTAGTTCCCTTAAATACTGATAGGTCCCGTCATAATACTCTGGCGCCCTAGTGGAATCCTTGGTGCTCCCCCTCGGCACGTAGATCACCATACCCTGACGCGCCCGCGTCAAAAGCACTCGATACGCATTCTTCTGATACATTCTACGTTCCACCTTCTGAATCCGGTCCCAGCTCGACCCGCAGAACGACCAGTTCCCCCACCCCGCACCCTCTTTTCGAAAATCTCCGTCCCACGCCACTAACGCCCAGTCCAACTCCAACCCCTGCACATCAAACTCCGTCGCTGCATCCTCAAGATAGTAGCTCGATCTCGTATCCTCCTGGTCGTTCAAAAACCAGTGCACCGGGTCCACCATTACCCGCACGTCAATCGCATCTGGCTTGAGCCTTGATCCCTTCGACGAGGCCACGATCCCATATCTCTCTGTCCCCCCAGCCTTTGCCCGCACCCAAGCCTTCGCCTTTTCCAAATCCCTCGTCAGCGCCATCGGATACAGCTTCTTCAGATCCGGAAAGATTTCCCGCGCCGTCTTCTCCTCAACGTCGAGTACCGCCCGTACCCATCGCGATAAGTTTTCTGCGCGGAACGAACGCATCGATACCGCTAAATGCAGCCCCGCATCCTTCACTACCGACTTCCGCCCATCCAACGATGGCAACACCCCACCTGCCCCAAATTCTACCTCCTCAAGATTCGGCGAAATATACACCTCCCAGTCCTGATACTTGTCACGCACCGCTTCAAGCCATGCCCGGATTCCTGCCTCGCCCCGATTAATCTCCTGCCCACCTCCCACCAAGCAGATCACCACCGCCCAATCCTTGTGCCGATCCATATACGACAATAAAAACTCTGGCTCCGAGAACTCAAAGTTCTTCACTCCCTTCTTCGCTTTCATGAAGGCACTCGTCATTTCCTTGTTCCAGGCCCGTTGCGCTTCATCAAAGATTACTACCCGATCAGCTGGGGGAGTCTTATCTCCCCTACTCGACACTCCCTCGTCACGAAAATGATGCACATTCTGAATGAAAGCTTTCACTTTCTGCCCTACCTCTCCCTTCCTTACCTTTTTTCCGGAATTCTTCTCTCTCGCTACCTCGTCTCTCACTAAAGCCTCTCGCAGCACTGCCACCAACGGCCCGTTTCCCGAAAGAAACACCGCATGCGTCTTCCCCGCCCCCTCCCTCCGCTGCGTTGCCTGATTCAGGCCTACCAACGTCTTGCCCGAGCCCGGTACCCCAGTCACAAAACAAATCACTTTCCGACTTTTCCCCTTCGCCTCCTCGACGATCTCGTCGATGCGTCGTGACGTTACTTGCAAGTTCTTTGCCCCAGCATCACTGCGCGAGATCGCTTCCACAGAATGCTGTGCGTAAAGCGCTTGCGCAGCCTGCACTATCGTCGGTGTTGGCTGATAAGGCGCATTCGACCACGCCAGCGCATCTACCGCCACTCCTTTCACCTCTCCGAGGATCTTTGTAATTAACCCCGATAACGCACCCTTGCCGACCCGTAAGGGGAAATACACCCCGTCCCGGTGTGCCCCACCTAGCCCGCTATCCCCACCCGTCGCCTCCGTCGCCACTAGAAACGGCACAATCGGCACTAGATGGCTCCCGAGGTGAAAATTCTTCAGATCCAACGCATAGTCCCACGCTTGGTTCAGCGCATGCCGGGAAAACTCCCTTTCCCCTACCTTAAATTCCATAGCGAGGATTACCGGCCCAGAGACCACTACTGCATCCACCCGACTCCCAATCCTTGGCACTACAAACTCCAGAAACAAATGTCCATCCACCCCTCCAAACCCCTCCCTTAGGATTTGTAATTGTTCCACCCACGCATCCCGCTGCGTTAGGTCGATCGGGAACTCCGTCCTCTGCGCCATTTCCCCCAGAATCTCCTCATCCCGCGCATGAAGAAATTCACCTAAACCAGCCGAGAAATACGCCCTTTTCAATGTGGTTAACTTAACAGGTTACCGAGCAGGTTTTGACTATTAAATATGCGACCGCCTAGACAGTGGGCTTTGGTTGCCAACATAACGCACCATGTTCCCGTTTATTCGATATCGAACACCTGCTGCTTTTGTTTGTACTACTAAAATAGATTCACATCATTCACATCGGATTGCAGTTGCACACGTGCACCATGCGTAACTGGATAAGACAGTGTGTGTTTCTCGACTTCCTCAAGAATGCCGGGGCGTTGAATACGTCCCACAAGCCATCTCCTTCTCCAGAACGCAGCAAGATTAGCAGTGAACTGCTTGGCTTTAGCAACAGATAGGAAGTATTTGGGTTTGGCGTCCATACCGAGCAGAACCTCCCTGAAGTTCTTAGCAATTTGAATTCCATAAACGACACGAGGATTGCCGTGCATCAATAAATCGTCTGCAGGTAGGCCGACGCTCGAGAGACCGTCGCGTAATTTACGCATCAGCGGATTAACTCCTTCGCCAAATATGCTGTTAACCTTGCGACCTATTCTACCGCGGGGCATCAGTGTTTCGAGATAGTCAATAGATGCTTTACTAAAGTGATAAGAACCATAACCGCGGCTGATTCCTAATTCTTCATATTTTATTACATCGTCGCCCTCACCACCGACTTCAGCAATAGGAATACGAATGCGGTTGTATTGACTTGAACCTACCCCGTATAGACTAGTCGTAGCGAGCAGCACAAGGTTCGGAGAGCGGATCACAGTATCTCCTTTTACGGAAGAGGCGATGATACTGCTCTGCATGCTATAGCGAGCGCGATAGAGGTTTACGACTTCTGGGCTGGTCAGCATCATGCAGACGAGTTTACCGCCTAGCAAGGTGTTGTAAGGAGCAACTGCGCCGCAGATGATTATATCCATCATATCAACACCGACGTGCTCCGCCTTAACAAGCCGGACGAGTTGGCGAATTGCATGTTTTCCGTTTGGGGATTCAAGCGTCTTCTTCAGAGCTGCCGACGATTTGTTCGATAATCCCGCCTTTCGAAGATCGCGACGAACACTGAGCAGTAGTGCAAGTGTCTTCGCTCGCTTTGACCTAAAAAGCGGTGTCAAAGCCTGCTTCTTCCAATCTGCGGTGCCACTGGTTTCACTGGTCAGGTTTCGCTTATGCTCAGACGCAGCCGAATCAAACTGGTGTAATTTTGCCGCTTTGACTGATTCTTCTTTGAGCTTTTTAATTGCAACTTGCGATGGGTTTGTGAGGTCCTTTTTTTGTAAGACGCCGTTACAAATCAGATCTGCCATGTAGATCGCGCCTACCAGGCGGTCGACGGATTCATGAACCCAACGACACCATTTTGTAGTTGGGTTCTCTTTAAGTTTTTTAACAAATACATCGGAATCCCACCCGATCCATTGGTCACGCTCTGTTTGTTGCGCCATCGAACTACCCAGTGCAGCTATGCCTATGACCGGATGGTTGGGAGTTGCAGCATCCCGAATCAGCAGCAACATCGAACGTCCAGGCAACGATTTGTAGGTGCTGACCCAAGTGTGGCGAAAATAACGCCAGATGTCATTTAATCTCAATCCAGTCAACGAACACAAAGCGTCAGTTTGGACAGACTGTATATAAGGCGCCACTGCACCCTCCAATAATTCGCTTCTCTTCCGCTCATCCATTTCAGATGTCGCAACCCTGAGTTTGTCGGCTAATTCACGACCGTCACGCATGAGCGAAAAGACTGAAACCCATCCTTGAGGCCCTAGGCGACGCTGTTCCATGCTCTTTATGAACTCAATAACTGATGGCTCCCGCAATTGTGCATCCCGTTCAAAAAGATGCCCCGTACGGATACGCTGTTTAATGTCCATAGGTGTCGCACCTTCCGTCTTTGGTTCCTCTAGAACGATCTTTTGGCCTCGCTGTCTGATCGACCAGCCTTGCGCGAGAATATCCACCACCACACTTGCACAGAATTGCAGCGCCAGCGTCGGGCGCAGAGTTGGACCAAGCGAAATCGCTTCAACGTCTTTACGGGCTTGTTCAATAACTTCAGGGATGGCGAACTTGCCTGCATTGCCGATCCGCCGGACAAGTTGTCGGCAGAATCTCTGAAATGCTTTGCGCTTTTTGCCAAGTTTTGGCTCAAGCATTACCAGTCGTGGCTTCAACTGAAAAATGTTGCTAAGATGTTGCTCCATGATTCTCGAAATATTTTAGACCAGCCTAGCGTACGCTTATTCTGCCCAAGGGAGACTTCCGCCCGAGCTGCAGCGAGGATCATTAATTCCAAACTGTGCCTCGCTTCATCAAACGGACCGTCACCCGGCCTCGATGCCTGGGAACACGCTAAACGGACGAACGGATGCTGCTCGTTCATAATGACCTTGAGACATGCGCCATCCAACAACGGCAAGTAAAACGCTAGCTGATCAAGTTTACCCCATTGAAATCGATAATCTAACCCCCCAACCCGTCCTCGTCCGCCACGACGTAACACCACCGTCTTTTGGATGGCCTGCACCGCTTGTTCAGGTGGTTCGATTAGGTTGTCAAACCGACAAGCAAGACTTTCAGATTTTCTTACCATATGAACACTGGATTTAACTCCAACAAATGCTTGGCGCGACCGCCCGTTCAGTTCCCGTGCCGTCCGCTCAATGTCTGGCGTAAGAATGGTGTTAAGCTTTTCCGTAGGGTGTATTTCTTGCTTTGTGTGCGTAACCCCAAACAACTCATCCAAATCAGGCTCAAAACAAACCTCGCAACGCCACCAGTCATCATAGTTCTCGCGGCGCTTCTGCCCCATAAAGAACCAGCCTCGATCGATCTCCCGCCCGGCGCGGACAATGGATACCCCCGCGCCTTTCGCGATCCCCTTGATGTTCTTTTCTTGGTTAGTCAAACTATGCCACTTTTCAACCGGTAGTTCGGTAAAACGCACTTTCACCAATGATGTCGACGGCTTGCCTTTGCCATCTGTAAAAGCCACCTCATATGATAATTCTGGGCCAAATTCGGTAGCGCCGATCAACCCACAGCTTTCACGCTGAAACAACGGGTCTAAAGGTTTGACCGATTCACCGTTTAAAGTAATGAACTTACCAGCCCATAGTTGCATTCGAAATAATCGCCCAAGCTCCAGTCCTAGCCGTTTCACTAGCGGGGCAAGGTAACGGTTCTCAAGACGATCGCACTTTCGCCATATCACGGTAGTTCCCATCTTGAACGGATGCACCTTTAAGAACTCGCTAACAGGAATTGTATTCGCTGAAGGAATATCCTCTCGCCTGCCCGAGCTAATTTCATCGGCGTCGAGATAAGTTGCTCTTGCGGTAATTCCTTCACAACTAGTGAGAATCTCTATTCGCCGCGCGTGACTCAAAGATGCATTGGGTAAGCCCATGCCATAACGACCGTAGCTCTTTCGTTCGTTGAAGCGCGAACTCCACCCAAATCGCATCGCGTTGCTGCATGTATTCTCGTCCATTCCAGTGCCATTATCCGATACACTTACGCGTGTTTCCGAAAGATTCGCTCCCTCCGTCCTATTAATAACGACCTCCACGCGTGTAGCATTTGCTTCAAATGAGTTATCGATCAGCTCGGCCAGTGCAGAGCCAAGATTCTTATAGCCAGAGTCACGCGTTGCTTCGATAAAATGTGAGGCAACGACCAGAGGGGATGCGCGGCTTATCATAAGCTTGGGCTAAAATAGCTACGCACAAGCGTTACATTGCAATACAAGATACCCACCAACCAATACCCCTTGTTCATATTTCTTCTTTACGCTCACCTGCATCGACAACATATACCTCACTGTTTTGCGTAAACGAGAACTTAACTCCCTTGGGTCCAGCATTAACTCTGAGCGCAAGACAACGTATCGATCGTGAATTCACTCCTATCTTATCAGCGACTTCCTGAGGGAGATGCAGATTTGTACGAAAACCTGCAACATCATCACAAATATAAACTCCTAATGCAGCTGATTCAAAAATGGATAGCGGTGTCGGGGCATAGTCGATAACATTCGCCTGTTCAATCACTCTGTAGTCGATGGATTCCCAATATTTAACACAAATACCGCGGACATGGCAGTATGAGCACTTTGTAGAATCTGGTTTTGCCGGCAGGTCGCCAGCCACAACTTGCTGATCAACTTTTTTTGCACGCTGACGGAATTCGGTCAATAAAGACTCTAGAACATTCTTATCGGGCAATGGAACGTGAAGAGATTCATTATTTTCTGTGTAAATCAGGCGTAGTTCTGTTGGCATTCTTCCGGTTATCGCCAGATAAAGTGCAGCGTAATATATTATTTGATGGATATGATGCTCCTGCTTATCCCCGCTTTTAAAATCTATAATCTTACCTCTGATGATAAGATCTGCTTGCCCACACAGTTTTGATTTTGGATCTTTCAGCCAACTCTCTGCACCGTCAAAGACTCTAGGACGTTGGGATGTCGATGGCGTGCCGGAGGTATTGTGATGATCCGAAGTACTAATATAGCTAGCAGCCTCGCTAAATGCTCTTAGCAACTCTTCAAGCCGAACTTGGCCTGCAAGCGCTTTACTATTTATTCTTGGATTGGCCTCGTTACTTTTCGACCACTCTTGGATCATTTCCAATAAAGTTCTTCGAGGTCGAAATTTGTTACCGCACCCTTTGCGCACGTCGTGTTCATACCTCTCAATTAGACCATGAAGCAGTATGCCTTCTAAGCTTCGCTTGCTTGGCTTTTCCGGAATGGGACCGTTGAATTTAGGGATTGTTAATTTGGATACTGCCCACTTGTAGGGACATTCATCAAATGTACGAAGGGAAGAAAACGACCACGTTTCAGGCGAAATGGGTTGAACTAAAGGTGCACCAAATACAAATGTTGGGGGTGAACCCATTTTCTAATTGGGTAAAGAAGTTTTACTGTTTCGTTTCTGCAAAGCTGATTTCACGAAAGACCTTGGTATATTAGAAGCCATTATCTTTGTCAGATCCATTTGAGCGCTTGCGATAGCCTTTACCTGATTCATTCACCTATTAAGTATTTTCTTACAGAAAGATGACACGATGGCAGATTCCGAGTGAGTTGATAGGCGTTTAGTGGGCGTAGCGAGACTGAAGCACCATCCAGATCTTCAACCAGTCCTGAGCGATATTGTTCTGCAATCAGTGCATGTGTAATACAGACTGCAACACTTCTACCTTTGTATTTCGCAAGAAGAGGTACTTTATGACCATCGACGGCCCCACCTATTTCTGTTGAGATGCCATCTAAGTCGAGCATTACCTTCAATCCATGTAGTTGATTTTGCTGGTCCAACACCAACCCATCAAGAGGGGTTTTACCATCGAGGATTAAATCAAGAAGATCTAAGGCAAGATGGCGGTCAAGCCGCGTATGGTAAAACTGATTATAATAATGTCGCAGGCAACGATAACATGAACGATCACAACCTTCCCCATGTTCATCGTCACACGCCAACACCTTTCGCACGTAATTACGTAGTAATTCCTCCATCGAGCCACCAACCCGTTCGGAATAGCCTGCACCGCCGGACAATGTGTCGAACATATAGATTTCAGCAGCAATAGAGGCCCCATTGCCACTCTGACTGATGAGCCGATATCCGGCGCTAAACTCGGTAAAGTCCACATCAAACATCCTGCCAGCTGCGAGAGGAAGCGCGTCGGCAAGCGTCTGCAAGGCATCTTGCAAGGCGCAATATTCGGCCGCCATTGCCCGAGGAGTTTGGCACAGGGGTGGCCTAATCTGAATTCGGAGGATAACCAGGTCGGTGACAAAACGGTGACCAAGAAACACGGGGCCTTTAATCTCTCCGTTGCATTTTATGAGCCGCGCATTTCTGCGGTCCGCGGCTAGCACCTTGTAAGGAGTAAAGTGTGATGGCGATGGTGGTCCCGACTTTGCAATCTTGGCCCTCCCGCAGGCATCACATACATGAAATCCGGATTGGTCGTCTGGATCGCCTTTGTTGACCACTACTAGTTGGGCGTCTGCTCGCCGGAATACTTCAAGGCTTTCACTCAACTTACAAACGAATTGCTGCTTGTCTTCGCTTTGTTGCAATGGAACTGGAAACTGTGCTGGCGTAGCAATGGAATAGTCGGCGTCTTCATCCAGCGCAGTTACTTCACACCCATCTTCGGGTAGGAACACCTCTGGGGTGATCATTTCAACAACCCGTAGTTTTCCGATGCCACAAAGCGGGCAGTCAACGTTTTCCCGCGTCGCTCCGTTCGGGGAGCCAACATCTTCGACGTAACAGCAATGTTTCTGATCGCAAAACACATAAGGCTTACGATGCGGGTTTTCAAATAGCGGGCGTGCGCGTTTGACGTCAGAAAGTGATACATTGGCAGTAACCGCAACCGATTTGTAGGTGCCTTTGTCAATAGTTAGCAAACGCCCGGGAGCGTATTCTGAAAGCGCCCGCGCTATCGCTTGTTGTGGAGCATACTTCGCCACAAGGTCGCGCATCCCTGCATCCCATTCCTCCACACGAAAAGTCGTGAGATTGGTCGGAAATGCATAGGTCGGTAGAATCGCCTCTGACAAAAGGAACTCCAATAGCTTTGTTCGTTCTGAATCATTCATCCCGGCTTCGCGGTCAATCATCTCCTGCGCCTTTGGCTTTAACTGGCTTAGCTTAGTAAGAAAGTCTTGGGCCTCTGCGGTCGCCCACGCCGTCACGTCTTCGACATCCTCTAAATGATTGCCAAGCCACGATTTCACTTTAGCGCCAATGCCTGAAGCGACCTTCTCCCCCATCCATTGCCTGAAATCCGACAACGAGCCTTCGGTATTTTGTTCAAAGAATCCCTGCAATGTCCCCAGACTGCTCAAGACATCAGGTGATGATGCCCCCGGGCGCTCAGAGAAATATTCCTGAAGCAAATACGAGCGCACATGTCTTCGCGCAATCTTGGCGTTGTTAACTTTAACCGTTAGCTTTCGTGGAGAACCAGACGCGATCTCATCAACGTGAGAAAAATAATGATTATCATGCGCCCCGCCCTGGCAGTAAGTAACTACGGTTGAAACTGCTGAACCTCGTCGGCCAGCACGACCCGCCCGTTGCTGGTAGTTTTCCCGCTGAGGCGGTACATTCCTGAGTCCAACTGCAACTAGCGACCCGATGTCGATACCGACCTCCATAGTAGTTGTACAGCTAAGAACATCCACAGCGGGTTTATTTTTCGGGTCAGCGAGAACATCTTGGAATCGCAATTCATATTCCTCTGTTTTCACCCATCCAGTCGTCGCCTCCTTGTGAGAAAGTTGCGCGGTGTGCTCTTCCGCTGAAAGTAGTCTAGGAAGCGCCTTTCCATCGTGGGCCGCTTTCACAGGATTTCTCCAAAAACCTTTTCTACTTTGTATATAAGCATCAATGTTCGGATCAAATTCTTTTGGGTCAGCGCTTCCACAACGCGGGCAGCATTCAAGTAGCCGGTAGGGTGAATCCGTAAAACAGGTGCGGCAGCGATACCACTTATGATCCAGATCGATTTTCAATACTAATGTTTCTGGTTTGAGGTAAAATCCACTCTCCCCGGTACTAGTGAGATAGTGCGCGAACACATCTTGGAGGCCTTGTTCGAACTCCTCCGGAATGAAGCCTCGGCTACTAAGAATGTTAGCGATCTTTCTCTGAAACTTTCCTTTATGCGCCCAGTTTGGTTTAGGAAAACCGGCAATTTCTAATCTGAGGCGGCGCTCGAAATCTTTGTCTATAGCAGTATCCGAGGCCAACTCATCAATCCACGTCATCGCAATCTCATAAACTGCCAGCTGTTTCTCTTCTCCATATTGTTCAAGCAACGGCTTCAAATACCGGGGTGCAGGGCTCAGCCATCCTGCACAGATGAACCTCATGGAATAAAGGCCACCACAGGCTTGCCGATATAATTGGGTCTGAAAGGCTAGCGGTGAATTAGCTAGCCCCCCATCACTTAAAGCGGCCTCCAAGTCTTCATCAAATATACCCTTGAATGTGCGAACGTCTGCCCGCACCTGCTGAGCATCATTTCCCGAGAAAGGGCTGACTTTGGCTTCAGCGCAGGCGGCAATAAATGGAACATAGGCATTTTTCAACTGTAGCTCCTCACGCCGCTTTGTTTTTAATTTGGAGTAGCCTCGCGCTAATAATTCCCTGAAAGCATCTGATTCCACCTCCTCAGGAATGGCTTTTGCAAGTCGGGCCGCTTTCTGCCGACCGTCTGAAAAGATGAGCACCTTCCGTCCTTGGTTAGGGTATTCATACGCACTTTTTGAGCCATCAGCTGATTGCGAAAAGAGTTGGCGCTTGATCAACTGACCAAACGGCTGCTCACCCTTCGTCCGCAAATCCATGATTCTGCTCGGCTCATTTGAGCCACGGCGTGTTACGCGGTCGCACTGAGGGCATTTTTTGAACACATGGGATGGCTCAGGGGTCATGGCAGCGGAATCGTCGAAAGCGTAGACTAACAGCCACCCCTCTTTCTGATTAGGTTCAGTCCATGCAAGTTGGCCTGACGTGATGTTCAGCCAGACTGATCGCTTTGGGAAATTCGATGCCTCTAGAGTCACCATTAATTCCATTTCTTGCAAGGCAAGTTCCGAGCCCGAGGATTCGTCCCCAATTCCAGTAGTTGATTCGTGCCACAAGAAAGTCGGCCTCTGATCTTTTGGCACGTAACCCCTTAAGAATACTGCACCACAATCACGGTGTGTCAGGATTTCAAACACTCGTGCCCCGCACTCGCACGCCACACGAGGCTCAGGATAAAGCCTTCCCAATAGTGAACTTCTGGAAGGATCTCGTTTCGAGGAGCAATGGGGATTTATGCATCCATAAAGACCAGACAGCCCTCTAAAAAAGAGGTGTAAGCGCGCCGGCATGAACACCTTATCGGTTTTGTTGTCGCGCGCGTAATTACATAGTCGCAACAGACTGTCCATCGCCCGCGTCCTCACAGGCCCATCCAAAACATCGGGAAATATTTTTAGGGCGACCTTATCAAGCACGATTGCTTTTCCACTTACTTCCGTAACCAGCCATTTGGCTGGCCCGAAGTTTGAGAGCAACGCGAAAAGATCATTTGCTGGACTTACACTGGAAATGGAAGACCACCCCAGTTTTTGTCCCAAGTTGTTGAGCAACGCGGCGACTTTTGTCGTATCATGACCCTGTGTTGATAGTTCGTTTCCATCGAACTGCGCCAAGGCAACGGCTTGTTGTTGCGTAGCTGCCGCGGGTTCACTCCACTGTTCCGGGGTCCCTCTTATGAAAGCTATATCAGCCACGTTTGTCCGCGGCAGCCCAGTCAGATCACAAGCAAATTCGCGAGCTGCTGATTCGTCATCAGCAGATCCTCCTACACTTGCTGTTGTTAGAATAAACCTTACCCGGTCCCGCTTTATCCCCAACCGGGCAAACAACCTCCGCAAAAGAAAAGCTACCTCTGCACCAGTCGCGCCGCGATACATGTGCGCCTCATCAAGGACAATCGTTAGAAAAGTGCCCTTGTTTTCTAGCCATCTTGCTGTTTGTTCGAAAATACTGCGCTCAATCGGACGCAGCATCATGTATTCAAGCATTGAGTAGTTGGTAATCAGAATATCAGGGCAGGTCGCTTGAATCTCGTGTCGCATAAGCAATTCAACGTCATCTGCGCCGGTCTTAAGCCGGTCTTCCCAACGCCCACCATCTTTTCCAAAAAAGCGCTGAACATCCTTGGCTGGCCATTTGCCTCGAGCCTTCAATTCGTCCAGGAGCTTTTCGTTATCTAGGATTTTCCGGTAAAAATTCTGGATCAGGTCTTTGCAGCGTCGCTTGTTTAAATCAGAAGTTATTTCGCCGGCAAATGGCGTCCGGCTAGTATACATCCCAAAACGCACATGCCTACCACGTTGCTGTTCCATTAATTTTGCTACGTCTTTGTTGTTGAGAATTCGGCGCATACGTGCCAATTGATCAGATACCAGTGCATTCATCGGGTATAGGATCAAAGCTCTACATCCAGTTTGTTGGGTTACATTCTGGCCTAAGGCGCACTCCTCTGCCAGGCCACCAAGAATTGATAAAAGGAAGATTTCGGTTTTGCCCGAGCCAGTGCCCGTAGCAGCCAACACGTCGAGTCGATCTTTCAAGAATGCTTTGAGCGCAAGAGCCTGATGCCCGTAAGGTCTGGGAAAGATTCCGCTCTTCTTTATCTGCGCCAGAGCAGTGAGAAGTTTTTTTGTGGCGGGCGGTAGATCGAGTTTTGAGTATTCCTCCGTTAGGACATATGCCGGGGTCGCTTCGAGAAAAGGTTGCTGAGCGATGGTCGCTTCATCGTTAAGTAAAAGCTTTCGCTCGCGAACAACGGATTCATCGCGCACGTGGTATTGTGCTTCCAGATACGAACGCAAATCATCGCCCAGCCCCTGAATCACACTCTGAATGGTTTGCTGCTCGCTCATATTAAATTTAAATGAATGTTAGCACTGCGAAGTAGAATTATCACTAACTCAAGTGCCTCAAACTCCACTTCTACCATCCAGCCGCTTTTTTCTTTTTCTTCAGTAACAGATGAGGCACAGGCCAAAATTCCAGATGTCCACGCTTCCGGCAACATGTCTGGCAGATAAAATGTTCCACCTTGGTTGCCCTGCTTCATGCGTAACTCGTTCAAGGTACCCGCCATTTTTTCGGCTAGCAAAATCCAAAGCCGGGCCTCTTCCTTCTCCAACTCAAAACACTCTTTCCAACACTGGCCAGGCTTTGCTGTCATCAGATAATAGAAAGGGGGTCGCATCCCTGTCCGCGCAACAACGAAAGCTTCTGCAGGAAATTTGTTGTGCCAACGATCGCCTCGTGTATGCCCACGACGGAAACCGGCGTTGTAGTAAACGGTTGCCTCCGTTGGTGGACGGCTCACTGTCCGCAAGGGCAACCGAGACGACAACTGGGCATACTTCTTCTCCGCTGTGCTTGTCAACCACTCACAAACCTCAGAATGCTCGGTATCTTGGTTAAATTCCTCAAAGTCCCCATGCAATTTAACCACACGTCCAACTGTACTATCTAAAACTGGGCCAATCCCCTTATCTGCATGCTCACTCAGTTCAAGGGGCAAGCCACCGGCAATCCGACCCCAGCCGGTTGTAAGTCGTACAATTCTTGATTCACGGGGAATATAGTAACCATGGCTAATGTGACCAAGGTCTCCCAGTTGGACCAACAAATCCACAATCCATGATTCAGAAAATTGGGGAACCGTCTCGTCATAAAGTGCCCCGAAGATCTTGGACACTTGGGCTGTAATTGCTGCTTTGTGAACCGCGACGGGCTGGCCTTCATCTTTATTCTGTGCCTTTTCCTTAACTTGTGCATAGAGCCGCGTCGCGACCATGCGGGCCCTTTCTAGCGCCCACCTTTGAGTAGGCCGCCAACTCTTGTAGTCATCTGTGATGCACAGACCGGCGCACACAGAATGTGCAGCGGTTGAGGCTTTAGCCATTGTGATTTAGGATCTCTTTCAAATCCATCAAGCTCTTGTCATTTGCCCATGCAACTTTATGCGCCTCTAAAACAGCGATTACGTCCTCCGGCACACAGCGCGGCAGGCACCAATATTTGAAAAATAGTCGAGGCACATCCCCCGGATTGTCCGCAGTTTTTCGCAACGCAGCGAATGCTCGCCGAAATAATGTTTCATGAGCGGAAAGCGCGAACAATGGCAACCGGCGGAGGCCATCTCCTACTTCCGCAAACTCTTCCACCGTTACCGCCTCAAGGCTAGGCAGTTGTTTTGCAAAAGCGGAGAAAACACTCAATCCAGCACCGACCTTCCCCGCATTGAACCGCAGGACGCGCTCATCAATCAACGGTCCAATTGGATAATCAGAAGTTACTTGCATCTCCGAATTCGCTTCCAACGTCATCAAAACCACTTCGTCGGGTTTCTGGATTCCCAGCGCCTGCTCTAACACCGCACGGCGGATCGATCCCAACACTAGCGGAATGTCAGACCGGTTCGCGTTCTGCAAGATTCGCGGACAACCCTTGTATTCGCTGGAAACTAATATTCCCCAATCGATAGGATCTAGCAACCCTGCCGGCATGTCAGCCCAAACGGTCGCCGGTTGCCCGAGGGCACTTGCAATTGCGCCAGCAAGAAGGTCAGCGAACAGCGACCTGAACGCGATTGGTTGACCCGCCGCCAAGGCGGCCTGGCAAACCGCGGTGAGTTCCATCGAAACCAACGGCGATATATTGCAGGACTTGAGATTGTTGAAAATAGCCGACTTTAGATCGACGGCCTGCGGGAGTTCCGAAACTGGACGTTGAATCCGGATCAGGGGGTCACTTCGTTCAATCAACCGCTCTGCCGACTTGTGGCTCGCGCCCACCCACGCTCCTATCATCGCCATGCTTTCAGGCGATTGAGCAAGCCGCTTTAATTCACCATCAAAAGCTTTCTGCGCGTCAGCTTTTGTCGCCTCGACTTTATTGCCAAGAACAACCAGGTCTTCTTCCAGTTTTGTTTTTTCTATATTTATGCTAGCAAGTTCTTTCCTTAGTTTGTCAATCGGCTGCTGTAGATTTGCAGCTGTATCTTTAAGGATTTTGATTTCTTGTTCGTTTTCACTAATAATTTTAGTGTTTTTTTTCTTCCATTCCGTTTCTATTGCCACACTTACTGAACTGATTTTAAGTATTTCTTCTGCTAGGTTCTCGTCGATTTGTTTTGATGATCCAAGAGCTTCCAATGCTCGAGGCAAAGATTCCATAACCCATTCAGAACCATCCTCATCTTTTATCTCGGCTAAAGCAGCTGATAATTCCTGCTTTTTTTCTCGTGAAAGCCACTTAAATTCATTTATATCACTAGCTAACTTTAGACGCCTTTGTATTGCATCCTTTGGGTTTAAGATAAGTGGATGTCCATTTGAGAGTAGTGACGTATCAACTAGCTTAATTTCCTGCCTAGCCAATTGAATATCGATAATCTTAACATCCTCATAGCGATGCACTTGTCTTTGAGTAGTCAATTTACCATCTGGCAACAATGATAATGGTCCAATTATTTGATTCTTGCCGAGTTGCACGTAAACCGTCCCATCACCCAACAAGATACTACAGTTCACCTTCTCTTTGTATGTGTTTAGCCAATCCCATAACGCAAGGTTCGCCGAGACTCGCTCCCATAATGGAAAATGGATGACTCTAGCAAGCGAAGTCAAAGTACTCGAAACTTTCCATGGACGACCCGGTACTTCCGGTTGCTGACAGTTGAAAAGACCAATCTGATTTTTGACTAATGGTCCCCCATTACATGCCGACACATGCAAGTAGACTGTGCCTCGGTCAGGAAATAAATCTTTAAGCCCATGTATTGTCCACCCTTTCGGACTATTGATCCAAACACGAACGGAGGGAAAAGCTATGTCCTTCTTCGGTGGAACATCTATACAACCAATGATTTTTCTGGTCTCGCTCATAAAGGCATTGATCTGATTGAGTAATTTGAAACATGACCGCGGTTAAAGGCATCGCGGAGCCGGGCTTCTCGGCGGCATCGAGACGCAACGGTTGGAGATACCGATTTCTGCTTTAGTTGATCCACTGCTCGCTTTTCTGGAAGCAACATAATGTCCGGGTGACCCGACGCTGACAAGGCACAAGGGAAACGCGAGATCCTAAGAAAGGTAAGCAACTTCTCCACAGACGCTGTGTGAGGAACTGTGAGGCGTTGACCACGCGCATTGCTAGCTTTGATTTCAACTGCCTCTGGAATGTTCGCAATCGCTACCAACTTCACTGTCCCACGCACTGCAGCCACTAGCATATTGGGCAATTGATGAGCGGACCACTTTAATCGAGTCTTGTTAATGGAACTCGACGCAAATTGAAATTGAATCCGCGCGCACAGCGGAGAAACCGTGTCATCTGAGTAATTGATTTCAAGAAGAAACCAGACTGGACCGTCAGAATGGGTAGCCAGACCAATGCGCAACATTTCTGTTTGCATTTCAATATTTCTCAGCTGGATCACAAACTCTTTAGCATCATTTAAAGGAAGATACTCAGTTGTGATAGGTCCTGTCATCCTGTGCTGTATGAGCAAGCGCGTATATTTTGGGTAACCGTCGCGTGCTATTTTTATAAAGACTGCAATTATTGAATCCCTCGAAACTTCCCAGCAATCTGGGGCTAGCTCGTAGACGTTAGCTGGGCTCAGAAATCCATAGGTTGCTACTTTGGCTGTGACCTCAAAATAAAGCAGCGACTTAATATTCTCCCGAACCTGGAAGCTTGGATTCTCGGGTATCTGGATTAGAACGGCATGCAATCCATCTATTGTAGTTAGTGCTATCGGTGCTAACGAAGTGTGAAAACCAACAATCGCTTCCCTGCTAATCACGATATGCCCCCCTGGCTTAAGTTGCCGGTGATTCGCGATCCGAACCGCCTCACCTTTTGTATCACGGAATACCGCGGGCTTATCGGCAAAGCCTTCTACCCGATATGGCTCATACTTGCCATCTGAGAGCTTAGCTTTAATGAGATAATTATCTTCAGGTGAATCGATTCGGAAGTATTGCTGTCGAAGTGAAGAATGGTGCTCATAGGGCTTTAATCGCTCGCCAGAAAAGAATTCTACTCGGCCTGCAAGTCTCAACCGACCCACTTTTTTAGTTGGCCGAAACCGTACCGCAAGGGATACGAATGGTTTGCCCCTTATAATATTCTGATTTGCAACTAGGACAGCATCGAAACATTCATATTCGTGCTGAGAAAGCGGAACTTCTCGACCAAAGTTCTTCGAATAGCGTTCACACTCATCGTGATCCGTTCCACGTAGATGACGGAAGTGCTTACAGACAATGGCACCAGAGGCGAGCGCAACATCTGTCTGGCACAACGGGCAAATATAACGGCCTAAAAAAGAACTCTTCGATGTAGCCGCAGCCCACACGCGCCGATTTAGTACTGTGTCAAACGCGTCTTCCACGTTCCTCCTTATCGCAATCTGCAGACTGCATATCTGTACCGGCCATCATTTTCACAATATAAATCTTTTTATCCGATTACCTCCCGCGACCCAGTTTTTTCATCCTACCTCAATATCCGGCAGCAAAGGGTATTCTTTAGGGTAAATCTTACCATTTTATGGTGTCTCCGATTCCATCAAAAACCATCCTCGTAGGTTTTTTACGTACTCTTCCGGGAATCCATGATCACGACACCCCTGGAATATTATTTCCGCATACTCCGTAGCTGGCTTTTTGGGAGGCACCGGCTTGGCTACAAAGTATGTGAAGGCATTGATAACCAGTCCTGATGCGAGGTTTTTGACGTAAAAGTCTCCAGCATCTCGGTAATAATGCTCCGTCCCTTTCCAACAACCCTCATCATTGTCGAGGCGTTTTATATCGCCTGGGGTAAGTTTATATAGTCCTCCTAATACTTCATCTCCCGGAGATTCGATAATACCTGCACAATAATTAACACCATCATTCTTCGCTTTGTTACAGACCACCCGATGGTTAGCCAAAACGGCGATTCCTACCAATTTATGACCAGGGCAACGCTTCCGCATTTGATCTAGTGAAAGATTTGAGCCGAAGGCGAAGTAGAGCCTTTTTTCGTCCTCTGCCTTTGGAATCTCACTCAAAGTTTGGTCCCTCAAAATTCTTACGGTACTGGTTCCCTTCCTCGTCCTGGGAATGCAATACCATCAACGCATCATCAGGCCACACGTGATGCTCCTTGGCAACTTCCAGCATCAGGAACGCCCGGGTAAGCATGGCCCTTAAGAGTGGCTTAGCATCCTCCGGCTCTGGCTGGTTCTCCGCCAGGTGCTCCAGTGCTCCCTGCGCCAACAGTTCGTAAAAGCCGTACTTGTTGCCGTAATCCAGCCAGCCATCGAACAGATCCCGCATCTGGAACACAAACCATGTCGCCGGCCCCGCATGCCTCGTCCGCACCGTCAGGTCATGGTCGAAGTAGTTCGGATCATTGAATTCCGGCGCGTAGCGCATTCCCTCAGCGGGACGCGAGGAACGAATAGGTCGGGGGCGGTGTAAGGGGACCAAATCCGTCTTAAAGTCA
>Ga0214917_10002425_pt1 | contig 22636 bp, 26 predicted proteins | sample LL_1208_BB_MetaG_FD_177983 | JGI IMG/M metagenome (GOLD analysis project Ga0214917, IMG submission 177983) | Freshwater microbial communities from Lake Lanier, Atlanta, Georgia, United States - LL_1208_BB | ecosystem: Environmental > Aquatic > Freshwater > Lake | place: USA: Georgia | collected...
GCAATTCGCAAGTGCGAATTGTATTCACGGAAAACAAAGATGGTTGCGATAATTCAAAAGTGCAATCTGCACTTTTGAATTGCGCACACCACATATTTCTTTAATATTACCTTCATAATATAATAAGCGTGATATCATTATATGTTGTAATATATATCCAAAGTTATCACGTATAAGTATGACTTGTTTATTATTTGTTATACTGATATCTGTAAATATACTATTATAAATTGATTTATTTAATATATTACTCTCAATACAAAAATTGTATTTTGATTTTATAACTTCATCATATGATTTCTGAAAATCAAATTTATATAAATCAAACATATCATATGTATATATAATATTAGCCATACTATCAATTTTTGACATAAAATTTATAATCCTACCAAATGCAACAATATGTAAAATTAAAAAATCAATAATACGAACTGATTTTTTATCTATTTCTTTTTTATATATTTTAGTAATCCCATTAATTGTAAAAATATTGCCAGTATTTTTAATTTCAACCACATAATCATCCCAATCTAACATATCAATTCCATTTGATTCCAAATTATTAAATGGTGTACATATATATAATGTTTTAGTGTAATTATTTATATTTTTAGATAAAACAAACATTTTATATTTTTTATTAAATATTATTGTTCTCGTATAATTATTTGATTCGCTAATCTCTTTACGATTTGTTATTTTTATAATATCACCATCTTCTTTAGTATAATATTTTTGAAAATAAGGTACCATTTCATTAGTAATTATTTCAATATTTGAATTTTCTGTTGTAACTGTATTTGTTATTATCATTTCATTATTAATAAGAGGATCCCGTGAAGCAGCCGGCATATATTTATCATTTAAATGCAATAATGTTAACATATCTTTATTTATTCCATTTATAGACATATTATATTACTATATATTTTCTGATATCATTAAGAAATGATATCATATCAATATAATTTTCCATAAATAATAAATGGCATTTTGAAATAAATATTGAACCAGAGCAATCGATATTTTTATTATGTTTTAAATTCATATATATATTATCCAAATCATAGTAATATTTTTTATTTGCTTTAATAAACATAATTATATTGTTTATTTGTTTATGTGACAATGAACCTAAATATTTTTTTATGGTAGTATCTATATTGCTATGAAACGGAGATACATAAATGAAATGTTCAATTGGGGTCATATAATTGTTTGTAAATGGATTAAATCGTTTCATCGTTATTAATTTTTTATCATATGCCATCGTTATATCGTGTAACAGAGGAGAACGATTATGAGGGTAATACCAAGACATATCTATATTCTTATAAGAGGTATCAGTATTAAGATAATAATTCATAACCCAATTTAAGCCCACAATATAATCTCTCACAATGGTAAATTTATTAACATTATGAAAGTGTTCCTGATAGTAATTATTATTGTTAACAGTATTGGTATAATATGTTTTTTTATAAAAATTATCTATTGGATTTAATATTTTATAATAACCATCTAATTTATTCTCAATCCTATATAATTCTTTCTCAATATCTGGTAATTTATTTAGTCTTTCTTTATGAAATTTATCATGGGAATCAAATGATGGGGTCATTATTTTTGGATGTGATGTTTTCATAGGGATGGTAATAGGAAATGATTTCGTCATATTATAATATTCCATTATTGTTTTACACAGAGTATGAGGGGTTGATAATATATAATCAGTACTATTATTATATATTCCGCTTTCTTTTAGTTTTTTACCATCAATAAAAGGCAATATTTCAATAAAATAATCAGTTATTATTCTTAATGCTTTATGTTGATTCCGAGAATCATAATTATTTTTAATATTATAAAACATCGCCCCAACCACTTCCTCCACTATGCGATGATAGTTAGTTGACATATGATAACGCGCATTTCTTCTAAGAAAATATTCTTCTTTTTTACCTAATAATATTAAATATTGATAAAAGTTATCAGCATCAATTTCCCACAATGTATTTTTTTTCAATAAATATCCATACCGAATTAAAATTGTTATATAATGATCCAATATAATATTAATGTCCGTATTAACACGAACCGTTTCAAGTTTCGGTAAGAAATCATCACCAAATACCGTCATAAGAAATACCATATCAGGGATTATTCTATCCATTTCTATTTTCTTATTTATTTTATTTTTAATATAATCATATAATATTTTTTTGTACATATTTATATCAATGGTGCTATAAACTGGATTATCATCTGTAGATAGTTGTTGGTCATATCTTAACATCATTACATTAATATCCGTCATAAGAAGAATAATAATTACATCGGAATCCGGCGAATAGACAACAAATCTATCCATTTTATATTTTGTTTTTTGCATTGCAGTTATTTGATGAAGTATTTTTATTTCACCTTCTCCCATCATATCAATTCCAGATACTGCATAGTGTTTTAAATTATGACAAATATTTCTTATTGAATCTTCAAATGTAGAACTAACAAGATAATCCATCATTCTCTTCATAAAGTCAGTTCCGGGACTGATATTATTTCTTGACCAAGAAAATCCACCTGTTTCTTGTTTATTTAAATAAGATATCATATCACCCATATATCGACGCTTTTTTTGTTCAAATATTTTTGACATAGATGGAACACCATCTACACATACACTAATTGTAATAAGATTACGGGGATAAAAGGTATTATTTAACATATCCACTATATAATCTCCGACTTTTTTTATTAAGGTTGCTTCAAATATTTCAGTTGTTGTATCACGCATTTCGGATAATAGAAATTGGGATGATATATGGACAATACTATTGAAATCAATTAATATGTGTTCACATTCTATTTTTTTATTTACATCTTTTATAAAATTATAATCGCGTTTTAAACTTGAAAAAAATCTCTCCACGCCCATTTTTTTATTATAATGTGTTATAGAATTTATTTAAACATTTCCTTTTTTTAATATTAATGGATAATGATATTAAAAAATGGCTTGCCCATATTAATAAGAGCACAGGTCGTAAGCGTAAACGTGATGATAATGATGATATGATACTAAATGAGCTAACTTATAATAGCATTGAGAGTATCATTGAAATATTATCTGAGAATGATGTCCGTACAACTGAATTAAATGAATTTCTCGATAGTATGGAAATTATTTTTAAGGGAACAAAGCAAGTATTTGATGCTGATTCTAGAATAAAAAATAATAAAGATGTGTATTTACTATTAAATGCGTGTATTTCAATTTCACTTGATATTATCAGTAAATTGAAAGAAGAAAAGAGTAAAACCAAGCGATTCAATCCAATTAATTTTTTAAATAAATATAAGAAAGATTTCTTTGTACCCGAACCACAGAGAAAGCTTGGGAATGTTAAAATTAAGTTGGATAGTATTGAGGATTTGCCAGATGATTCCGAAGAAATGACAACAGAAGATGAAGACTATGAACCAGAAGACGGGGAGGAAGATGATGGTGAGTTTTGCGAATGCGGTGAGCCCCATGGAAAGACATCTACCTTTATTAATGAATTAAAGAAGATTTCAAATAACATTGGTAGTTCCAAGGAGGAAATGATTAATTATTTTAATAATATGGACAAAGAAAAACAGAATGACACTATTAAATCGTTAAATGAGATATCACATATTAATTATGATAATATACCATATATTTTTAGACTGATTCAATCCCCACTTAATAATTCTACTAAAAAACATATCATTAGTAAGATTCTCCAAGCAAGTAGCAGTATGATGGATAGTGGTAAGAGCAAACGATGGGTTGATGATGTAATGAAACTACCTTTTGGTATTTATAAGGGTTTGGATTTGGAGAATATGAAGGGTAAGCCCGCGCAAGCGAAAAAATTTTTGGATAGTCTGACAAAGAATATGGACGATGCAGTTTATGGACACGATGATGCAAAGAAACAAATCGTTCGTATTATGGGACAGATGATTAGAAACCCAAGTTGCAAGGGGAATGTGATTGGATTGTATGGACCACCAGGATGTGGTAAGACTAGCCTTATTCAGGAAGGAATTGCAAAAGCAATGGAAAAACCATTTATCTTTATTTCACTTGGGGGTGCAACGGATGCATCCTTTCTTGATGGGCATTCCTATACATATGAAGGTTCAATTTATGGTCGTATTGCGCAAGCACTTATTGATGCCAAATGTATGAATCCCATTATTTATTTCGACGAATTGGACAAGGTTAGTCGATGCCATAAAGGAGATGAAATTATAAATATGTTAATTCACTTGGTTGACCCTGCTCAAAATCAACTCTTTCGGGATAAATATTTTTACAATGTGGATATTGATTTATCAAAGGTAACATTTATCTTTAGTTTCAATGACCCAAGTGAGGTTAATTATATTTTGCGTGATAGAATTACTATGATTGAAACCAAATATCTTACCAATTCTATGAAACTTCATATTGGGATGAACTATCTTTTTCCCGATATATTGAAGGATGTTGGAGTTGGAAAAGATGATATTGTGATATCGGAAGATATTATGATGGATATTATTACTAATTATACAGATGAGGGTGGTGTTAGGAAATTAAAGAAACAATTATATCGAATTGTGAGAGAATTAAATCACCTTAGTTTGACAGATAAAAAGTTTCATTTTCCCATTACCCTTACAATGGACAAGTACAATGAAATATTCAAGGGAATAACCAAAGTTAATCATATGACTGTTCATAAAGAGGATGGAGTTGGGATGGTGAATGGGCTTTGGGCAAATAGTATGGGATGTGGTGGCGTTCTTCCAATTGAATCAGTATTAATTCCAGGAAAGGATAAAATGGAGTACAAAGCAACTGGTATGCTTGGGAAGGTAATAAAGGAGAGCATTGAAGTTGCATTATCAGTTGCTTGGAATATTCTGACTGACGATATGAAAGATATATGGATGGAACGATGGAAGACAAAGCCTGAATGCTTTCATTTACATTGTCCCGATGGTAGCACAGATAAAGATGGTCCATCGGCTGGTGCTGCAATGACTTTGGCTTTTTACTCCAGATTAACTAATAGGAAAGTGCGCCATAACATTGCAATGACAGGTGAGATTAATTTGCGTGGGGAAGTGACTGCCATTGGTGGATTGGATGAAAAATTAAATGCTGCTAAACGTGCCGGGGCTATTATTGCATTGATACCACGAGAGAATGCGGTTAATTTGGATAATGTGATTAAGAATAATCCGACATTAATTGATAGTGATTTTAGAGTAGAATTAGTGGATACTATTTATGATGTTATTAGATTGGCGCTATGTTGATAAAAAGTTGATAATATTAATATTTGTACAATATTGTACAAATATTAATAATGAACCAAACCGTATTATATTGTATAAAGGGCGAAACGGAAAAATATAAAAAATCCATAGAATGGTATAAAACAAATATATATGAATATCTCATTACAGAAGATGATAATGTGAATTATCATAAAGCAGTAGATGAAGTGCAATATGAATGTTATGCATATGCAGATTATATGGAACACTTTGATATAACTAAATTAATAGGTAATTATTATCGTCCGAAACATTATATAGAACCTGTTGTCTTATATTCTATGAAAAATGATTTACCATCATTAATTAGATATATAGAGAACGGTGGGGATAATTATCCATTTGATGGTTTTAGAATTGCGTGTTATTGTGGATATATTGATATGGTTAAATGGTTTATTTCATATATATTAAAATCAGATTGGGATTATAAATTACATTATCTATATGACAATACAATTAATTGTGGCGATGATACGAATCCATATGATCCAACACGTATAAACGATATTACATTAGCGGTTAGTAATAATAATTATACTATTTTTAAATTATTGTTTGATAATTTTTATGATATCAATATTAATCCAGTAATATTTTTAGATAAGACAAGACGTAAAATAGAATTATGTGAATGGATAGAAATTATATTTAATAAAGCGTTTGAGAATGATAATGCAGATATTGTTAAATATACTTTTAATAAAATACAAGAATATGCAAAAATAAATCCTTTTATGAATATACATAATAGTAAAATAAATGTATATGACGGCTGTATTAATATAATGAAAATATATTTTGATAAAGCGTGTATAAATAAAAAATATAAATGCATAAAATATTTAGCACCATTGTTTAATAAACACATTGATTGTATCAGAACAGATTTTGATATAAGTGTGTGGTTTATCTTAATTAAATATATAAAATCATATGAGAGCCTTGATGAGGACATACATACAAATAAAAAATTATTTACTTCACTTGGTATATTACACGAACCATACTTATCACTGTATGATAAAAAATTGATAATTTGAATGGTGATATGAGAATTGTACGAGACACATTTATAATAATAATCTATATCCTGATGTAATTGCGCCAAAAATCAATATACCTTGTGCTGAAAATGGATTCGCAAAACTGAAACTAAAGAAATTTATAATATATTTAAATAAATATGGTATTATCATATTTTTCTCTATATCATTCGCTCTATCTTCCCAATCATTTGGATATATTGATTTTTTTGCGCTATTTATAAAATGAAAAGGAAATATATGGAGAAGATATATAATAGGTATAACATATAAAAGATTAATACGAGCTAGCCGTTTATCGATAAATGCTAATAAGACAAACGCCCATACAAGTACATGAATTAATGCTAAAAATATAAATATTATATTCATATTATTAATACATATATTTAAAATTGATAATTTGATTTATATTATTCCCTATTTCAGATAATAAGAGCCTTAATAAGTGGAACCGGGAATAATGGAATACCTTAACTCAATATGTGTGCAGTGCAATTCGCAATTGCAGACTTGTGAATCACCAAACATAACTGGTTGCGATAATTCAAAAGTGCAATCTGCACTTTTGAATTGCGCACACCACATATTATTTATTAAAATAACTTATATTTTTAAATTATTTATAATCAATATAAAAATGTTTATAATAAACATATAATCAACATTTTTAAAATCATTAATAACACCTAATATTTTCACATATGAATTTACGAAAATGGATGAGAATACAAAAATGAGAAAATGGTAAAATGTTGATAACCTTGGTAAATTTGCGCGGGGGGGAGTAAAAAAGTTGGACTTAGGAAAATGGTTTTATAAATAAATCTTTGGAAAATTAATAAATTTACAAAAATTCTATATATTTTTGTAAAATGATTTTTAAACGAGTTATATTAAAAGTAATAAAAGATTGATCGTGGGTTAGGAAAGTCTAAGACTTTCCTAACATTCCCGATTAAAGTTTATTAATGTGGGGTTCGTAAATCTCACATTAATAAAAATTGATAATCCTTACTATTAATTACTTGTTTATTATTACAATGAAAACCAATGTCATGTATTTCGGTATGGCAATTGATATTGTTGGACCAATGCAACTCGTACCTGATTTTGATACTATTTACACAATAAATACAGTAGATAAATGCATAGGATATGGAGGCTCAATTACAAATATTGTTAAGATTATTAAAATTATATTAACAACTGGTAAAAATATTTATGCTTTACCAGAAGGAAAAGATTTAGGACTATTTTCAGATGACAAGAATATTGTAATAGATGTTGTATCGCCATCTATTATAATTAATGAAAGTTTTTATGATTATGATAATAATATTATAAATAATATTGATGACTCAGAAGATAGACAAATAAAAAGGTCTCTTTCAATGATAAAATGGCACCTTACATTTAATTACAATGGTAAAAACAGGGATTTGGTATACTATTTTAATTATAATTTTACGTGTGAATGGCCTCATCCTATTATTAATATTAGTCACATTTTATTCCAAGGATCATATGATTTTTGCAATCTAAAAAAAGTATATTTTAATGATAGTCCTGATATGATGGTAATACGTATGATTGAAACACGGAGTAAAATGCCGGTATCTATATATGGATTAGAAGTATTTAATCCATTAATGCCATATAAAAAACAGATCAAGTATTGTTCTTTTGAGGCATCTGAGTGTGTATCTGATATTGCGTATATCACATATAATACCGCTGATGGCGCCTTTCCGTTGGATTGGTGGAAGGAATCTTATGGGAGATAAAAAATATCTAGTTTTTATTTTTTTGTAAAATATATCCTGGTAATTCGTATAATAAAGGTTTAAATATGTATCTTTTATATTAATAAATGAATACTATTCAACAAGGAACCGAATATGAAATATATATACATTCAATTTTAAAAAGTGAATATAATGATAATTGTTGGTTGTGGAAAGATGTTCCACAAGAAATTTTATTAGAATTAGGTTTTATAGAAACAATTGATAAAAAATGTGATGATATTGGATGTGATATTATCGTTAAAATCAATAATAATTATAAATTTATACAATGTAAACATTATAGCACTACTGGTATTGATAATACTATAAATATAAGTGATTTATCAGGATTTTATAATTTTATGGCTGAAAATTGTTTTAATAATGGTATTGTATATTATTCTGGTAATTTATCTAAACAAATATTATTAAGGAAAAGAAAAATTCAATATATAAATGTTCCGATGTACAATGAAAAAAGTGATAAAGTACAAATAATCCCGAAAGTATATCAAATTAATGCATATAATGAGTTGCTTTTGGCAAAAAGGTCTATATTAAATATGCCGTGTGGAACAGGTAAAACATACGTATCTTATCTACTATCATTAAATTATAATATAATTACTATTTTAACACCATTAATATCAACAACTGAACAAATATTTGAACATTATAAAAATTATTATAACAATTGCAAAGAAATTAATTTTATTTTAGTAAATTCTAAAGCATCTCGCAATATAAATATTAATGGTGATTGTAAAAATATTATTTTTTCAACATATGCATCTGTTGATATTATAAATAAATATTGTGGTAAAATAGAAAATCAATTAATAATTATAGATGAATATCATAATTTATCAGAAGAAATGTTAACAAATGAATATAATGATATGTATAAATTATTAACATCTAATAATACATTTTTATTTATTTCTGCAACTCCCCATTTAGATACAATTAAATATAGTCATATTTTTGGAACAAATATTCATACTATGAAATGGGATTATGCAATTGAAAATAAATTAATATGTGATAGTAAATTTTATTTTCCAAATAATGAATTAATTATTGAAACTATTAATAGAATAAAAATGAAAACAGATTTTATTGAAAAAAGTATTTTAATTAATAAAGCATATTTTTTATTGGAGAGTATTAAATTATTAAAATTAAATAAATGCATAATTTATTTGAAAACAATAGAAGAATCACAAATGTTTGTAAAAGTTATTGAAACTATAAATTTATATTTTGAATTAAATATTAAAATATATGAAATAAATAAAGCAACCACAAAGAAAACACGTAATAATATAATGACACGTTTTAAACTTGATAATACCCATACGAATATTATTTGTAATGTTCATATATTAGATGAAGGTATTGATATTCCAGAATGTGATAGTGTATATTTAACACATCCCAATAATAATTTTATAAATATTATTCAGCGTATAAGTCGTGCAAATAGATTAATACGTAATTATGATAAAGTTGCGAGGATTTTAATATGGAGTAAAAATGAATTAAAAATGAATGATTTAGTTAATAAAATATCAGATATATTCACTATTAAATATGGTGATGAAAAAAGCGATATTATAAATAATTTTAAAAATGATACTTTAGAAATAAAAGATGACCATACAATATATCATATAAATTCAGATAAAGAAGATGATAAAAATGTTAATAAAAATCTTCATAAATGTGTCTCGGGCGATTCGAAAACCGTTTTCGAATCTTCACGGACCAAGAGAGCGCCCGAACATTCAAAAACGGTAAGACCGTTTTTGAATGGCGGGTCGCACAAATATGAATGTAAATTATGTAATAAAATATATTCATCTTATATGGGATTATGGAGACACAATAAAAATAATCATAAACCTACAGAGAATATAATTACCGAAAATATAATTACAGATATAGAACCTAAACAGATTAAAAAATATATTTGTAAATATTGTACAAAAGAATTTACGGACAGGACTGCAAGGTGGCGACACGAAAAAAAATATTGTAAATTAAATAATATAAATGAATTAAATGAAATAAATAATGATAATATATATTTTACACAGCCTGGTTGCGAAGATATTAGTAAATTATCACACGACCATATAAATTTAATATTAAATGAAGGATTAAATTCGTTAATAAAAATTATTGAACTAATTTATTTTAATAAAGAATTACCAAAAAATCATATCTTTTGTACAACAGCATTAAATAATAGATTTTTATCCGTAATAGATATTAAAACAAATCATATTGAAAAATACAGAAAAACAGAATATTTTGATAAAGTATTACTTTATAGTATTGCAAATATGAAAAAATTAACTAAATTAATATCTAATAATAAAAATAAATGTAATGAAATAATATTAGATATTGAAAATAACATTACAACAAATAAAGAATATAAGAAAAAAATAATTGACCAACTTAATGCACTGAGTTATAATAAGAAAGACATTGTTCAAAATACATGGGATACATTAATAAATAATATAATCCAAAAAACAATTACTACTGATATTTAATATAAACGTTCTCCTCATAAAAATATTTATATAAAAGATATTAGATATGGGAATATGTATGTCAAAAAAAAAGTATTATACAATTACCGATAATAATTATGATTATTTACTTTATGATGAGCCAGATAATCGTATAGTTTATACCGACGAAACACATTTAGTTTATGATAATGAAAATAGAACATATTATAATAGTAATTATAACATATATAATGATGAAACTATAAATGATAGCATATATCATAGTGCACAGAGTTATGTTTTATGAAATTAATAGACAACAAATACAACCAGTTTTAGTACGATATGTACACTTGTTAATAGTAGATTATTATATATTATGCGAGGTTAATGTATTAATTTTGTTATATAATAGATAATAATTTATGGTAGGGTGGTGCACCCTACCGTTAAAATAAGTCACTGATTAGAATAAAAATTGATAGTGGGTTAGGATTTTTTACAAAAATCCTAACAATTCCTATTAACCTTTATTAAACAATTTCTTAAGAAATTGTGGTGTGCGCAATTCAAAAGTGCGTTCCGCACTTTTGACTTGTCGCAACCATCTTTGGTTGGATATATGACAAACCGCAAGTGCGGTTTGTCACCAACACAATTGTTTAATAAAAATTGATAAATAATAATACTAATGATTAAATTATATTTATAAATGCAATATAGTTCGCCAAGAACCAAATTATATAGCGCATTATTTAATAAACAAATAATTAATATTAATATAAGTATAAATGACTTTATAAAATATGGCTATTACGATGTATTAATTGATGTCGCTGAGACAACTAATGATATGGATTATTTTGTTAATATTATTAATATGATACAAGGTATGGTAGCAAATAATGTTATATTTTCTTCATCATCTGACAAGAATTACAATAAGGAGTTTGATATATTTTATTCAAATAGCAAATATTTGAATAAAATGTATGATTTAGGTAAAATTAAAAGTGATATGCATTTATATTTTATATTACAACAAATTAATAATATAAATTCATTAAAATATATTTGGGCGTGTGAATATAATAAGGATAACACATTTTATACTAGAATGACCGAAAAAAATAATAATGATTATTTTGGTCTGTCATTAGCATCACTTTTTACGAACTCATCAACATATGAATTTATTAAATTCTTTTTTGGATTAGATAGTGTTGCAAATTGGAAGGTGTTTATATGTAAAAATATACAAAATATTATATATAATTGTATCATATCAAATGAATTTAATAAAATATTGCCAATCATTGTGAAATATATTATTTCTAATAGTGATTTATTAGAATGTATTAATGATTTAGAGCGAGTTATTAGAAACATTTATTATAATAAAAATATATGTTATTTGTATAATTTATTAATTTTATTGAAAAAAATTAATATGATACATATTGCTAATTTCGAATTAAATTTATCTAAATTGCAGTACAAAATATTAATTAATTATGGTCATAATGATATAAACATATTACAACATAATCGATATTATGTATTTAGTTATTATAATGATATTTACAATATAATTTTTATTTAAAAAATTGATTTATAAATGATTTATAAAACAATTGTGGTTGTCGTAATTCAAAAGTGCATAATTCCTCCGGAATAAGTGCACTTTTGACTTATTTATTGCTACGCAATATAACCAGTTTTGTTCGCTAATAGGCAAGTATTATTCTTCGAATAGACTTGCCTATTACGACGCGCACAATTGGAAAATATAATTTATTTCCTATTTATATTGCTCTGCAATCGATAATAAGTGGAACCGGGAATAATGGGTTGCAACTAGTTGCATAAAACTTTATATTTCTTGATAGTTTTTAGGATTTTTTAAGGTAATTTGTGGTTGTGCGCTTCGTAATAGGCAAGTGTTATTCTTCGAATTTACTTGCCTATTAGTGAACATAACTGGTTATATTGCTACGCAATAGATAAATGAAAAGTGCGATTATTGCAAAGCAATTACACGCACTCTATTTGAAAAATATAATTACGACAACCACATTTACTTATTGTATATTCATTTAAAGGATAATTAATTAATTGATTAATGAATTTTGATAAGCCTGCGCCCGGAAAATATTGTGATAATCCAGGAAGGTATTTTGATAATATGTACTACAATAGTATATTTGAAGCTCTCGATAAAGAAGATACAACTAAATTAAAAAATATAATGGAAATGGGATATATGACTTATGATTGTTTTATTAATGCTGCACTTCAATGGAATAATCGTCCAAAAAATGTAAAATATTTATTATACTTATATAGATATTCGAATATTCATAATAGATTAGCTGATAAATATGGTGAAAAATTTGATTTTCATAAATCATTTGAAGCTATAAATAAATGTTATCGAGATATAGGTAATTATGAAATGGGTTTGTTTCTGGCACAATATATTAAATATTTTGAACCAGATTATGAAATAATATATTCAAGTGAACCAGCATATTATAAAGGTGATGGTGATCTTTATAATAAAATACAAAAAGAGGCTGTTGCTCCGGAAAATTTTAATTTAATATTAACACAAATGTTTGCGAAAGGTCCGTTAGTAAGTATTGTATAATTTCAAGTTCTTATTTTAAAATGGTTATTTGTGGTTGTCGTAATTGAAAAGTGCGATTATTGCAAAGCAATTAAACGCACTTTTCATTTATCGCAACCAGTTATGTTCGCTATTTGAAACTGTCATTTTTAAATGTTATTTAAAAATGCTGTGAAAAATGCTTAGCCTTTTTCAAGGTCTTACCGTTTATATTGGCTTCGCCAAAAGATATACGGGCTCTATTCTGGTTCCACTTATTAAGTGGAACCGGGAATAAATAAAAATTGATCTATCAATAACAATTAATATTTTATTAAAAAAGATAAATCTTTTTTAATAAAAATTGATCTATCAATAACGATTAATATTTTATTAAAAAAGATAAATCTTTTTTAATAAAAATTGATTTATCTAATTAAACAATATAACACTTATATAATAATGAATGTTATATTAGTTGATACCTCCTACACCACATTTCACCGTTTTTTCGCTACTCTAAGATGGTTATCATTTGCTAAAAAAGAAATATATAAAGTGCATAAAGATGATAATACATTTGACTGGTTTTCTATAAAGGAATTCTCAGATACCTATAAAAAAATGTATCTCAAGGCAATCATAGACCTTGTTACTATATCTGTTTATAAAGATAGTATTGTAATATTCTGTATGGATGCACCTCAAGATACCCTCTGGCGCCACGAATTATCATCTCAATGTTATAAAGGTAATAGGGTTGATCTGACTGAGAAAAACAATTATAAACCAACATTTGCCTATACTTATGATACCCTTATCCCCGAGTTAAAGAAGAATAATAAGAATATTCATTCAATGCTGGTCCCAAAAATGGAGGCAGATGATTTAATCGCTCTTGCAACCCGTTATATAAGATATAAACGCCCTAATCATACTATTTATTTGGTATCTGGGGATAATGATTTCCTCCAATTGGGTTATGATAATTTATATATTGCTGATTATAAAAAGAAAGAACTAATTCATATGACAGTTGATGAGGCAAAAGAAGCACTAAGACAAAAGATAGTATCTGGAGATTGCTCTGATAATATTCCATCTATTTTCCCACCAGATATTAAGATTAATAATAAGGTAAAGAAAGCAGTAAGGGAGAATAAAGATGATATGAAACAATTCCTCAAAGATTATCCGGAAGCGAGGAAATTATATGATAATAATAAGAAAATGATATCATTTAAATATATCCCAAAACATTTCAGGAAACCGGTTTATAAAATGGTAAAAAAATTGATAGAATAACCTTTTAAACCTTATTCTATAGTAGTAATATGGGTCAAGATACTGAATGCGATATCGGAGTTGCTTATCGTTGCAACTTTAATGCAAAAAATTACACCCTTATCCGGAAGCTGGTAAGAATTGACAAGATGCACGTTTATATGGATTACGGGGATTGTGATGATGAAAAGCGCGATATTAGTGATGCAATTCATACCACCACTAAATCAGACAAAGTTGAAAACTATGATGAACTACTAAAGGAACTAAAGCATAATATTGAATATCATCATTTTGGTAGTAATGATGAGTACGAGGGTAAATTGGACGGACTTGAATTGATTTTCCATTATGTCGTAATTTCAGGTTATGCACGAAATATTAGCCGGCGTCGTAATCCAACTATTTTTAATGAAATTAATGATAGCCCAAGAGATACGATTAAGCGATTCGAAAAAGCCCTATCAAGTTTCATTGATTTGGGAATTAAGGAGAAGGATTTAGTGTGTGGTTCGCTAATGTCTGATTGGTAAATATATTTAAACCAACAAAATTATTTATTTATAATGTCGCGAGAAGAATATGATATTCATAAAAAATTTATTGGTTATTGTGAAACAAATAATATGGATATGATAGAAAATATGTTAACAAATCACAATATTGCAATGCAAACTCCGCCACCAAATAATTATTCATACAAACATCCAATATGTCGGGCAGCATATAGTGGTCATTTAGATTTAGTTAAATATTTACTTAAATATTGCAAAGACAAATGTGATCCGTATGATTTGGAAAAATATATAATAGATGTTGTATATGATGCGTGGGTTGGTAAACATAGTGTTGATATAATTCGTTATATTATAACAATATACAATGAATATACGGGTAAAGAATTATATCGTAATACGGTTGCGTATGTGCATACTGATGTACCTTTAGGGAATGAACGTAATATATTTACAATGTTTTTTTATAAAATTTGTACTTATGGTGATTATGGTGAATATGATATGGCTAAAACTAATGAATTATTATATTGGATTTATGATATGGCATACGATACGAAAACATTTGTTGATTTTAATTATGATAATACAAGTATATTTCAATATGCTTGCTTACGTGGGAATTTAGATTTGGTTAAATTTATGATAGAAATGACATCATTTAAATATCTTTATTATGAACCAATTCCACATTCGCAAGCGATAAAATTACATAAGAAATTTTCATCACGTATGTGGTGTGCGCAATTCAAAAGTGCGTTTATTCCGGAGGAATTGCACACTTTTGACTTATCGCAACCATCTTTGGTTGAAGAAAAGACAAACCGCGCTTGCGGTTTGTCTTCAACACGTATGAAAAGAATTAAAATTCACCGCGAGGGAAAGGCATTTGGTAATGCGTGTTTGAGTGGTAATTTGGAATTGGTAAAATATTTATTAGATATACCAATTAAATATAGCAGTAAAAAAATTAATATAAATGCAATATTCGAAGCAAGAGATAACTGGCTCACTCCATTTTCTGGTGCTATTTATAAAGGACATATTCATATTGCTAAATATTTGGTTGAAATAGCCCAATCATATTATAATAAAGATATAAATATCTACAAAGATATTCGTATTTTAACATATGCCAAAAAATTAAAGAATATTGATATTATGAGGTGGTTATTAGAGTTATCTTTAGGTAAAGATAACAAATGTGTCACAGGTGATTCGAATACGGTTTTCGAATCATTGACAAAAAGAGCGCCCGAACACCTTTTGGCGAAGCCAATGGAAACGGTAAAACCGTTTTTGAATGGCGGGTCGCACAAATATGATTTTCATATAGGTTATTTGCGTTCTACTGACCCCACATTCTTCCGCGATATGCTAAAATTATATATAGAGTATAATAATAGGTGTGGTCATCCTACGTTATCATATACAAACTGGGAAGAGATAATAACAAAAAATATGATTGGATTTCATATGAATGACTATAATATTAATACGTTGAGATTTATTATGAATAAATTAAAAAGAAAGAAACATATAGATATACATTATACACTTGATATGACAAAAGATTTTGATATTTTATTTAGATATAATTTTCATATGACATATTATATTGCACAATGTGGATGGGTTTGTTTGCAAAAAGGAAGTCATTATTATTATCATAATGAAAAACAGAAACCACTAAAAAGATATTTATATAAAAAATTGATAGTATGATAAACATTGATCGTGGGATAGGATTTTTATAAAAATCCTATCATTGCCGATTAACATTTATGAAAAATGACGTCGTCATTTTTCATAAAAATTGATAATATAACATCTTATTAAATATAATCTACTTATAATGACAAACCCGACAGATATCTTTACCCATAATGTTATGCATAAGAACCACACAATGATGGTTAATATTGGTAATAGTTATTATGATATCGACCCACATCAGGCTTTTAAGTGGGCGTGTCTCCACGGCGACATTATTGCGACACGATATATTTATAATATGTTTGGCGAAATGCTGGACCCAAGTAAGATTAACCTATATATGGATTATGCAAATATGGCTAATAATATTGAGCACATTGCATTGATGGATACGTTATTTGCACAAACTGGTTAATTTATAAAAAATTGATTGAGGGTTAGAAAGCCTTTAAGGCTTTCTAATCTTCTCAATCATAACTTATTCGCGTAAGAGAGATTTTTACAAAAATCTCTCTCACGAATAAAAAATTGATAGTGGCTTAGAATTTTATATATAAAATTCTAAGAATTCCTATTAACCTTTATTATGAAAACCTTAAGGTTTTCATAATAAAAATTGATTATTAATAATATTAATTAATATTAATATTATTAATGGACCAGTCTCATTATAACCACCAAATAAGTGATGCAATTATTGATGTTAATTATGACCAAGTTATAAGGCTCATAACATTATATCCCGATAATGCAAAAATATATTTAAGAGATTTTGTGAGTTATATAACTGCTTATAGAGATAAAGTGATTTATAAAGAAAAAGGACCGATTATTATTGATATGTGCAAGTTTTTATTTGAGCACATTCAAGCGAAACATTTTAATAAAATAAATGATATTCTATTAAAATGGGCAGTTGATACAACTAATATTGAAATAGTTAAATATGTTATATCATTGCATAAGAAATTTAATACACCAGTATCTGTTATCGAATTATTAAATGATGAGAATGATGATTTTTTTGACATTACAGACGAAATATTATATTATTTCGTTAAAAGACACAAAGAATACGGTGTTATGAAAATAAATGAGTATTATGTATGTTGGGATAATATTCCAATTAAGAGATTGGCAAATATTGGCTATGAACCGATTGATAGTATTTTAATTTAAAATAATCATAATATAATTATTAATGGACAGAGTAAATAGGAGATTTGCTTCTTACAATGAAAAAATAAAAAATTTTATATGTAATGACACCTTTCAATTTTCATCAGGTAAGAAAGTTATAGTAAATATATCCTCTGGTGTAATAAATAATGACCGTGTTACACTTGAATTAGATAAAGATATTGGTATTAAAAACTTAAAAATATCAGGTAAATGGGAATATGCTGAATTACAATGTGGTGGACAAAAGATTGAGAGAATTTATCCAGAAATAAGAGACACTTTTACATCAACATTAAATGGTTTCCCACCAACTTATTTTCATCGGAGACAATTAAATATTATTTCACCCTCGCCAGAAACATTGAGTATATCGTATGAAGAAATTATTGACTGTTATGAGTATCACCATACTGTTCCAATTCAGCGTGATTTTCAAATATATCAACTAGTGAAAGACAGTTTTACTTTTACAAATAACAAAGTACAATTATATAATTATATTTATTTACCAACCACTATGATAGCAGTTAAAATACCACATAAATGCAAAAGAGTATTTATAGCAAGTAATTATGCAAATAGTTATGATAATCCAAGTGATATAATCCCATTAATATATAATAAAATAAAAGATATCTGGATATTAGAAACACGTAATAACCCATTTATTTATGATAGTATAAATTTACATATCATACCAAAATCACCAACAAATAAAACATTTCCAATTGATTTATTTGTAGAAAATATAAATATAGCGATGGAATATAGTGGGATGTATGGTTGTAGGTATGCTTGGTAAGTTTACTTACAAAGTTTGCTTATTATTCCCTATTATATTATAATGGATATATTAATTGCAAAATTAGAAAGTATAGAGAAACGTTTAGACAATATAGAAAATAGATTAGAAAATATAGAAAACAATGTTGAGAATATAAATATTAAAATGAATGGGATAGAAGTGAATACAAATATGATGGGCAATCATATACATTTTGTTGAAGATATATATGAAAGAGTAAAAAGACCATTAAATTATATTACCACACGGATTAATAATATGATAACATAATTGCGCACACTATACAATTATAATGTGGTAATGTATAGCAAACCACCGATAATTGCCGTATTCTTTATAAAGGGCATTACTTGTGTTTTATCATTTAATGGATGGTAAAATATATTAGCTAATACGGTAAAAACAATTAAACCGATTGCACCAGCCATCACAAAGCGTTTATCATCCTTCATTATACCATATACCATTAATATAGGAGATGCTAATTCCAGTATAATGGCAATAATCATGGACAATTGTGATATTATGAGTGGTAAGCTATTAAATAACATCTTTTTATGTAATCCACTAACAGTATCATTAAAACTAGTTATTTTATCATATCCAGATACAATAAAGAGCCATGATATCATAAAAACGGCAATAATTTTTATAATTATTTTCATCATTATAATAATAATGAAAATAATACTATTTCTAGTCATAATATTTATTATATCTTTTATTTCTGATATAATGCTTCGTATACTTGCACCGAAATTTATTCCTTCTTTAGTTCCTTATTTTAATAATCATTCCATCGTAGTAGCCGGATTATACGCCGGATTAACAATCCTTATCGCTACCCTTATTATGATGATTATAAATAAAGTAATTTATAATACCTTTTTACCATCATCATTAAAAGAAATTATTATATTTATCAGTATTGCTTTTGTTCTTGGGTGGATTATTGATATTATTATAATGAAAACCAATCTATTCGGCGATAGTCTGAAACCATTTTATGAAGAGGTTGGAGCAGGCTTTTGGGGTGCAATGGCGTTTGTATTTGCATTAATAGGCACTTTTATAATCACTAATATGATTGTATAAATTCAATAATATCAATATGACCATTTGCTGTTGCAATCATCAATCCATTCATAGTATTAACATTTGGGTTGAGCATTATATATTTTTTAACAAGCGAAATATTATTAATGCTACAAATCGCGGTAAAGACATTATCAATATCACTAATAACACCCAAATTAAGAATATAATATACAACCTTACACATTTCCATATCAATACAAGCAATCAGAATGTCAACCGTACAATATTTAAATTCTTTCAATAGATACAAAACAATAGTCTGAGCACCTTTTGCGATTGATTGATATATCATATCAATTACTGAACTATCGTCAATAATATGATTAGATATAACAGTTTTCAAAAGTTCTACATCATCTGTACTATATGCAATATTCAAAACAAAATCAACTATCCCATAATGCGCCAATCTATTCTTAAAAAGACTCCCTAGTACTTTGTATCTCTTATAATCACAAATAATCTTAATAAGACGGGTCATCTTAGTTGTATTCATATGTCCATTGTATACTAATTCAGTAATATAGAACAAGACACGGTCCATATTATTATCCTCAATCTTATAAATAATGCGCTGTATGATGAGGTTAAGAAGGTGTTTTTCATCTGGTCTTTCCAGTACAAACTTATCGCGAACGGAATCAAATAGTTCCATTAGCCAATTCATTGTTCGAATGTTTCCCATTAATATTAATAATGATTCTATATATGATTTCTTTTTCAATTTTTTATCTGTGATACAAATAAGTTATGATTGAGAAGATTAGAAAGCCTTAAATGCTTTCTAATCCTCAATCATTTTTATTTTATAACCATTTATTAACAGTTATGGTAATAAAAGCGGTTAATCCAAATAACGCTCCGCCCCAAATGCTATCAATTAATGCAACCTTTGGTTCCCATTTATCTATGAGAGCATAATTTGTTGTTTCATATACAGTGTAAATAACTAAACCTAATATAACAGCATCACGAATCATATCTTCCTTGGACTTACCACTATTAAGGATGAAATAATTTAAACCAAATATTAAGGCGATATAACATATTATAACAGATTCAATTCTAAATCGCATTGGTGATTTCTGTATATTGGTAATCATATTATTGAAGGTAGATGATATAGATGTTAGATAGATAGCATCGAGTACCAACATAACAATTGCACTAACAAGAATATTTTTAATATTCATTATAAAGATTGAGATATTATTATTACACCTTTTTCACTAAAAAATGGGCCACTTATTTAATTATTTTTATTTATAAAATCATTGGCTTGTGTGAATAAATAATTAAAATAATTTTTAAGATGTTCATCTTTAATTTTATTTTTAAAAATATAATCTATAGTTTTCTTTAATTCTTCATAATTATCAGGACTTTTATTTTTAATATGGTTCTTAAATTGACTAAATAGATTTTCTATTGGATTTAAGGATGGATTATATGGAAGGCTATATATTATCTTATTTTTGGATTTTTCAATATTATGAATTACATCTTTTGATTTATGAAATTTAGCATTATCTAAAATAATTAAGTGATTTTTATATTTATCTTTAATAAATTTATTATAAAATTCAGTAAACTTATTACTATCAATTCCTCCTGTATTTTTTTCATATAAGGTATAACCTATTACTTTGCCATATTTAATAGCACAAATAAAATTAAACTTTACAAATGGATAAGTATGTATAGTTTTATAACATCTTTTGCCTTTTTCACATCTACCATTATTTTTCATCATATTTAAATATAGACCTGTTTCGTCAATTGATATTATATGTGGTGTGCGCAATTATATTCTTCGAATAGAGTGCAATTTGCACTTTTGACTTGTCTATTGCGTAGCAATATAACCAGTTATGTTTGCCATTATCAATAATTTGTTTATAGAAATTTATTTTATCTTTTTTTAATGTTGATAATTTCTTTTCTGGATAATATTTCCTTCTTAGTTGTTTATTAGTTAAATTTAATTTATACTTTATAATATAAAATAAATAGGATACTGATATATCAATTTTGTATTTTTTTATAATTTTATTTTTGATAATGTTATTGTTGGATTTGTTTTAATTAAACCAATTATAAATTTTAATATATCATTTGTAATTATTGAAACTCGCCTTTTATAGTCATCTCTTTTAATATTACCTACTTCAAAATATCTGATAATCCATCTATGTAATGATGATTTACTACAATCTAATAATTCTGAAACTTTTCTAATACTGTTGAGTTTTAAATATAATTTAACTGCTGATAATTTAAAATCAGTTGAATGATGCTTTGTCATTATTATAAAGTTATAATATTATTTTATTTAATTCATTAAAAATATCATTTTTTGTTTTATTTGTAGTAATTAATAAATAATCATATTTATATTCATTTCTTAATTTAATAAAATGATCATTGTCATCTATAATATTCATATTACTAAAAATATCATTTGAAAATTTAATTAATTCTTCTTCATTTTTAAATTCATATTTAAAATATTTTAATAATATTTTATAAAAATCTTTTCTATTTATTACTTCTATTTTTTGCAAATCATTATTTTTTACATTTAATATATCTTTCTGAAAATTGTTTAAAAGCAAATACACCTCTTCTATCACCGTTCTTTCTTCTTATTTCAAGATTACGTGCTAAATTATTTAGATTTGTAAAAACAATAATGATATATAA
>Ga0214917_10002426_pt1 | contig 22631 bp, 19 predicted proteins | sample LL_1208_BB_MetaG_FD_177983 | JGI IMG/M metagenome (GOLD analysis project Ga0214917, IMG submission 177983) | Freshwater microbial communities from Lake Lanier, Atlanta, Georgia, United States - LL_1208_BB | ecosystem: Environmental > Aquatic > Freshwater > Lake | place: USA: Georgia | collected...
AGCCCCTCCATGCGCGCCCCCCTGCTTGCCCTGGCCACCACGCTGGTGCTGGCGGGCTGTCAGCAGGGGCCCAGCCAGAGCCAGCGCCTCGAACGGCTGGAGCTGCGGCTGCAGCAACTGGAACAACGCCTCAACGCCACCGGCGGCGCCAACAGCAGTGACCGCGGCGGCAGGGCACCGGCGGGGCCGGTGAAGTCGCTCACCTTCCGCATGGGCAGCGCCGACGATCGCCTGCGCATCTACTGGGCCGACGGCAGCAGCAGCGATCTGCCCTGCACCAAGGAACAGGGCACCTGGGCCTGCGGCTAAAGGGCCGCCAGGGCGTCCATCCAGGCCGGCTGGCACGGCCAGCGTTCGCGCTCGCACAGGCTGAAGGCGATGCCCTTCTCGCCATAGGCCGCCTCGTTGATGAACACGGGCCAGCGGGCGGCCCCATCCCCCTCGGCAGACTCCGCCGCCAGGGCGGGATCCCAACCGATCACCGTGCCATCGGGTCGCCAGAACAGCGGGTCGCCGGGCTGCAGCGGCCGCCAGTCGCGGTGCTGGCGCTGGGGGTGCACGGCGGCGGCGGGACTGCCGTCGCCATGGCGCGGCAGATCGACGCTGCGCCGGTGACGATGCACGCACAGGCCCTCGGGGAGGCGCAGGCGGGCGGCACGGGCGTCGGCCAGCACCGCCAAACAGGCCTCCAGGGCCAGCTGGGTCTGGCGGCAGATGCGGGCGCTCAACAGCCCCTGGGGCACCGGCCCCACCTCGATTACCAGGCCGCAGGGCCAGCGCTCCACCAGAAAACCGGTCTGGGCGGCATCGGCCTCATGCAGATACACCGGCAGGCCCAGCCGCGCCTGGACCCCCGCCGCCAGGGCCAGATCAGCCGGCCGCCGGCCATAGACCACCAGCGAATTGCCCATGGCGCTGGTGGTGCTGTGCAGGTCGATGGCCACCGTGCAGGGTTGGTGCCCAGCGGGTCCATAGGCCGCCAGCAGTTGCCGCGCCCGCTGCACCTCCAGCTCCTGGTGGCCGGGATCCTGGAGCAGGTCCGGCGCAAAGCTGCGGTTCAGATCGCGGTCGATGTAGCGGCGGTTGGCGGCCAGGGCTGCGGGGTTGCCGATCTCGAGTGCCAGCTCCACCCCTGAACTGGCCAGCAGCTGCGGTTGCTGGCGCCACTGCTCGAGCAGCCAGGGGGCATTGCGCTCATTGCCGTGGGTGGCGGCCACCACCAGCACGCGGCCCTGGGCCATGGCCTGTTCTCCCGCTGCCTGCTGCGCCAGCCTGGCAGCAGTGAGCCAACAACGCCCATGGGCATTCCACCGGCCGTGGTGAGCGCCGCCCGCGCCGGCTGGCACTGGCAATGGCTGCAGCTGATGAACGGCCTGGGGCCGGCGGACGGTGACGGCAACTACACCCGGCCGCTGGCGGCGTTCGCCGCCAAGCCGCCGTTGCCCGACAACGCCGCTGAGCCGGGGGCCCACGTGCTGATCGTGGGACGCAGCTGCCCCTGGGCCCACCGGGCCTGGCTGGTGTGGCAGCTGCGGCAGCTGCAGGGGAGCATCGACCTGTTGATCGTCGAGCCCGATCCGGCGGCGGGCCGCTGGCGCTTCAACCAGCCCTTCCTGGGCTGCACCACCCTGCTGGAGCTCTACCAAAACGCCGGTGCCGGCCCCGGCCAGCGGGCCACCGTGCCGGTGCTGGTGGAGCGTGCCAGCGGGCGGGTGGTGGTGGGCGAAAGCGCACGGCTGATGGAGCTGCTCAACGGCTGGCCCAGCGACTCCGGCGCCCCGGATCTGGAGCCCCAGCCCCTCCTGCCCTCCATCAACGCCTGGCGCGAGCGCCTGCAGAGCAGCGTCAACGATGGCGTCTACCGCTGCGGCTTCGCCCGGAACCAGGCCGCCTACGACCGGGCTGAAACCGCCCTGTTCACCACCCTGGAGCAGGCGGAAGAAGCCCTGGCGGGCGACGCCGGCGGCCCCTGGCTCTGCGGCCCCCAGCTCACCCTGGCGGACGTGCAGCTGTTCCCCACCCTGATCCGCCTGGAGCTGGTGTACGCCCCCCTGTTCGGCGTCAGCCGCCGGCCCCTGTGGCAGCTGCCGGCACTGTGGCGCTGGCGCCAGCGCTTCTTCCAGCTGCCTGGCATCGGCGACACCTGCTGCGATCAGGCCTGGCGCCAGGACTACTTCGGAGCCCTGTTCCCACTGCAGCCCTCGGGGATCGTGCCCGCCGGCCCGCCCCTGGCCACACTGGTGCAAGCGAAGCTGCAGCCATGACCAGCGCCAGCGATGCCGCCCTCGATCCGCAGTTCGAGGGGGTCTATGGCCCCTACCGGATCACCGCGGAGGATCGGCGCGAGGTGCTGGGCTACCGGCTGGCCCTGCTCACCGCCGCCATCGCCCAGGCGGGGCTGCTGCTGCAATGGCAGCAGCTGGGCAGTAGCTGGCTGTGGCCGTGGCTGCTGCCGCTGCTGGCCGGCGTGGGGCTGGCCCTGCGCTGGATTCACATCTATCTGCGGCCGCTGCACCGCGCCCTGCAACTGCTCTGGCTGATCGGCAGCCTGGGGTTCGTTGCCCTGGCGATCGAGGCCGGCCCGGCGGAGATGGCCGACGCGATCAGCGGTGATCGCCGCTGGATCTGGTTGATCGGCCCCTTCTTTGCCGCCCTGGCGGGCATCGGCTTCAAGGAGTTCTTCTGCTTCCGGCGCCCCGAGGCGATCGGGGTGACCCTGCTGCTGCCGATCGCCCTGCTGGGGCAGCTCAGCGGCCTGCTGCCCGCCTCCGCCACGGGGCTGCTGTTGGGCTTGGAGGCCGCCCTGCTGCTGGTGCTCTGCCTGCGCAAGTTCCCCATGCCCGCCGCGGCCGATGTGGGCGACAAGAGCGTGTTTGCTTATCTGGAGTCGCAGCGGCAGCCCCCCAGCCCTTGAGCCTGATCAGCCTGGTGGATGTCCGCAAGGACTTCGGCATCCGCACCCTGTTCGAGAACCTCACCCTGCACGTGGGGGAGCGGGAACGGTTGGGGCTGATCGGCCCCAACGGGGCCGGCAAATCCACCCTGCTCAACCTGTTGGCGGGGCTGGAGCCCCCCGGCGGCGGCCAGCGCCGCGTGGTGCCCCAGGCGCGGATCGTGCTGGTAAGCCAGGAGCCGGAACTCGACCCCCAGCGCACCGTGCTCGAGCAGGTGTTCGCAGGCAGCGGCGAAAAGATGGAGCTGCTGCGGCGCTACACCGAACTGAGCGAGGCCCTGGCCCTGGCCCATGCCGAGGGCCGCGATGACACCGCCCTGCTGGCGGAGCTGGGCAGCCTCAATGCCCGCATGGACCAGAGCCAGGCCTGGGGCCTGGAGCAGCAGATCCGTGAGGTGCTGCAACGGCTGGGGATCGGCGACAGCCAACGGCGCGTGGGCGACCTCTCCGGCGGGTACCGCAAACGGCTGGCCCTGGCGTCAGCCCTGGTGGCCGATCCGGATGTGCTGCTGCTGGATGAGCCCACCAACCATCTCGACGCCGACTGCATCCAGTGGCTGCAGGGCTACCTGCAGCGGTTCCGCGGGGCCCTGGTGCTGATCACCCACGACCGCTACGTGCTCGACCAGGTGACCGATCGGATCGTGGAGGTGGATCGCGGCGAGGCCCGCAGCTTCAGCGGCAACTACGCCAATTACCTGGCCCGCAAGGCGGAGCAAGAGGAATCGGCCGCCGCCAGTGAAGCCAAGCTCAAGGGCGTGCTGCGGCGGGAGCTGGAGTGGTTGCGGCGCGGCCCCAAGGCCCGCAGCACCAAGCAGAAGGCCCGCATCCAGCGGATCGAAGCCCTGCAGGAACTCCCCAAACGCCAGGTCAAGGGGCAGGTGAGCCTGGCCAGCAACAGCCGCCGCCTGGGCAAGCGGGCGATCGAGGCCGAGGACCTGCAGGTGTGGGCCAGTGATGCCGCCCGGGCGGCCGGGGCCGCGCCCCTGCTGCGCGAGTTCAGCTACGACTTCAGCCCCGAAGACCGGGTGGGGATCATCGGCCCCAACGGGGTGGGCAAGTCGACCCTGCTCGACCTGTTCGCCGGCCGCCGCAGCCCCCATGGCGGCCGCCTGGAGCTGGGCAGCACCGTGAAGCTGGCCTACTTCGATCAGCACAGCCACCAGCTGCTGGATGGCACCGATGCCGCCGGTCGCGAACGCAAACTGATCGACGTGGTGAAAGATGCCGCCAGCAGCATCGAGCTGGAGGGCTCCAGCCTCAGCGCCTCCCAGCTGCTGGAGCGGTTTCTGTTCCCCCCCGCCCAGCAACACCAGCCGGTGAGCAAGCTCTCCGGCGGCGAACGGCGGCGGCTGCACCTCTGCCGCCTGCTGATCGAGGCCCCCAACCTGCTGCTGCTCGATGAGCCCACCAACGACCTCGACGTCCAGACCCTGACGGTGCTGGAGGACTTCCTCGAGGACTTCCGCGGCTGTGTGGTGGTGGTCTCCCACGACCGCTACTTTCTCGATCGCACCGTGGACCGGCTGTTCTGTTTCGAGCACGGCCGCCTGCAGCGCTTCGAGGGCAACTACAGCGCCTACCTGGAGCGGGCCAACGGTGCCAAAGGGCCAGCGGTGACCCCACCGGCGCCGGCCGCCGCCAAGCGGGAGGTGCCGGAGCGATCACGGCGCCGCAGTTTCAAGGAAACCCGCGAACTGGCCGACCTCGACGCGCAGCTGCCGCAGTGGGAAGCCCGCCGCCTGGAGCTGGAGGGGCAGCTGGCGGCCGGCGGCAGCGATTACGGGGCCCTGGAGTGCCTCAGCCAGGAGCTCTCCGAGCTGCTGCTGCGGATCGAGCGCGGCGAGGAGCGCTGGCTGGAGCTCAGCGAGCTCCCGGGCTGACCCCCACGCCCTGGGCAGCGCTGCTGCGGCGACGGCGCCGCAGATGGGGAGGATCCTGGCTCGAAGAGGGCGGCCGGGCCGCCAGATCACAGCGGAGTGCCGCGGTGCTGGTGCCCAACCAGGGCTGCTGTCGGGGCCGGGCGCCGCGGGCCTCCTCCTCCTTCATGGCGGTGGGCTTGTAGTCGTCGAGGCTGCGTTGCAGGGCCATCTCATCGCCCATGCGGCGCAGATAGAGGTCGAGCGACCACTGCACCTGGTTGTGCTCGAAGGCTTCGCAGGCCGCCTGCAGCGAGCTGAACCGTTGGCTCACCAGACCGCTGGGGGAGCACTGCTTCCACTCGAGCACCTGCTCAAAGCTGAGCCCCTGGCGCCACTGGCGCTGCTCGGAGAGGTAGCAGTGATGGTCCGGACCGTTGATCCAATAGAGCTGGCCGCGGTCGTCGATGAAGTGGCGATCGTGCCGTTGACGGATCCTGGCCATGGGGCAGCGCAGCAGCTAATTCCCTGCTAGCCACGGCGGGCTGATCGCGCCGCGACGGGCGGTGTGACAGCCAGCATCAGAACCCCACCACAGAGGGCAGCACTGTCCGCCAGCAGCTCGTATGGTGTGGCCGACGTCGAGCGGCCTGAGCACCTCCGGCCCCTTCCATGAACACCATCGACGAGCACATCGCCAAGGACAAAACCGAGATCGAAGCGGCCCGTGCGGCCGGCGATGAGGGCAAGGTGCGCCACCTGGAAGAAGAGATCAAGGATCTCGAGGAGTACAAGGCCCACCACCCCGACGAGAAGCACGACCCCACCCCGCTCGAGGTGTTCTGCGACCTCAACCCCGATGCCCCTGAGTGCCTGGTCTACGACGACTGACTCCGGCTGCTCAGATGCCCAGCTGCTGCCAGGTGGCCGCCAGCAGTTGATCCAGGTTCATCGCAGCGGCCGCTGAAATCGCCAGCACCGGTCCGCCGCAGTGGTCTTGCAACCGCTGCAGGCGGTCCTCCAGCTCCGGCTCCAGCAACAGCTCGATCTTGGTGAGGGCCACCAGGGTGGGGCGTTGGTTGAGGCCATGGCCGTAGTCCTCCAATTCCTGCCGCACCACCTGCAGGTCGCGCACCACATCGTCTGAGCTGCCATCCACCAGGTGGATCAGCAGCCTGGTGCGCTCGATGTGGCGCAGGAAATCGTGCCCCAGGCCCGCCCCCTGGGCGGCTCCGGCGATCAGGCCGGGGATGTCGGCGAACACGGTGCCGTCGCCGGTGGGACGGCGCACCACCCCCAGGTTGGGCACCAGGGTGGTGAAGGGGTAGTCGGCGATCTTGGGGCGGGCCGAGGAGAGCACGGAGATCAGCGTGCTCTTGCCGGCGTTGGGCAGGCCGATCAGCCCCACCTCCGCCAGCAGCTTGAGCTCCAGCTGCAGATTCCAGGCCTCCCCATCGCGCCCCTCGGTGCATTTCTCCGGGGCACGGTTGCGGTTGCTGAGGTAGTGGGCATTGCCCAGCCCGCCGCGCCCACCCACCGCCACCAGCAGCCGCTGGCCCTTGTCGGTGAGGTCGCCCAACAGGATGCCTGTGCGCAGATCGCGCACTTCGGTGCCGCAGGGCACCTTGATGGTGAGGGTATCGCCGCTGGCGCCGGTGCTCTTGTTGGGGCCGCCGCGGCGACCATCCTGCGCCCCGAACAGCCGCTTGTATTTGAAGTCGAGCAGGGTCTGCAGGTTGGGGTCGGCCTCAAGCCACACATCGCCGCCACGGCCGCCATCGCCGCCGGAGGGGCCGCCGGCCGGCACATACTTCTCGCGGCGGAAGGCCACGATGCCATCGCCGCCGCGGCCGGCCTGCACCGCGATGCGGGCCTGATCAATGAACTGCATTTGATCAACCCTAGGATCGGGCCGCCGCGGGGCCCGGGGTTGGCAGAGGTTCGCTTCCAGCAGGTCAGCAAGACCTACCCGCCCCGGCGGGGAAGCGCTGCGGTGGAGGTGCTGCGCCAGCTCGATCTCGCCATCGCCGATGGTGAATTCCTGGTGCTGGTGGGCCCCTCCGGCTGTGGCAAGAGCACACTGCTGCGGTTGTTGGCGGGGCTGGAGGCCCCCAGCGGCGGCGACATCTGGGTGGGGGATCGCTGCGTCACCAACCTGCGGCCGGCCCAACGGGATGTGGCGATGGTGTTCCAGAGCTACGCCCTGTATCCCCACCTGAGCGTGGCCGACAACATCGGCTTCGGGTTGCGGCGCCAACGGCGGCGCACACCCATCCAGCAACTCACCGACGGACTCCATCGCGCCAGCCGCCCCCTGCCCCAGGCGCTGCGCTTCCCCTCCGCCCGTGAGGCCCGCATCGAGCAACGCATCCAGGAGGTGGCCGAAACCCTGGAGCTGGCCCATCTGCTTGAGCGGCTGCCCAAGGAGCTGTCGGGCGGCCAAAAGCAGCGGGTGGCCCTGGGCCGGGCCATTGCCCGCCAGCCGGCGGTGTTCCTGATGGATGAACCGCTCAGCAACCTCGACGCCAAGCTGCGCACGGGCACCCGCGCCCAGATCGTCGAGCTGCAACGGCGGCTGGGCACCACCACGGTGTACGTGACCCACGACCAGGTGGAAGCGATGACCATGGGCCATCGCATCGCCGTGCTCAACCGCGGTCAGCTGCAGCAGCTGGGGACGCCGACGCAGCTGTATCAATGGCCCAGCAACCTGTTTGTGGCGCAGTTCATCGGCAGCCCACCGATGAATCTGCTGCCGGTGCTGAGCGTGGGCAACGGCCAGCTGCAGCTGGGCAGCCGCCGCTTCCTGCCGGAGGGGGCGATCGGTGCGGCCCTGCTGCAATGGCACGGCCAAGCAAGGGGCACCGAACTCACGGGCGGCCTGCGGGCCGAACACCTGCGCCTGGCCCCGGCCACCAACCGCAACCTGCCCGCCGAGGTGTGCCATGCGGAGGGGCTGGGCAACGAGCAGCTGCTCACCTGCCGGCTGCTGGAGGGCGACCATCTGGTGCAGCTGCGGGCGGAACCGCAGCTGCAGCTCAGCCCAGGCCAAACGGTGCATCTGGAGGTGGATCCCTGCGGCTGGCGCCTGTTTGACGGCGCCGGCGAGGCCATCCCGGCCGCGGCCATCCAGCCGGAGCGGCCCCCGGAGCCGGTGCTGCCCGCGCTGGAGTGAGCCCTATTTCGGCCAGATCACGCTGCAGCCGGGGCCGCCGTCCCCCTGCTCAGCGTCGCTGACCCGTTCCACATAGGGCAGGGTGGCCAGCCAGTCGCGCAGGCCCCGCTTGAGCTTGCCCGTGCCGATGCCGTGGATCACCCAGAGCGGGCCATTCACCACCCGCAGCTTGTCCTCCACGGCCGCCTCGGCCTCATGCACCCGCAGGCCGCGCACGTCCACGGTGTTGCGCTCGGTGCGCACCTCCGGGCCACGCCCCCCCAGGGGCCGGCGGCTGCGGATCGCCACCTGGGGCGGCGTGCGGGGCGGCGGCGACGGCTTCTCCCCGTTCAGCCCCTCGATGGCGGAGAGCTCCAGGTTGAGCCGCATCACGCCGCAACGCACGCTGAGCTCGCGGCCATCGGCGGAGAGGGCCATCACCTCGCCGGCCTTCCCGAGCGAGAGCACCCGCACCCGATCGCCGGGTTGGGGCAACCAGCCCTGGTGATCGCGCCGTTCCGGAGCCGGCCGGTGCTGCTGCTCCAGCGACTTGAGCCGTTGGCCCGCCCGCCGCGCCGTTTCCCCCAGGCTGGTGGTGTCGGCATCACGGCCCTGGCGCAACCGGCGGATGATGCGGCGCACCTCCTTCTGGCCGTCGCGGATCGAACGCTCCAGCTGCTGGCGGCGCTGCTCCTGCAGCTCAGCGCTCTGCTGTTTCTGCTGCTGCCAGCGCTGCAGCAGCTCCTCATGCAGCAGCTCGGTGCGGGCCAGCAGCACGGCGGCCTCCTCCGCCGCCTCCTGCTGGCGCTGACGCTGACTCTCCAGGCCGGCGATCACCTGGTTCACCTCGCCGTCACCGCGGGGGGCCAGCAGGCCCTGCGCCTGCTGCAGCACCGCCCCATCCAGGCCCAGGCGGCTGGCGATCGCCAGGGCATTGCTGCGTCCCGGAATCCCCCACTGCAACCGATAGGTGGGTGAGAGGGTCTCCACGTCGAAGGCCACGGAGGCGTTCTCGAAGCGCGCATCGTTGTACTTGAGCGCCTTCAACTCGCCGAAGTGGGTGGTGGCGATGGTGAGCCGGGCCCGTTCGGCCAACTGCTGCAGCAGGGCGATCGCCAGGGCGGTGCCTTCGGCCGGGTCGGTGCCGGCGCCCACCTCGTCGAGCAGCACCAGATCCGCCCCCGCCATCACCCCCAGATCCGCCCCCGCCGGCGGCAGGGCCTGCAGGATGCGGGCGATGCGGCGCACGTGGCCGCTGAAGGTGGAGAGGTTCTGCTGCAGCGACTGCTCATCGCCGATATCCGCCAGCACCTGGGCGCACCAGGGCAGCCGCGGACTGCCGGAGCAGGGCAGGAACAACCCGGCGCGGGCCATCAGCGCCGCCAACCCCACGCTCTTAAGCGTCACGGTCTTGCCGCCGGTGTTGGGCCCGGTGATCGCCACCACCCGCAGGCCACTGGCCACGCGCACGCTCACCGGCACCACCGGCCTGGAGCCCTCTCGCCGCTCCTGCCAGAGCAGCAGTGGATGGCGCAGATCATCGAACTGCAGCGGCGCCAGGGGATCGCTGTCCAGCTCGGGGCGCACCGCCCCCAGCCAGAGGCCATAGCGGGCCCGGGCCAGGCCGGCATCCAACTGCAACAGCACCGCCTGCAATTGCTCGAGGGCCGGCTGCTCGTCGCCCACCAGGGCGCTCAGCTCCTGGAGCACCCGTTGCTCGGCGTCCCGCTCCTGCCCCTCCAGCTGGCGGATGCGGTTGCCCAGCGGGATCACCGCCTGCGGCTCGATGAACACCGTGCTGCCGGAGGCGGAGCTGTCGTGCACCAGGCCGGGCAGCTGCGCCGCGGCACCGGCCTTCACCGCCAACACGGGCCGGCCGTTGCGCTCGGCGATCACGCTGTCCTGCAGCAGGGCGGCAGCGCGCCGCAGCAGGTCGTTGAGGCGATCGCGGCGTTCAGCCCGCACGGCCATCAGCTGACGGCGCAGGTCCGCCAGGGCCGGGCTGGCGCGGTCGGCCACCCGGCCGCTCTCCTCCAGGCAGAAATGCAACCGCTGCTCCAGCTCCGGCAGGGTGCGCAGATCAGCCACCAGGGCGGAGGTCACCGGCCGCAGCTGGGGGTCCTCGATCTGGCGGCGCAGCCGCCGCGCCGCCGCCAGCGTGGTGGCCACGGCCAGCAGGTCGTCACCGCCGGCCGTCCCCCCCTTGCGGCAGAGCTCGAGGGTGCGGCGCAGATCGGCCACCCCCTGAAAGCTCAGCCCCCCCTCCGTGAGGCCATCGAGGGCCAGCAGCTCGGTGGTTTCCGCCAACAAGCGATGGCTGGCCTCAGGGCTGGGGGCCAGCGGCAGCTGCCGGCAGAGCTGGCGGCCGGCAGCTGTGCTGGCGAAGCTGGCCACATGCTCCGCCAAGCGCGGCCACTCCAGCAGCTCCAAGGCCTCCTGCTGAATGGCTGCGGCGACCACCTCCGGCCCCTGCTCACTCACGCGCGCACCAGCGGAATCGGCGCAGCGCCCACGTTGGAGGGCAGCCCGGCGGCCGGCTCGTAGAGCATCTCCAGCCAGTTGCCCTCGGGATCCTGCATGTAGAACGACGCCGTGCCATCGCGGTGATCGTGCACGGGGCCACAGCTGTGGCCCTGCTGCTGCAGCTGCTCCCGAATCCGATCCACCTCAGCGCGGTCGTTGAAGTGGAAGGCGAAATGGGGGCCGGCGGCTCGATAGTCCGGGCTGAGCAGGGCGATGCCTTCGCCCGAATCGGGCCACTGCACGTAGCACCAGTCCGGAGCATCCCAGGTGAGCCGCAGGCCCAGCCCCAGATAGAACGCCTTGGCCCGCGCCATGTCCTGAACGCGCAGGGCAACGTGACCCAAGCGATGCTGGGCAGCCATCGGATTCGCCATGGTGCGCACTGCCGTTGTTCCCATTCTCGGCTGCCCCGGGCAACACTGAGACCACCCTGCCGCGAGGGGCTTGGCGCCCGCCCAACCCGGACAACCGAGCAGCTTCTGGCTCACCAACCGCGGCGTGCTGGCCATCTGCTTCGTCGTGCTGGAGCTGGTGTTCTTCTCCAGCGATTCGGTGAGCGTGCCGGCCCATGCCTACGTCAGCGGTGATGTGGGCGGCACCCCCTACCTCTCGGTGTGGTTCGGCTATGCCTTCCTGATCCCGGCGGCGCTGATCATGCCCCTGCTGGGCAGCCTCAAGGAGCGGGTCGGCCCCAAGGCGATCGCCACCCTGGGGCCGGGCCTGTTCGGGGTGGCCAGCGTGATCAGCGCCATGGCCACCGATCCGCAACTGTTCATCGCCATGCGGGTGCTGCAGGGCCTGGGGGCTGGGGTGATCCCTGCGGCCGCCGGCGGCTATTTAGGCGGGCAGCTGGGGGAGAAGTACACCCCGATGGGCAAGGGCCTGGTGGCCCTGGCCCTGGTGATCGGCTCCAGCGCCGGCATCCCCCTGTCGGCCTTCATCACCTGGTACGCCAGTTGGCGGCTGCTCTACCTGCTGCTGGGGATCGTGGCCCTGGCGGCGGTGGCGGTGATCGCCAGGCTGATGCCCGCCAGCCCCGGGAACCCCGAGGCCGAGATCGACTGGCTGGGTTACGGCCTGATGGCCAGCGGCTTCGGACTGTTGAGCGTCTCGCTGGTGGTGGGCAACCAGCGCGAATGGTTCCAGAGCGGCCCCTACATCGTGCTGCTGTGGCTGTCGATCCTGCTGCTGGGGCTGTTCGGCTGGCGGGTGGTGCGGGTGCCGAAGCTGATCAACCTGCGCATCTTCCAGGACGTCAATTACTGCATCAGCACCGTGATCCTCAGCTCGGTGATGTTCTTTCTGTTCATGGTGTTCGCCATCGTGCCCCGCTTCCTCACGGTGGTGCTCGACAACACGATCGAGAACTACGCCTGGACGTTCATCCCCTTCGTGGCCTGCGTGATGGTGACGGGGTTGATGGTGACACCGGGGCTCAGCCCCCATCTGATTGCCGCCACCATCCCCGCCAAGAAACGGCTCAGCACCACGGCCATCCTGCTGTTCGCCCTCACCGCCCTCTGGATGGCCAACACCTGCGCCCAGCAGGACAACACCAACGTGACCATTCAGCTGATGGCCATGGGGATCTGCTTCGGCCTGATCAACTGCATGGAGATCCAGATGTCGTTCTCCACCATGCCCGCCGAACTGATGACCAGCGCCAGCTCCGTGCTGTTCTTCTGCACCAACCTCGCCAAGGCCCTCTCCGGGGGGGTGAACAGTGCGATCCTCACCGCCACCAGCCAGGGCAGCTGGGAGCGGTTTCGCGAGCAGACCTACGGCTCCAATCCCGTGTTGGAGGGGTTTCAGCAGCCCCTCAGCGGCCACGCCCTCGGCATCAGCGGGGAGTGGTGGTCGCAGGGGTCACTGGAGCTGATCAACAAGGCAATCGCCAAGCAGGTCGAGGTGGTGTCCTTCATCAACATCGCCACGATGGTGGGGTTGGTGCTGCTGGTGCTCTGCGCCTTGCCGCTGCTGCACCGCAGCCCGGCCGCTGCGGGCGCCCCTAAGCTCCCGCCCAGCCCCACCAGCCGCTGACCCCTGTGAACACGCGCACCGTGTTGATCGCCGGCGGCGCCACCGCGGTGGTAGGGCTGGGGTTGGCCGGTTATTTCACCGCCAACCACTACTTCCCCAGCACCAACGACGCCTACGTTCACGCCTACACGATCACCGTGTCGCCCTATGTGGAGGGCTACATCAAAACGATCCACGCCGAGCCCAACGCCTTCGTGAAGAAGGGTCAGCTGCTCTACGAGATCGTGCCGCTGCCCTTTCAGTTGAGCGTCGACCAGCAGCAGCATCAGATGGAGGCGGCGATCGCCCAGAAAGCCGCCCTGGAGGATCAGCTGCTCAAGGCCCGCCAGGCCGTGAACGACCAGAAGGCGAGCCAATGGATCATTGATCTCAACCAGCAGCGCTACGCCTACCTGCAGCGGCAGCAGGTGGTGGCCCTGGAGAAGGAGCAGGAGTTCGAAGCCTCCAAGCTGGAGGCCCGCGCCAAGGTGAAGAGCGCCGAGCTGGAGATCTCACGGCTGCAGAAGCAGATCCGTGAGCAGGAGGCCAACATCAAGGCCCTACGCGCCGCCGTGGGCAACGCGCGGGTGAATCTCAATTACACGCGCTATTACGCGCCGATGGATGCCTATGTGAGCAACAACTTCAGCATCCGTGTGGGGCAGTATGTGAAGCCAGGCGAGGCGATGTTCAAGCTGGTGGACAACACCCACTGGTGGGTGGATGCCAACTACATGGAATCACAGATCCACCGCATCCGTGACGGCATGCCCGCCAAGATCAGCCTCGACATGTATCCCGGGGTGACCTTCCAGGGCAAGGTGATCAACATCAGCCAGGGCAGCGGCGCCTACTACGCGCTGCTGCCGCCCCAGAACGCCACCGGCAACTGGGTGAAAGTGCCGCAACGGTTCCCGGTGCGCATCCGGCTGGCCCAGAACAGCGCCCACCCGCTGCGGGCTGGCGCCACCGCCCACGCCACGGTGAACACCCTGCCCTGATTCCGCGCGGCGGCGGCTAGTTCGGCAGGGTGATCGGCAGCTGCACAGGCTGATCCGGCTGCGAGGGCACCGGCAGCAGTTCGCGCAGCAGCTGGGCATAGCTGAGGTTGGCGACGGTCATCGCCTCAGCCCGCTGCTCCATGGCGGTGGTGAGGGAGCTAACCGTGGCGGCCAGATCGGTGTAATCCGCCAGGCCGAACTCGTAGCGGGCCCGTGAATCGCGGTAGGCCTCCCGGGCCGCGCGAAAGGAGGCATTGGCGGCGATGATCTGGCTGAGGGCGGCGCGGTGGTCGTAGTAGGCGCTCTCCAACCGTTGGCGAATGTCGTTGCGCTGGGCGGCCTCCTCCTGCAGGGTGCGCTGCGCGGCGGCGCGGCTGGCCGCCACCGCACCGGCGGTGATGCCGGCATCAAACAGGCGCCAGTTGAGCAGCACGCCAGCGGCCCAATCGCCGCTCTGGGAATTGAGGCCGGGGATGAAGGCGGGTCCCTTGCAGCAGCCGTTCACGTCGATCACCGGCGCCGTGCTCTGGGCCGCCTGATAGCCGCCGCTGGCATAGAGACCGAGCCGGGGCAGCAACTCGGCAGCGCGGCGATCGGCCTGGCGCAGCAGGGCCTGGCGTGCCGCCTGCAGGGCCTGCAGCTGCGGATTGCCCTGGAAACCGCGCACGATCGTCTGCTCAAGATCGAGCGGCCAGGGGGGCTGCAGGCGCACCGTCTCCTTGGCTTCCAGGGTCACGGTGAAGGGAACGTTGATCAGATTGCTCAGCCGCCTGCGGCCACTGAGCACCTGGGCGTCAGCCTGCTCAAGCCGGAAACGGCTCTGCTGAAGCATCGCCTGGGCCCGCAGCAGATCCACCCGCGGCACCAGGCCCACGGTCTTCATCGCCACCACCTGATCGAGGATCACCCGGTCGTTGTCCACCACCACCTGGCGGATGCGGCGCAGCTGATCGGCGAGCTGGAGGCGGTAGTAGGCCTCGCTCACATCCAGTTGCAGTTGCCGCAAGCGATTGGCGTAGCGCTGGCGGGCCTCCTCCAGATCGGCCTTCACTTGCCCGAGGGCGGCGCTGCGCTCGAAGCTCACCAGCTCGTAGTCGAGCCGCAGCAGGGCGAAGCCGGAGCCACTGTTGGTTTGGTAGCGGTTCCAACCCCCGGTGGGCACGTAGAAGGGCGAACCGGGGCCAAAGCCCGGCACCGCGCCGTTGCCTTGCCAGGCGACGTTGCTACCCGCCAGCTGGCTGTAGCCGCCCCCCAGATCCAGCCCGAAGATCGGATAAAAGCGCCCCTGCACCGACCGCAGCCAGCCCTGCTGCTCGCCCACGCGGGCCACGCTGGCCTGCAGGCTGGGATCGTTCTGGGCCGCCAGGGCGATGGCCTGCTGCAGATCCAGCGGCAGGCGTTGGCGCACCGTGACGGCGGCCGGCTGGGCCGGCAGGGCGGCGGGGGCCGGCGGAGGCAGTTGCCGCCGCAGCTGCTCCAGCTGCTGGGGGGTGGGGGCCGGAGCGGCCTCGCCCACGGGCAGCACCCGATCGAGCCGATCGAGGTCGCGGGCGTAGGCCTCAAAACTGCGCAGCAGCGGCTTGAGGGCCGGCGGCGTAGCGCCGGCCAGCACCGGTTGACCGGCGCCGAACGCCAGCAGGCCGATCAGCAGCCGTCGAACCGCTGCCTCAATCGGCATCTGTGGCGCCGAAGGCATGCATCAGCGCATCGCCCCAGCTGTTGATGCCCTTCAGCTGGACATCGGATGCACCGGCGAGGGCCTCGCCATGGGCCCGCAGCACAGAAGCCTTGTCGAGGCTGTGGCCATGGTCGGCGGCCAGGGTCACGATGTCATCAAACCCCGAGGCGGCATGCAGCTTGCTGCGCAGGGCCTGGTCGCTGGACACCTTGGAGAGGAAGGCTTGCAGGTCGGCAACGGACATCGGAACGTCGAACGGGGGACAACAACGGGGTTGATCCTGACGGATCAGCGGCGCCAGGGCTGACGAAGGGGGCGATCAGCCCTCCCGCAGCCACTGGGCAGCATCGCAGGCGTGGTAGGTGAGGATCAGGTCGGCGCCGGCGCGCTTGAAACAGAGCAGGGTTTCCAGCACCACAGCGCGCTCATCGATCCAACCCCGCTCGGCGGCGGCCTTCACCATCGCGTATTCACCACTGACGTTGTAGGCGGCGATGGGCAGTTCGCTCTCCTCACGCAGGCGATAAATGATGTCGAGATAGGCCAGACCCGGCTTGACCATCATGATGTCGGCCCCCTCCTGCTCATCGAGCTGGGCTTCGGTGATCGCCTCGCGGGCGTTGGCTGGATCCATCTGATAGGTGGATTTGTCCTTGGGGATGGGCTTGCTGGCGGCGGCGCGCGGCGCCGAATCGAGGGCCTCGCGGAAGGGGCCGTAGTAGGCCGAGGCGTACTTGGCGGTGTAGCTGATGATCCCCACGTGCTCGAAGCCCTCCTCATCGAGCGCTTCGCGGATCGCACCCACACGGCCATCCATCATGTCGCTGGGGCCGATCAGATCAGCGCCGGCGCGGGCCTGGGCCACCGCCTGTTTGCAGAGGAGCGCCACGGTCTCATCGTTGAGCACCACCCCCTCGGCGCTGACGATGCCGTCATGGCCGTCGCAGGAGTAGGGGTCGAGGGCCACGTCGGTCATGATCGCCATGCCGGGGTGCACCTGCTTGAGCCGGCGGATGGCGCGCGGGATCAGGCCGCCCTCGTTGAAGCATTCGGCGCCGTCCTCGGTCTTGAGGCCGTCGGCCACCTTCGGGAACAGCACCACGCAGCGAATGCCCAGATCCCAGGCGCGTCCCACCTCCTGCACCAGGCCATCGAGGCTCCAGCGCTGGCAGCCGGGCATGGCGCCGATCGGCTCGTTGGTGGCCCCCTCATGCACGAACAGCGGATAGATGAAATCCGCAGCGCTGAGCGCGGTCTCCCGCACCATCGCCCGCAGGGCAGGGGAACGGCGCAGGCGGCGGGGGCGGTAGGTGAGCTCCATCGGGGCTGGCGCAGCGGCTGCAGGCAGGGCCGGATCCTACGGAGCCTGCTGCGGGGCGGGCTTTCCCAGCAGCAGCACCAGCGGGATGGCCAGGGCGAAGACCAGGGCCACGAGCCGGAACACATCGGCGTAGGCCAGCAATGCCGCCTGACGATCCACCTGCAGGCTGAGCAGCTCGAGGGCCTGGTTGGCCTGGCCGTCCAACCAGGCGGTCATGCCCTGCAGGCGATCCTGCAGCAACGGATTGGTGCTCGAAAGATGCTGCACCAGCTGGGAGCGATGCACGGCCTGCTGATGGTCGAGCACCACCGTGAGCATGGCAATGCCGAAGCTGCCCCCCAGCTGACGGGTGAGGTTGTAGAAGCCGCTGCCCGCTCCCACCTCCTCCCGAGGCAAGGGGCCCAGGGTGGCCAGGCTCAGGGGCAGAAACATCATCACGGTGGTGACCCCCCGCAGGATCAATGGCCAGAACAGGCTCTGATCACTGGTGTCGGGGTTGATCGAGGCCAGGTTGAGCATCGTGGCCACCATCGCCACCGCCCCCAGCAGGATCAGCAGGCGTGGATCAAAGCGGTGGGCGTTCTTGCCCAACACCCCCATGGTCACGGCCGAAGCCAGGGCACCGGGCAGCATCATCAGGCCCGTCTGGGTGGCGGTGTAGTGCAGCACCGTCTGGGCAAAGATCGGCACCACAAACACAGTGCCGTAGAGCCCCACCCCCAGCACCATCGAGAACAGACTGCCGGCGGCGAGCGAGCGATGCCGCAGCACCCGCAAATCGACGGCCGGGTGGCGGCAACGCAGCTCCCACCACACAAAGCTGGGCACCGCCACGGCCGAGAGCAGGCTGAGCTGACGGATCCAGCCGTTGTCGAACCAGTCGTACTGGCGCCCCTGCTCCAGCACCACCTGCAGGCTGGCCAGGCCAGCCACCAGCAGCAGGATGCCCGGCCAGTCGACCTTGGCCCGGCCGGCGGTGAGCGGCTGGCCCTGCTCATCGGCCCAGGCGGGATCGGGATCCGGTGGCATGAAGGCCAGGGCCATCAACACCGTGAGCAGGCCGAAGGGCACGTTGATGAAAAAGATCCAACGCCAACCGGGGCCATCGGTGAGGAAGCCCCCGAGCGTGGGCCCCAGCACCGGACCCACCAGCACCCCGATGCCGAACACCCCCTGGGCCAGGCCCTGCAGGGCCTTGGGCACCACCTGAAACATGATCGCCTGGCCCTTGGGCATCAGACCGCCCCCCAGCAACCCCTGGCTGAGCCGCGCCGCCACCAACCAGGGAAGGCTGGGGGCCAGCCCGCAGAGCACCGAAGCGGCGGTGAACCCCAGCAGCGAAAACACGAAATAGGTGCGCTGCCCGAAGCGCTCGCTCAGCCATTCGCTCAGCGGGATCATCACCACGCTGGCCATGGCGTAGCCGGTGACCACCCAGCCCACCTCCGCCAGGGTGGCGCCGAGGTTCGACTGAATATGCGGCAGGGCGACGTTGCAGATGCTGACGTCGATCACCTCGAGCATCGCCCCGATCGCGGCGGTGATCACCACCGCCCACTGGCGGGGGGTCACAGCCGGTGAACCCGCACGGTGGCGGAGAGCCCCGGCACCAGGCGCTGCTCCAGGTCGGAGGGGATGGAATCGAGGGCGATGCGGGCGGTGACCCGCTGCACCACCTTGGTGAAGTTGCCGGTGGCGTTGTCGGGCGGCAACAGGGCGAACCGCGAGCCCGCCGCGGGGGCCACGCTCACCACATGGCCGCGGAACGCTCGGCCCGGGAAGGCATCGATGCTCACCTCCGCCGCCTGGCCTGGCCGCAACGCCTCCAGCTGGGTTTCCTTGAAATTGGCCTCCACCCAGGGGTGCGGGGCCACCAGGGTCATCAGCGGCTGTCCGGGCTGCACCTGACGCCCGGGCTCGGCGGTGAGCGATCCAATCCGGCCCTCCCCTGGGGCCAGGATGCGCTGATAGGCCAGCTGCAGCCGGGCGGCGGCCACGGCGGCCTGGGCCTGCTGGATGCGGGCCTGGGCGGCGGCCGCTTTCTGCTGCTCCACGCCCACCTGGCGGCGACTGGCCTGGGCCTGCATGGCGCTGGCCTGGCTGCGGGTGAGCTGGCCCTGGGCCTGGCGGTAGCTGGCGCGGGCACGGTCCAGCTCCTGGCGGGAGATGCCGCCCTGGTTCACCAGGATCTGCAAGCGCTGCAGATCCGCCCGGGAACGATCCAATTCCGCCCTGGCCACGGCTTCATCGGCGGCGGCCTGGTCGGCTGAAGCCACCGAACCGCTGAGGCTGGCGCGGGTCTGCACCTGCAGGGCCACCGCCTGGCGGCGGGCCTCCTCCAGATCCGCCAGGGCCTGCTGCAGCTTTGCGGCCGCATCACGGGGGTCGAGGCTCACCAGCAGATCACCGCGGTGCACCAACTGGTTGTCCTGCACCGCCACCGTCGCCACCGAGCCGCTCACCCGGCTGGCGATCTCCACCAGATGCGACTCCACCTGGGCGTTATCCGTTTCTTCCACGCCCCAGTGGCTGAGCCACCAACCGGCGCCGATCAGGCCGAGCGTCGCCAGCACGAGGGGCAGGGCCAGCTGCCGCGGTTGCTTGGCGGACAGCTTGCTTAGGACAGGAGCCAGGGGGCGGGCCGGCAAGCTCTTGATCAACGCTGACCTCAAGTCCAGAACGCCGCCACCGCGGCCCATGGACCCAACCTAGGTCTGGGCCGCTCTCCCCCTTGCCAAGCTGAATCCAGCAGCCTCAACTCCGATGGGCAACTGGCAGATCTGGGCCCTGGGGGCGGCGGTGATGGCGGCCCTCACCGCCACCCTGGCCAAGTTGGGCCTGCAGGGCATTGAGGCCAATGTGGCCACCTGGATCCGCACCCTGGTGGTGGCGGCGGCCCTGTCGCTGCTGCTAGCGGCCACCGGCCAACTGCAGTGGGGGCAGCTGCAGCAGCTGCCGCGCCACAGCCTGCTGGTACTCGGCCTGTCGGGGCTCGCCACCGGCCTTTCCTGGCTCTGCTACTTCCAGGCCCTGCAACTGGGCCCGGTGTCACGGGTGGCCTCGATCGACAAGTTCAGCGTTGTGCTGGTGGCGATCTCCGGGGTGCTGTGGTTAGGGGAAACGCTCAGCCCCGCAGGCTGGGCAGGGGTGGTGCTGATGGGGCTCGGGGCGGCGCTGGTGGCCTGGCGCTGAACCACGGCGGCCTCAACCAATGGCTCGGAAACCAGGCGGAACCAAGCTCCAGGCGCATGAGGGCCGTGATCACCTCGGAAAGATCGGAGCGGGAGCTGTACACCAGATGGCGGGGCTCCCACACAGGCTGAAACTTCTGCTTGAAGGCCTCCAGGCCCCTGAACGCGGTCGTCCGCTCCAGAAACGAAGCCAAGCGGGCTAAGGCCCGCTCCTCCGGGGGGGAACAGGCCGAAGAGCCCATCCCCCTCAACGCGCAGAGGCCCAGGTTGAGGCGCTGCAGGCCCAACCGCTGGAGCTCCAGGATCACGCCCACCAACAGGGCATCCATGGCGCCAGAGGGCGCAGCGGAAAGGCTGCGCATCATGTCCAAGGCAGCTTGCCGCTCTGCCTCCCGGACGTTGAGCGTGACGAAGGCCACCACCAGGCCAGAAGGATCCCGCAGCAGGCCCAGCCAGGCCGATTGCAAAGCCTGCTCACCGAAACAACCCAGCGAAAAACACTTCTCGCGTCCACCCATGCGGGCCAGCCACTGATCGTTGGCAGGGCTGAGCAAACGCAGCATGGCCGCAGGATCGGCCTTCGGCAGCAGCTCAACCCGATAACCCAGGCGTTGAAACTTATTCACCGGCGGGCGCAGGCGCTTCCCCATCGCCCCCTGCAGCTGGAATGCACCCAGTTCAACAACAGCATCCTCACCGATACACACCGAGCGCAAGCCCTGGGATCGATAGAGCTCCAACATCTCGCTGTGAACCTGATAGAACGCCGGTGTCCAATCGTTCAACGCACACGTCCGGCAGAACGCCTCAATCAAGGGCCGGGCTTCCAGCGTTGGACCGATGGGATCACCCAGCACAACGGCACCTCGGCCACGAACGCCGTAGACCAGTGCTGATGCGCCAGACGCACTGAACAACACACTCTTCTCTCCATGCAGAGCCAGGGGTGCCAGTGGCAAGCGGCCATGGCTAGCCACGATGCGCCGCAAACGTTCCTGAGCGAGCGAATCGGGCTGGGACCTTTGCATCACCGGCCTCAGCACCTGCACCAGGGCGGTGCCGATGGTCAGCAGACCGATGGCATGAATCGAAGCCGCAAACTGATGCCCAGCTCGGGTGACCAAGCTGGGATTCACCTCAGCATCTTCCAAGAAGAGAGCCAACGTCTGCCGCAGCACATCCAGTGGCTGAAACTGCACACCGGCACGCTGATCGAGCCAGTAAAAACCCAGGAAGCCGTACAGCACGGTGAACAGCAGCGCCGCCATCAGCACCACCAAGCCATGCCGCACGGAGGGACGATCAGAGCGGGCCAGGAACGAGCGCCGCCCCACGACAAGCAGGAGCAACACCACCAAACAGAGCCACGCTTCGGTGGCATGCGCGAACGCGAGTTGCTGATGGATGGCCGAAATCGCCAACAGCACAGCAGCCAACACCCAGGCAAGACGCTTGCGCCGGGCCAGGCCCACCGACAACTGAAACAACAGAAAAGCCGAGCAGGCCGCCACCAAACGCGACCTGCCCGATTCCAAGCCCAGGGGGTAGAGATCCACAGCCCAGACCATGGCGCCGTTCAAGGCCAGCCCCAGGGCCGAGGCGAGATTCACTGCCGCCGCAAGGGCCGTGAACAGGGCGATCAGCAGGGGCAGCCGTGTGGGGAGGAGTTGTCTCAAAACCTGTGGACCTGGCGACCTGCACCACCGACCAACCGCACAAGGAGCGGCAGGCTTGCCGGATTCTTCACCATCGGAGTTGATGGTGGAGCGATCCTCCCCGGCGAGCATCCCATCAACAGGCCTGACCCCACTGTCCTACCAAGGCCATCCCAGGGTGCAAACGCTGCCACAGGCGCCAACCGGCAGATCTGAACGGCTGCGAACCCAGCATGGATACATACAGCAGCAAGCGACTGTTCAGAAGCCGGTTCTCCAGATCGTGGAGAGCCTGGCTGCAGGGGGTGGACAAGCTGCTCTGGGGGATCCCCCTCGGCATCACGGCCGTGGCAGGCATCCTGATCGCCAGCACCCAGCGGCAGGCCCAATACGCCGATTGGTACGACCACTGGATCACCGCCGCCGTGGGCATGGCGTTGGCTCTGGCGCTGGCCCGACTGCCGTTGGCATCGCTGCGGCCACTGTTGTTGCCGGTCTATGGCCTGACGGTGATCAGCCTCGTGGCCGTTCGCTTTGTGGGCACCTCAGCCCTTGGAGCCCAGCGCTGGATCAACATCGCGGGCTTTCATGTGCAGCCCTCGGAGTTCGCCAAGCTCGCCGCGATCCTTCTGCTGGCCGGGATCCTGGCCCGCTTTCCGGTCGAACGCCCGGTTGATCTGCTCAGGCCCACCGCCCTGATCGGCTTGCCTTGGCTGCTCGTTTTCATTCAGCCGGATCTGGGCACCTCGCTGGTGTTCGGCGCCATCTGGCTGGTGATGCTGTTCTGGGCCGGCATGCCTGGGGCCTGGATTGCGCTGCTGCTGTCGCCTCTGTTCACGGCGATCCTGGCTGGGGTGATGCCCTGGGCTCTGCTGGCCTGGCTACCGCTGATGGCCTGGCTGGCCTGGACGTCGCTGCCCTGGAAGCAGCTTGGGGTTGGCCTGGTTCTGGCGACCGAGGGGTTGTTCGCCCTGATCACGCCCTACCTGTGGATGCATGGGCTCAAGGACTACCAACGGGACCGCCTTGTGGTGTTCCTCGACCCATCCAAGGACCCACTCGGGGCCGGGTATCACTTGATCCAGAGCCAGATCGGCATCGGATCAGGCGGCGTTCTGGGCACGGGGTTGCTTCAGGGTCACCTGACCAAATTGCGCTTCATTCCTGAACAGCACACTGATTTCATCTACAGCGCCATGGGAGAGGAAACCGGGTTTCTGGGCTCAACCCTGTTGATCGTGGCCTATGTCGTGCTGCTTTATCGGCTGCTGCAGATT
>Ga0214917_10002427_pt1 | contig 22627 bp, 16 predicted proteins | sample LL_1208_BB_MetaG_FD_177983 | JGI IMG/M metagenome (GOLD analysis project Ga0214917, IMG submission 177983) | Freshwater microbial communities from Lake Lanier, Atlanta, Georgia, United States - LL_1208_BB | ecosystem: Environmental > Aquatic > Freshwater > Lake | place: USA: Georgia | collected...
CTTTGGTAATGGTTACTAAAGAGAGTCATTGCCTCCGTGATCTTCTCTATCTACTTGAGCTGGGAGAGCTTCCAATTCAAATCCCTCTAGTTGTAGGAAATCATCAAGAGTTGCAGAGCTTAGTTGAATCTAACGGCATAAAATTTAGATATCTTCCAGTCTCTAGTGAAAATAAAGCAAGTGCTGAAACTCAACTTCTTTCAATTATTGACTCTGAGAAAATTGATTTTCTCGTTTTGGCTCGCTACATGCAGATACTCTCCCCAGATTTCTGCGACAAACTCTCGAATCGAATTATTAATATCCATCACTCCTTTCTTCCAGGATTTAAAGGGGCTAAGCCTTATCACCAAGCACATGCAAAAGGTGTGAAAATTATTGGAGCTACTGCTCACTTTGTCACCAAAGATTTAGATGAGGGTCCAATTATTGAGCAAGATGTAGCTCATGTTTCTCATGCATCTACTCCTGAAGAGCTAATTGCCATTGGCCGCGATATTGAACGTCGCGTTTTAGCAATAGCTGTAAAACTTTATGCTGAAGATAGAATATTTATCGTTGGAAATAGAACAGTAATATTCAACTAAGTGTGTCCTTGGCCGGAGTGGAACCGGCGAACTTCCACTTAGGGGAAAGTTTCACTTTCCGACAAAGCGAATGTGCACTTCAGAATCCCAATGTGCTTTGATTGTTTCAAGTGCATCGTCGCTTTTCCCCATGGGAAACATGCTCCCCTCAATCTTTCCTCCAAGCTTTGTGAGTTCTTCCAAGAAATGTGCATGCCGCTCCACATGTTCAATGACGCCATGCGCCGAGACATATTCCTCTAAAACAACACATCTGGATCCGTTTTCAGAAAAAAAGAGGTCGTATCTCAAAATGGAATCTTGCTTTCTAATTTCAATTAGCATCTCCTGCGCAATCTTTTTGAAAGAATTTAAGTTCTCCTCAGGAATTCTCGGAAAGATTGCTATTGCGCGTAAATTTGCCATTATTCTCCTTGCCTCAGGATTGAAACTGAAGTAATCTTAACGAGTGGCGGCATCTCATCCGACGACGAGCAGAATCGTAACTGAACACAAATCGCTCAGAGAGGCACTTCGGGATACGAAGACTTTTTCATCTGACCTTCAGGGCGATGCCGATGTTCGCGATTATCGACAGATTCCACTTGAAGTTGATCCTCCGAGACATCATCTTTACCGCTCGGCTCTTGCTCCCTACTTTGTTAAGCCTGCGATTGAACGTCACATATCTGATTTTCGTTCAAACTCTTCTGCGCTCATAAATAGATACTTCAGTAGCGATCCGAGAGAAGTAATTCCAACTCTCTCTTTACCCTTAGTCATGCAGAATCTTGGTGTCATCTATAACCGACCACAAGATGTTGAGGAGTGGATCTCTTGGGGTCCTGATGTCTGGACCGCAGAATCTGAGGTTCGAAGTGGCGAGGTTTTGCATCGTTACCTTAATCACATATATAAAGAGGCTCTTTCCAATACGTTTGAGGATATATGGCAAAAAATCGCTCACCTCGTCATTGACGGCAAAAAGATTACTGAAGTTGAGTTTCGCGGTATCGCTGGAGTCTTGTTGGCAGGCGGACGTGACACAGTAGTAAAGCTATTGACTGGAATTCTCTGGCACTTTGCCAGGAAACCAGAAGATTTGAAAGAACTGCGTAGCAACCCTCAAGGTATTTCTGCCGCTATTCAGGAGTTCTTACGATTCTTAACTCCACTTCCATTGATGAATAGAACTACCGTTCCCGAGAGTGGCAGAAATAGTCTTCCTCCAGATAGATATGTTGGGATGAGCTTCATATCTGCTAACTTTGACAATTCTGTCTTTGAAAATCCATATTCCATCGACTTAAAGCGGCCTCGAAATCCTCACATGAGCTTTGGTTTTGGTCCACATACTTGTTTAGGAAATCACATTGCAGAAATCGAAGCCAAAGTGTTCTTAGAAACGCTGATTCAATCTCAATTTACCTGGCAAATTTATAGCGAAGATACGAAATTCCATGACTCGCCCTTTAGCCTGGTACCTGATCAATTTAAATCACTACAACTTATAGCGATACCCAACGCTCTTTAGAGTTAAGTCAACGTAGGTCATATCTGACCAAGAGAACCACTCCCTTGTAAATTTCGAGGGATTATCAACGTGAAACGACTCATGCATTCGACCAGTGCCTGCGTCGGTTGCTTCTAGTGTCTCTAGAGTACGCAACTGTTTACCTAAGTCATTCGAAGTTAAAGCTTCCATCGCAATCGATATGGGCCAAACATGATTTGGTGGCGTGTGTTGCGAGCCAATTCCTTTCACGCCCGCTCCACTAAAGAAGTATGGGTTTGCCTCTGAAAGAACGAATGCCCTTGTTTTCTGATACTCCGAATTATCTGCTGGTAAAACCTCTAAGTGGGGAAGGCTCAACAGGGATGGAACATTTGCATCATCCATCCATTGAGCATTACCTAGTCCATCAACCTCGTAAGCAAATTTCCCTTGAATTAAACCAAATTTAGTGATGCCATCATGAATCTCTCCAGCTAGTTCAGATGCTATAGAACTCAGCTTAGGAACGTTCATCTTTCTTAACTCGCTCATGAAGAATAGATTTGACGGAATCAGGTATCCATAAGTACATGAATCATCACTTGGCCTAAAAGCTGAATAAACCATGCCTGTGTGCCCGATAGGTGCACCTTGACCATCGTGAGATAGGGAGTCGTGGGCAACGCCATTATCCCGCTTGAAGATGTAACCATTTCGATCATGGTTCTGTTCTTTCCGCCCGAGCTCTAACATCAAAGCAACCGCTTCTTGATAATTTTTATCCAGGTGATCAGTCTGACCAAACTGCTCTCGGATTTTTCTTGCTAGATATAAAACTGACGCCCAAGAATCTAATTCAAATTTCCGCTCGAAGACCCAAGGGGACTGATCAGCAAAGTCTCTGTGCCAACAGTTGCCATTTGGTTCTGGATTAAATGCATTCGCATATGGATCAACTAAAAATAGCTTCACTTGAGACTTACTTAGATTCATTAGTAGCTCAATAACATCGGGATTGTGTGAGTCAAGTAAAGGCTTAACTTGCCACGTCGAATCCCGTAACCACATTGCTGGAATATCGCCAGTAGTTACAAATGGGAGACTGTCTCTCATGTTTTGAAGGGTTTTAGTGAAGAAAGATTGGACAGCGTCATTGACTCTCTTATATCGATGGCTCGGAATTTCTTGTTGTAATCCAGGAAAGACTTCTGCCGTTTCACACTTCACGGACTTGATTCTACTAAAGGATTTAGTTACGAAACTGTTTAGTTAAACGCCCAAAAAATAATGTAACTTGTGTCCTTGGCCGGAGTTGAACCGGCGACCTACCGCTTAGGAGGCGGTTGCTCTATCCACTGAGCTACAAGGACTTAATTGAATATAATTTCACACTCTATTCACAGATAATTACTTTCGTATTAAATGTGAAGTATCTAATGATAATTCAATACTTTTACGCGGTAAATTGCCTAATTCAATGCTTTGAGATAGCCTAACGCTTAATCTCGTTTGGAGTTGATTTCTAATCATGAAAGCCCTAGTAATAGGAGCCGGTGGCGTCGGAAGAGCGATAGCAAATATCGCTGTGCGAAGGCCCTTTATTACCTCAATGGTAATTGCAGATCGCACCCTCTCGCGCGCCGAAGAAGCGGTATATCGCGTCAAAGACCCCCGCTTCTCTGCAGCTCAAGTAAATGCTGCTGAACTAGAAGACCTGCGCGAATTAATACGCAAAGTTAATCCTGATGTCGTAATTAACGCCGTTGATCCAAGATTTGTAATGCCAATTTTTCTTGCATGCGAAATCGAAAATACCAATTACATCGATATGGCTATGTCTCTCTCAAGACCGCATCCTCACTACCCGCACCGCGAAACTGGTGTGAAGTTGGGCGATGAGCAATTTGCGAGAGATTGGAACTGGGAAGAGAGAAAGATCTATGCCCTGGTTGGGATGGGTGTAGAGCCAGGTATGAGCGATATCTTCGCTAAATATGCCAACGATGAACTCTTCTCCCGAATTGATTCAATAACAGTTTTAGATGGTTCTAACTTGAGAGTTGAAGGAGCCGACTTTGCTCCCTCCTTCTCAATCTGGACCACTATTGAGGAGTGTTTAAATCCTCCGCTAGTTTGGGAAGATGGTCGTGGTTGGTTTACAACTGAGCCATTTAGCGAACTTGAGACATTTGATTTCCCAGAGGGTATTGGACCTGTTGAATGCGTAAATGTAGAACACGAAGAGGTAGTTTTAATTCCTCAGAAAATTGATGCCAAAAAAGTAAACTTCAAATATGGCCTTGGAGCAGAATTCATCCAGATCTTAAAGACCATAAATATGCTTGGAATGGATAAGAAGGAAAATGTAGACGTTCAGGGAGTATCCGTTTCTCCTAGAGATCTTCTTGCCGCATCTCTTCCAGATCCAGCAACTCTTGGATCAAGAATGAAGGGAAAGACTTGTGCTGGAACATTGGTAAAAGGTTTAGACAAGTCAGGAAATCCAAAGGCTGTCTATATCTACAATGTAATTGATAATCAATGGTCTATGAGGGAATATGGAGATCAAGCTGTAGTCTGGCAAACGGCAGTTAATCCAATTATCGCAATGGAGTTAATTGAAAAGGGAATTTGGAAGCCAAGAGGGGTAAATGGCCCTGAGTGGTTTGATGCCAAACCTTTCCTTGATTTACTAGAGGAATATGGAACTTCTTGGCATATCAGAGAAGAAGACGCCAGTAACATCGCAAAATAATGTCTAAGCCCATCGCTTTAATAACTGGAGCCACAGCAGGTATTGGCGCCTCTTTTGCTGAGCTACTAGCAAAAAAAGGCCATGATCTAGTAATTGTTGCGCGTGATTTAGAGAGATTAAATCAAAATGCTAGTAAATGGAGAGAAAACTTCGGCGTTGAGGTGGAAGTCCTAGTTGCTGACTTAAGTCGCGATGAAGACATTAGGCGAATTGAGCTGCGCCTGCAAAATACTTCACGGCCGATTGAAGTATTAATCAATAATGCTGGCTTTGGAATTAAGAAGAGCTTTTTAGTAAGTGAGATTTCAGATGAGATAGCTCTACTTGATGTCTTAGTAACAGCTCCAATGCGTTTAATGCATGCCATATTGCCCATCATGAAGGCGCGAAATAGCGGAGTAATCATAAATGTCTCAAGTATTGCCGGCTGGATTGCGGGTGGAACCTATAGCGCAGCTAAGTCCTACCTAACAGTGTTGACTGAATCCCTCCACACTGAACTCTTGGGCAGCAATGTGAAACTGCTCTCCCTAGCACCTGGTTACACCAGGACAGAATTTCACCAAAGGGGAAATATGAAGATGGCTGGTTTGCCCAATTGGCTCTGGCTAACCTCTGAAAGAGTCGTCGAAGATGCATGGAACTCGGCTCAAGCTGGAAAAGTTCTCTGTATTCCAGGACGGCAGTATCAAGTAATTGCAAATCTGGCTCGATATGCGCCAAGGCCTTGGGTTAGAAAGCTAGGGATGAATCTGGGCTCTCGCCGGGGCAGAAGGAAGTAACTTCCCTTTCTTCTCAGTAAATTCACCAGAACTTTAAGCATTTCCCTCACCGAAAAAACAGTCTCCGCCCTTTAGGATAATGACATATAACTAATTTACTTTTGAGGAGAATTTTGTGCGTAACTCACTAAAGCAACTTGGACGAGGCGCAACCCTATTTGCTGCAACCTCCCTACTAATGGCATCTACTGCTGTGATCCCGGCAGAAGCTGCTAACAAAGCTGGAGCCGCTTGCACAAAAGCGAATGCAAAAACCAAAATTGGTGGAGATGGATATGTTTGCACCAAGAACCCCACGGTTAAAAATGCAAAATTAACTTGGGTTTGGGTTGGCTGTATCGATTCAAACAAGCTTTATCTTGAGTCAAACGCTCGGTTAAAAAACATTACTGAAACGGCTGCTCAAGCAGCAACCATGCTCGATACTGAAATCGCTGCCCTCAAAGCTGCCGCACCTACTGACGAGGCAGAGGCCAAAGTATTTGATCAAAAGGCCGCTGACGCTAAAGCCAAACAAGCATCTGCGCTCCTAGAAGCTAAAGCCAACACTGATAATGCAACGAAAGTTGGAGCAACCACAACAGCTGGAAAGCAGTACACAACTAATGCGGCTACCTGGACTAAAGCAGCACGGAGTTATGAACTTGCGGCAAAGAACTTTGAAAGATCAGCTGCCAGCCTTCGCGACAAGATAGGTGAGGTAGCAAAGAAGGAGAAGCAGAAAGCGAATGTTCTTCAGACCGTTGAAAATACTAAGTCAGAAGTTGCCTCAACTCTCCAAAATAGAAAGCAGGCCTGTAAGCCTGGTCTCTAGACTTTGATTTAGCCAACGATAACTTTACTTGTACTACTCTTTATTGGAATTGTAACCAGGTTAGCTTTCGCTGGTCCAACTTTTACCTCACCGCCCGTTGCAAATTCTGCGCGGTGGTTGGGACAAACCCATTTAGATCCGCTTCTAACTACATTGGTTCCCTCGTGTGTGCAGGAGAGATTTAGCGCTCTATATTCATTTGCACCCTTGCCAACTCTCACCAGAGCAATCTTGAGACCTTGACTATTGGAGAATTGAACGACTCCGCCAACTTTTTTTAGGGCGGGGTTTTTAGAGAGAGTGATCTCTACTTTTCCATTCGCTAGCACCTTAACACCGCTTGCAGCAATAGCTTTTTCAGGTATCAATCCAAGCGTGAGAACTGCCAGGCCACAAAGTACTGCCCGTCTTGATACATCTTTTTCACTATCCATTATCTCCCTTTCAATACCTTTAGAAGGTGAAAACCTATCTGTTTTTTCGCCCCCTTGCCATAGCAACTCTGATCACCTACATATTTCTCAGGAACAATTCAGATGCTAGGTGGGAGTATGACCTGGTTCTCTTCAATCTAGTTGCACTTCTTGCTGCTGCTTCAATTGCACTATCGCCAATTCTTGATGATCCCTTAGGCAGATATGGAGTGATTGGCGCAATCATCGCCTGGGGCGCAGGGTCAATCACTTCATCACTGAACTCTTTCTTTGACATCAAGACGCTGCTGGATCTTGATCTGATAGCCCAGAGCTTCTATGCGCTCTTTTATCCACTGGCAATATTTGGACTTACCAGAGCAATTCGTTTCAAAAGTGTTAGTAAATCCCTTGAGCTACTCGATACTGCAATTATCGCTATCGGATACACCACGATATTAACGGCACTTCTAGTAAGGCCAGCCATGACATCTATTGAGGGAAGTATCTTTGAAGTATTCCTGGCGATTCTCTATCCAGTAGGAGATATTGTCATTTTGGTATTGGTACTTCTCTTAGTTTTAAGGCAGAGAATAAGTTGGCGAAATGGACTAATTCTCATCGGAGCGACCATCTTCTTTCTATCAGACTTCTACTTTCTCTATCAATCCTATTTAGGTAAATATGAATTTGGATCGCTTACTGATGTTGGGTGGCTGATAAGTTTTATCTTTATCTCTGAAGCATTTTGGTTTGCAAGTAATGAAGTACAAGCGCCTCGAAGTTTTAATTCAGCCGTGGCCACAATTGCTCTTCTTGGAAGCTCTACCCTGCTTGCAATTGCTGTATTGCAGCCCTCCTATATCCCGCGGTTTCTAATATTGCCTGCCTTTGTAACCATCGCGCTCTCATTTCTACGAATGGGCGTTGCTATCAATGATGCTCGCAACATGAGTAATGAGCAGATTCTGGCAAGAACCGATGAGCTAACTGGCCTTGCCAATCGGCGCAAATTCATGGTCGATTGCCAAGAGTTTCTTAAAAGCCCAGGCTCGCTACTAATTCTTGATCTAGATGGTTTTAAGGCAGTAAATGACAACTTAGGACATGCAATTGGCGATCAACTCCTAAAGCAAGTTGCAAGCCGCTTCCAAAGAGTTATGCCCTCAGATGCACTGCTAGCTCGCCTAGGCGGTGATGAATTTGGCGCGCTCATTCCAGGAGGCGATGGCATGGAGGTGGCAAAGGCGCTTAAGGCAACTCTTACCTATCCGCTCCACATTAACTCAAAGGAAATCTGCCTCGATGTTTCAATCGGTGAAGCAAGTAATGAGCCAGGCTCAACTGCAGCAGAGCAACTCCTTAGAAGAGCTGATGAGGCGATGTATGAAGCAAAGAGATCAAAGCTTGGCGTGCTCTCTTGGCATGATCAATTAGGCACATCCGGCTCTAGGTTGTAAATTTCGCCAGGTCAGAAATATCCAACCAATAAGCCCTAAAAGGCTTAACAACAAGAGGTGAGATTCACAAGCCCCTAGCTAAGGAGGTTCCCTAATTGGCAGAGAAGTTCAACAATAAAGTTCTAATCCTGGGAGCAGGATCAGTTTCCCAATCAGTATTACCCCTTCTAATTGAGCATCTAGTTGATGCAAAACAAATCACCATTATGGACCAGCGAGATAATCGCTTGAGAGTAAAAGGTGCGCTGGATAAAGGCGCTACTTATATCCAAGATCAGATAACGCAAGATAATCTTGATAGTCAATTAAAAAAGTATTTAAGTGCCGGAGACTTTCTCCTTGATTTAGCATGGAATATCGATGCCAATACAATTCTAAATTGGTGCCATGACAATGGAGTTCTCTATTTAAACACCTCAGTTGAGGAGTGGGACCCTTATGCAGGAGGGGCTAATAAACATCCGCTAGAGAGAACTCTCTACTACCGCCATATGCGTATGCGCGAGATGAAATCAAAGTGGAACAAAGTTGGAGCAACGGCCATTGTTGAACACGGCGCAAATCCTGGACTTGTCTCGCATCTAGTGAAGAAATCCATGGTTGATATTGCAACCCTTGCCCTTAAAGAATCGAAAGCAGCAGCTGGGGTAGAAAGCGCCCTAACTGATGAGCGTTATAACGATCTTGCTCACCTGCTTGGAGTTAAAGTAATTCATATCTCTGAGCGCGATACCCAAGTAACAAACAAGCCTAAACAATGGGGCGAATTTGTAAACACCTGGTCAGTTGAGGGTTTTTATGAGGAGGGCATTGCTCCAGCAGAACTAGGTTGGGGAACTCACGAAAAAACACTTCCGCTAAATGCCTATGAACATCAAAGCGGACCTAAGAATCAAATTGCAATTGCACAACCTGGAGCAACAACTTGGGTTCGCTCCTGGGTGCCAAATTTTGAAATCCATGGCATGGTAATTCGCCACGGCGAAGCATTTACAATCTCGGATCACTTAACCGTTTGGGATGGATCCAAGGCTCTCTATCGCCCAACAGTTCACTATGCCTACTGCCCCACAAATGAAGCTATTGCTTCCATGAAAGAACTTGAGATGCGCTCTTGGGATCTTCATAAGAATCAGAGAATTATGAATGATGAGATCACAGATGGTGATGATCGTCTAGGGGTATTACTGATGGGCCATCCCTATAAAGCTTGGTGGACTGGATCACTACTTAGCATCCATGAATCAAGAAAGTTGATTCCTGATCAATCAGCAACAACAGTTCAAGTTGCCTCTGCAGTTTATGCAGCTGTTGCTTGGGCGATGAAAAATCCTGATAAAGGCTTACTGGTTCCTGATGAACTTCCATGGCGAGAAGTACTTAGCTATGCCGAGAAGTACTGGGGTGGAATTCACTCCGAGGCCAGTAATTGGGATCCTTTGATGAATCGAAAAGATTTATTTGAAGGCTGGAATGGCAAGAAAGTTGATACTAGCGATCCTTGGCAGTTCTCTAACTTCCTGGTTTAGTAGTTATGGCTTGAGTGGTTTAGCAGCTTTGATTTCCTCTAAGCGCGCTAGCGACTCAAGCCTTTCTGCTGCATGATTAACTATTGGCTTTGGATAGCCATGTTTATATCCCAATTCAGAGTCCCAGGGCTCATGAACTTCCTCGCCCTTCAAATGAGCTAGCTCGGGAATGTATTTCTTAATATAAATTCCTTCGGGATCAAATCTTTTTCCCTGCTCAATTGGATTAAAGACGCGGTAATACGGCGAGGCATCGGTGCCGCAGCCCGCGGTCCACTGCCAGCCATGTGAATTCGATGCCACATCATTATCAATTAGGTATTTCATAAAGAAATTAGCGCCATGTTGCCACTCAATGTGAAGGTCTTTGACTAAGAATGAAGCGACTACCATTCGGGTTCTGTTATGCATCCATCCTTCTTTAACTAATTGGCGCATGGCTGCATCAACAAATGGATATCCAGTTTTCCCACTAGCCCAGGCTTCAAAGTTCTTTCCAGGTTTTTCATAACGCATTTTTTTGTATTTGGGATCGTAATAATCACGACTAGTGTGAGGATTATTGTGAAGCACATCGGCATAAAACTCGCGCCAAGCTATCTCTTTACGATAAACCTCGTGGCCTTTTGATTGGCCAAGGGCAGCAAGAATTGTGCGCGGATGAATCTCTCCCCAACGTAAATGTGGACTCAAACGACTTGTACCTTCAATGCCAGGAATATTTCGTGCATCACCATAATCATCCGCAGCCTTTTTCAAGAATGTCTTAAAACGAGTGAGGGCTGCTTTCTCTCCAGCTTCTTGATTCATAACACCATCAGGTGTTTCCCATTGCGGCAATTGCTGATCGCCTTTCTTTGGAGATACCCAATTTGGATTCTTCGGCGCTGCGACTGGAGCGCGCCAACCGTGGGCTAACCATGCGCGGTAAAAAGGCGTGTAAACTCGATAGTTAGTTCCATCATCTTTTCTTACTCTTCCTGGCGCAACTGCGTAGCCACTTCCTAATTGCTGTAATTCAATACCAGCTGCCTTGAGTTCTTGATCGCGTGCTTCGCCATATGGAGCAAAAGGAAAGGCGGAGTGAACGGAGTTGACTTTGTAGCGCTGCATTAAATCTTTGATAACGTCGACGGGCTTTCCGTTGATAACAAATAAATTGCCATCTAAAGTCTCATTAAGCGCGTAAAGCGAAGCAGAGAGATATGCCCTGCGATGAGGACCCGCACTTTCTGAAATTTCGTCGTCCAAAATGAATAATGGAATTACTTCATCGGCATCATCGAGCGCTGCAAGTAGAGCTGGATTATCAGAAAGTCGAAGATCTCTTCTAAACCAGAAAATCGCCCTCTTGCTCATGACGCAATTCAACTAGTTAGACCATACCAATGCAACAGAAGCCTTAATTCACCTAGTAGATTCGGGTTATAAATTCCAGAACGACCGAGGAAACCACAGATGAATAAGCTTCTCACAGCACTTTTATCCGTAATTGCATTGCTTCTCACTGGAATTCCAGCGCTGGCAGCGCCCGACTCAATCAAACTCACCGTCCACTATCAACGCCCTGGGGGAGATTACAACGGTTGGAATCTTTGGATTTGGAAGAACTCAGATAACAACTCTCTCGATACTCCAATTTCTCAGACTGGAGTTAAATTCACTGACACTGATGATTTCGGCAAGGTAGTGACTGTCAATATTGATGGTATGAAGAACTTTAAAGATCTTGGGATCATTGTTCGGCTCAACGATTGGGCTGCTAAAGATGTCAATGACGATCGATTCATTACAGAATTCGATGCGAATGGAAATGCGGAAATATGGCTAGTACAAAACGAGAAGACTATTTATACAAAGAAACCCACAATCGAGATGAAGATTTCGTCAGCCTCTTTTGAAACTTCTGATGAAGTGAGAGTCGAACTGAATAAGAGATTTAAACCGCTTGCTGGCTCTTCAAATGGATTCACAATTACCGGTGGTTTAACTGTGGTGAGCGCTCGAACTGAGAACCCAAATCTGCCTGAGGACAATGAGTTAATTCTTATACTTAACGGCAAGATATCGATAACTGAGCGATACAAGATTTCGCACACATCTTTCGGTTCAGCTGATATTGCACTTGGCAATTTGATTTCATCTGAGGAATTTGAACGAAAGTACACATACAAAGGCGATGACCTCGGCAATACTTACAATAAAGAGTCCACCTCTTTTAAGCTCTGGGCTCCCACGGCAACGAAAGTTGAGTTACTAACCTTCACTTCACCCACTTCAGGAATCAAGAGTAGCTATCCAATGAAGACGGATTTACAAGGTACCTGGGTTTATACCCTCGATGGCAATCAAGATGGATTGATTTATACCTATAACGTGGAGGTTTACGGCTCAGAGAATGAAGCGGTTGATCCGTACGCGCGCGCTGCTATCGCTAACGGAAAACGGAGCGTTGTCGTCGATCTCGAGAGTACCAACCCCAAAGGATGGAGTAAGGAGAAGCCTAATTTCACTGGAAAACCAACTGATGCGGTGATTTATGAGCTGCATGTTCGGGATTTATCTATGGATAAGTCTGCGCCTTTCCCAAAATCAGCACGCGGTAAATATTCAGGACTTACTTTTTCAAATCTCAAAAGCTCAAATGGACAACCAGTAGGTGTAGCTGCAATCAAAGATCTTGGTATCACCCATCTTCAATTACTTCCAATCTACGATTACGCCTCAGTTGATGAACTGAAACCCATTTTTAACTGGGGGTATGACCCACTCAATTACAACGTTCCTGAAGGTTCATACTCAAGTAATCCGAATAATCCAAAGACGCGCATCACAGAACTGAAGAGTGCTATCCAGGCCTTGCATGGCCAAGGCATTCGCGTAATCATGGATGTGGTCTACAACCATGTCTTTGATGCTTCCACTTTTAGTCAAAGTAAAATCATTCCTGGCTATTGGTTCCGAACCGATTCCGATGGGCGCTTAACGAGCGCCTCAGGTTGTGGCAATGACTCTGCATCAGAACGAGCCATGGTTCGCAAATTCATTGTGGACTCCGTTAAATATTGGGCATCTGAATACAACATCAGCGGATTCCGTTTTGATTTGATGGGCCTTCATGACATTGAGACAATGCAAGAAGTTCGCAAAGAGCTTTCGGCAATCGACCCAACCATCATCATTATCGGAGAAGGTTGGAATATGGGAACTCACCCAATTGAGATTCGCTCCAATCAGAGCAATATCCAGAAGCTCGATGGAATCGCAGTATTTAATGATCAGATCAGAGATGGCATTAAAGGATCTGTATTCACAGCATCAGATAAGGGCTTTGCGACGGGTACTTTTGGAAAGAAGAACAATGTGATGGCGGGAATCGTTGGAAACACAGATTTTGCATCAGATATCCTTCCAGCATTTACCACGCTCTCCCCCGCTCAATCTGTCAATTATGTGGAAGCACACGACAACAACACTTTAGAAGATAAGTTAAGGCTAAGTCTCTCTACAAAGAATAGTTCGACAATCGCTTCCTACCATCGTCTTGCGAGCGCAATACCGCTGCTTGCCCAAGGGATTCCATTTATCCACGCTGGTCAAGAGTTCCAAAGATCCAAGAATGGTGACTCAAACTCATATCAGTCTGGCGATGAAATTAACTCTTTGAAGTGGAATCTCATTTCAAAGAATGCGGTCACCCGTAATTATTTCAAAGGACTACTTAATCTCAGGGCAAAACATTCTGCATTTAGGATTTCTTCTACCGCAGAGTTAAAATCTCACTTCAACTTTATCAAGACTCCAGACGAAGCAATTGCTTACACAATAAAAGGTGGCGCTCTCAAGGATTCCTGGAATACCATTGTGGTGATTCATAATGCCAAGCTTGCGAATATGAAGGTTACTTTGCCTTCTCAAGGTGATTGGAACGTGGTTGTGGAAGGAAACAAAGCTGGTACCAAAGTCCTGCGCACCATCAGAAACGCTAATCTCGTAGAAATCAAACCCCTCTCAACCATGGTTCTTTACTCAAAGCAGCCATAGATATAATGATCTCGTGACGAACTACATTCGAAAATATCAAGTACGTGGAATTCCTGGCTATGTCAATCGAATTAGTTTTGATCAAACAATTGTCGACTACTGGAGTCCAGTAGGAGGAAGTGATCATCTGTTACTTGCACATGATGGCCAGAATATTTTTGATCGAAAAAAAGCAACTTTCACTTACACCTGGAAACTTGCCCAGAATGCGATTCGAGTTGCGGAAGAAGAAGGAAAGATAGCCCCTCTAATCATTGGCGTTTTTCATAGCTCTTCTTCGGTTGACCCAGATGGTCGAGTTAAAGACTTAACCCCGGAAGATGCGTTCCGAGAAGGCGTCAAAGCAGCAATGCCAACTCAACTTAATGTCGAACAACTTCATGGCAACAAGTACCTTGAAAAGATTTTCAACGTCATTGCACCAGAGCTTATTGAAGAAACCAGAAGCTCCGTAACTCCTGATGCCACTGCCATGATCGGATCTTCTATGGGAGGACTTGCGACACTCTATTCTGCAATCCGTTTCAAGGAAAGGTTTCATACCGCTCTGGCTCTGTCTCCACATTGGCCTCTTGGAGGAGATCCACTTGTTGATTGGATGATCAATAAACTTCCAAATCAAGATCACTTTAGGATTTGGATGAGTCGTGGAACTAAGGGGCTTGATGCATCATATAAACCTTTTCAAGACCGAGCTGACGCTTTAATGCGAAAACTCGGTTGGGACGAAAGCAGTTTTAGAAGCAAGGTATATCACCGAACTGCACACAATGAGAGATCTTGGGCAAGTTACGTCAACGAACCCTTGCGTTTTTGGCTTAGTAATTAATCTTAAATTCTCGAATTTTAGAATAAACAATTTCGCTCTTCTGATTGCGAGCAATTGCAATTACTTCAATAATTGTTCCTGATTTATATTTTCTTGGTGGAAGAAATACTCTATAGAGCCCTCCTTCAACTTCATCGCTCTTAAATGTACGGCGATCTGCAGTTCCAATGTTGCTCCACTTAGAGCCTCCCTTCACTCGCACCTGGAAATTAACTTCCACAAATTCATCTCCTGGAACGGTGGCTTGAAGGGATAGCCAATTGGGCGTTGCAAAGTCATAGTTAATCTTTGACAAATTAACGGCCAACTTCGCCGAAGACTCAAAAGGTGTTGTCGCTTTCAGAATCACGGTCGAGATTGCAGGAAGGGTCACCGAGACTTTCTTGCCAGACGTTGAAAAACTCGCCTTGGGGCCATAAATCTGTTCCCATGAGGATTGGATGGAAACAGGGGCATCCAAGCTGTCGGATTCGTTACCTGAATTCAAAACTACTAGGTATTCCTGACCATCAAGATAGCGTGAGAAGGCGATTGAATTCCTCGAAGTAGCGCGCAGTTGTTGCGTTCCTTTTCGCAAAGCAGGATTTTGGGCAATCAGTTTGTTGATTTCGGTAATTTGGAGTTGCAATGGATTTACAACATCAAAGGCGCTCTTTGTACCTATAGGTGTAGAGCCGATTCGAATTTCATCTTGCCATTCCAAAACTCCAGTGGGAAACATATCTTGTCGCGCAGCCTTATCCCCGCCTGTTCCAACCATTCCTTTCTCATCTCCATAATAAAGAACTGGAGCACCTCGAGAAAAGAAGAGAACTTCGTTTGCTAACTTTGAACGTCGCAGCGTTAAATCATCATCTCCATACGTCGCAGAATGAATAAAGTATCCAACGCGACCCATATCGTGATTTCCAAGAAATGTGGGAATTCCATAAACTGATTGAGTTGAAGTTGTGTAAAGATCATCTTGGTTGAATAGATCAACTAATCTTGGGATTTGACCATCAGTACGTGCAAATGCAAGTCCATATCTTTGAAAACCAAAATCTAAGACGCTAGGGAATGACTGTTCGTGAACAAAGGTCGAGAGCAAATAAGGATTAGCGTCATATACCTCTCCAAAAATAGCGAAGTCTATCTTGCCTGCTTTCTTCGCAGTCTCCATAACTTTCGGGATAAAGACGTTCCAGAATTCAGGATTAACATGCTTAGCGGTATCAATACGATAGCCATCAATATCAAACTTAGTTATCCAGCTGGACCATAACTTGATCATTCCATCAACCACTTCGGGTTTCTCTGTGAATAAATCATCGAGACCAAAGAAGTCACCATAAATGCTCGATTCACCCGAAAAAGTTGAGTCACCACGGTTGTGATAATTGGTGAGGTCATTAAGAAATGCTGGTTTTTTGATGGATTTATTCGCTTTTGAAACTACTGGAGGTCTCGGGAAAGACTTCTTGGCATCCAACTTTGGAAAGTTTTTCTTTCCTATGAATTTAGAGAGATCAAAGCTCTTACCTTGAGCGTCGTTATAGGGAGCCATACCAAGTGATACATAGTTATACATACCATAAGAATTCTGAATAATGTCGCCCGTATGGTTTGCAACAATATCAACGATGACTTTCAAACCTAATTCATGTGCTTTAGTTACCATGGCTTTAAATTCTGCTTCGGTGCCAAGATGTGGATCTACTGTCGTGAAATCAGTTCCCCAGTAACCGTGATAGGCGCCAGACCCAATTTGAATCCAATTCTGAACCACAGGAGGAGTTATCCAAATCGAAGTAAATCCAAGTTCCTTAATGTAGGAAAGCCTTGAGGTAAGGCCTACAAAATCTCCCCCGTGAAAATATCCAATATCTTTTTTATCTAAACCATTTACTTCTACCCCGCCCGGAATTTCTGCATTATCGTTTCTTAAATCCCCATTTTCAAAACGATCGGTCATGATGAAATAAATAGAATCATTTGCAAGCGCACCCCGAGCTATTGCTTTAAATACGGGAAGGGTTTCTGCGTTGCTTTTAGGAATAATGGGCAGAAGAGCTGCACCTGCCAGCATTGCAGAAAATCCTGCAAGTAAAACGTTTAGCTTAATTGCCAAATTCCACCTACAGCTTCGCGAGAATTAATCTTGAGCGTGCTACCTTTTAATGAAGGACCAAAAAGACTTTTCTTGATGGTGAATCCATAGGGTTTGAGATCAATCTCTTTCTTAACACCTTTTCTCGAAACAAACACTAAGAGAGACTCTTTGGCAGATTCGCGTAAAAATGCCACGGAATCTTTGCTGATATCAATCCAACGGATTCCACCATAAGCCAGCGCATGGCTTGTTTTTCTCAACTTAATCAGTTCCATATAGTCGAAGAGCAGTTCACTATTCCACGTATCGGGTCGCTCCCAATTGATTGTACGACGCCCGTTTTCGCCCCAATAACCTTCAAGTCCGATTTCATCACCTGCAAAAACCGATGGAACACCGGGGTAAGAAATCAAGAGCGTTGCTCCGGCGATGTTCCTGTAGCGATCGCCTCCGACAACGGTATGGAAACGCGCGCGATCATGAGAACCAAGCAACACCATACTGGCCATGAGTGAACGCCAAGGAATTCCTGCAGCAAATTCCCGCATCATCTCGGCCATAGCCTGGCCATCAATCTGTGGCAGTGGAGCAGGCATTCCAAAAGAATCCCGCAACTTCTCGTCGGCTTCATTCATCCAATACCAAATAGGTTTGGTGAAGCCGTTGTAATTCATCGTCCCATGCCAACCAAACCCATCGAGGTCATCAGCAAAGAAATCTGCGTTCTCTGCAACTAGCCAAGCATCAGGATTTGCTTCATCCATGGCGCCACGAATGCTCTGGGCAATCTCCTTATTGAAGTTATCTCCGTAATAACGACCAGTCATATTTCCAACATCAATACGCCAGCCCGACATACCGAAGGGTTCTTTTAGCCAGCGTTGAACGATGGAATTCTTACTTCCCCACATCAAGTCCCGTAGGCGTTGAGAATTAAAATTGAGTTTAGGCAGACTCTCGACATTCCACCAGCCCACATATCCCCACTTACTTTTCTTAGTCCAATAGAAGAACTCTTGAGTGTCGCTCTCTTTGTTCTGCAATGCTTTTTGTATCCAGGGATGTCCTAAACCACAATGATTTGTAGTGAGATCACTCATTAAGCGAATACTTCTTTTCGACGCTGCTTTACGTAATGAGATGAGATCTTTATCCCCACCAAGAAGTGGATCTGCTTCCTCAAAGGATGAAGCGTCGTAGCGGTGATTACTCCTACTAGCAAAGATCGGCGTGAAGTAGATCGCATTAATTCCAAGAGATGTGAGGTGATTTAATTTCTCTTCTACGCCCCGGAAATCTCCTCCATAGAATTCTTGCGAGACTTCCCGTTGATTAAGAGCTGGAATATCGGTCCACTTACGTGGAATAGCCCATTCTGGAAGGGTTCGAGCTACGCCAGATTTTGCGAATCGATCGGGGAAAATTTGGTAGAAAACTGCTTTCCGGAGCCAATCGGGTGCATCAGTTCGAGCCACAATTTTGAAATCAAAGTGGTCGACTACATCGCGTGGAAAAACTCCAGCTGCATTAAGCCATCGAAAATTTCTACCATCACGAAGAAGGAATCGATAGTTCGTGCTTGGGCTTACAATCTCAACTTTAACTTGCCACCATTGCTCAACTTTTGTTCTCTTTGATTTCTTAAGTGGATAGGTAACTGGTTCGCCATCTTGCAGTATTCGAACAAATACTTTTTCAACTTTATCCTTCCTTGGAATGCGCACCTTGAGAGTGACTTTCTCTCCGAATTGTGGTGCGCGATTACTTACATAGAGTTCGCTGCCATCATGATGCGGGAAGGTCACTGATTAACCCTTGAGTGATCCAGCAGTGAGTCCTGAGACTACAAATTTCTGGAGCCAGATAAATAGAATCATCACAGGAAGAGTTGCGATAAGTGCGCCTGCAGCGAACGCTCCCCAATTCTCCTGGAAATCTGTTTCGATAAATTGGCGCATACCAACCGCGAGCGTAATTGCTTCTTGATTTCCACCCAAAATAACCGCTGTCAAGAGAAACTCATTCATCGTTCCAATAAATGACAGTAACGCCACCACCGCAAGCATCGGAAGAGCGAGCGGAAGAATGATTCTTACGTAGATCTGACCGTGGGATGCGCCATCTATCTTCGCTGATTCATCTATTTCAGATGGAATGGAATCAAAAAATCCCTTGAGCATCCAGGCATTAATGCCGAGCGCTCCACCTGCAAAAATCACGAGCAATGCAATCGGGCTTCCAAAATCCATAAATGGAATTGATTCACGTAGATCAGCAAGGATGACATAGAACGCGGTTACTGCAAGAAGTTGCGGGAACATCTGGATAATCAGGATAGTCATCAGTGTTGTTTTGCGACCGCGATAGCGGAAGCGGCTCAAGGCATATGCAGCTGTAGCGCCGATAGCGAGCTGAAGAACTGCGTTTATCGATGCAATCATCACTGAGTTGCGCATCCATAGCCAGTAAGGCTGATCTGGATTGCTCCATAAAGCTCGGTAGTTACCAAAACCGGGATATTGCGGAATCAAACTCTGGGTGTTGATCTTTCCGAGTTCATCAAAAGATGCAGATGCCATCCAAATTAGAGGAAATAGGGCAAATGCAATGGCAAGTAGTGCGATGAAATGGCGCCAGGCAAGTACTCGTACCCACTTCTGGAATGTCATCTTCTTTTGACGGACGAGAACTTGGCTACTCAATTTATGTTCTCCATCTGCTTAGAACGCCTGAAGGCTTGGATAGAAATTACCGCAACAATAAGGAAGTTAATAAACGAGACTGCGCTAGCTAAACCATAATCTCGCCCTTTACCAGCGGTAAATGCCAAGTTATACGTGTATGAAATCAAGATATCGGTATATCCGGCAACACCACCCGAGTCATACATAACCGGGCCGCCACCAGTCAGAAGATAAATGGAACCAAAATTACTGAAGTTATATGCATATGAAGCGATTAAGAGTGGAGTTAGCGCAATTACCACAAGAGGTAGTTTGATATTCCAAAAAACTTGTCGTGGCGATGCTCCATCAACTTCGGATGCTTCGACAACTTCAGGAGATAGAGCTTGAATAGCTCCGGTTGCAATTAGGAACATATATGGCGTTCCTGCCCACACTTGAACGAGAACAACTGCGACTTTCGCCCACCACGGATCGCTGAGCCACGGAACTGTTCCCGGCAACAATTTATTTACAATTCCATATGATTCATTGAGCATGCCCTTCCAAGTGAGGATTGAGAGCACGCCAGGCATGGCATAAGGAACAATCAAAAGAATTCGATAAAGTTTTTTCGGTTTAATCTTTGGATGATTGATTGTGAGAGCTAAGAAGAGGCCGAGGAAGAAGGTAATAATCACTACTAAGAAAGGGTAAACAAAAGTCCAGATAAGAACTTTCACAAGTGGCGTGCGATAGCGCTCATCGCCGATAACTCGCTCCAGATTTTTGAGGCCGATGCGCGCGGTCCATCCTGGCTCAAGCTCTGTGCCATCGGCTCCAGCAAATGAACCTTCGCTATTTGGTTTATAGATTTCACCCGTAAGCAGGTTCTCTACAAAATCTCCTGCGGCGTCATAACGGAGAGTTGGGGTAATTCGCTCGACGTTGGTGAAATCAGCGACTCGGTACTTAACATTTTCTTGCAGGCCCGGAACAAAATAATTGCTGTATTGCTCTAGCACCGTCGCGATCTCTTCATCAGTCAAGAAGGTATAGCCTTCAACACCTTGGAGATTTCCATCGGCATCAACGCTCCAAGAATTCGATGGGAGTTGCTTAAAGCTCTTATCTGTTCCCGCATAAATATTCCCATCGCTCTCCTTGATAAGAAGCACGATTGTGCCTTCAGGGGCTTTAGCGATACGCATGGAAAGGATTGAGTCATCACCGACTGGTTCCAAAGAATTTGAGATGATGGAATCAATCGCTGATTGCTTATTCATCTCATGACCAACTGAAAAGTTAGTGAATGCGATGTAGCCGGTATAAATCGCAGGATAAATCTGGAAAGCAACAAGTAGAAGTGCGCCAGGAACTATGTATTTTGCCGCAACAAACTTGCTGCTTAAGAAGATGTAATCAAGAATTAAGGTTGAGATTGCTAGGTAGGCGGCATAAAGAAGACGGCCATCAACAATAAGTATTGGGACTGACCAGAGCGCAAACGCATTAACTCCACCAAGCAAGAAAATCTTGATGAATAAGCCTGGGAGCTTATGTGAATTCTTGATTTTCATATCTTCTATCTTCGCCTGACGCTAAATTGAAAGTATGGGGGCGCCGATTGACGCCCCCATATTTTTTCCTACTACTGTCTAACTAATCAACTACCAATTGTTTTCTTGATAGTTGCTGCCGCTGTTGTGAACGCAGCGCCCGCAGTGGACTTGCCATCTGCAACCGCATTAAGTGCGTTCTCCCAAGCGCCCCAGACTGAACCCATCTGAGGAACGTTTGGCATTGGCTGCGCTGCAGCAGAGAATGATGCAAAGCCAGCGAGTTCAGCATTTGCCTTTACTGCTGGATCTGCAGCTGCTTCAAGGTTTGCAGGCTGCTTGCCTGAAGATTTGAACCAAGCAAGACCGAAGTCCTTACCGCTGGCATATCCATTAAGGAATGAACGTGCGGTTACTTTGTTCTTTGCATACTTGGAAAGATAGAACGCGTTAACGCCAAGGAATGGAGCCGATGCGTACTTTCCTGAAGGGAAAGGAACAATCGAGTACTTAACCTTGGTCTGCTTCTTTAGATCTGCAATATCCCAAGGACCCATAATTACGTATGGAGCGCGTCCACCGTAGAATTCAGCGAAGCCCCATGCTGCATCTTTGCTGAGTACGCCACTCTTGTAGTACTCATCTAGTTTGCTTGCATTTGCTTGGAACTGCTTTCCACCCAAGATGTCCTTAAGGTTATAGCTCTTTCCATTCCACTTGAAGATATATCCACCCAGAGCGGTGAATAGTGGATAGGAGTGATATGTCGCTCCTTTTGGAAGTTCTAGACATACTTTGAAGCCTTTGACAGCAGCTTTTGCAGCAGCACAATTTGTTTCAAGTTCATCAAGAGTCTTTGGAGCTTTCGCAAGTTCTGTGTTGACGACAAGCGCAACGTTTTCTACGTCGACTGGAACGCCCCACTTAAGACCTTTATAAGTAATTGCATCTATAGTTGAAGATGCGTAGTTTTCTACAGAGAGATTGCTTACGCGATCGACAACACCGGAAGCTGCCAGGCCACCGAGCCAGTCATGCGGAGCAATCACTACGTCAGGACCAAGTCCTTTTGGTCCGGCAGTAATTAATTCATCACGAACGGTTCCGAAATCTTTAACTACAACAGTTGCAGTTACGCCATTTGCTTGTGCCCAAGGCGCGATAGCGGTTCTTACCGTTGGTGCTTTACCTGAGTCTGCCCAGATCACGAAATTCTTTGTCGCAGCTTGCGCTGGAGCAATGAGTGTCGAGATTCCAAGAGCGAGAGCTGTTAGGGCGCCATATACGCCAAAACGCTTTTTATTCATTTGTTTTTCCTCCATGGAAGTATCTACAGCGAGGGGCTGCAGAGAAGGCAATTCCAGCCCTAAGCGCATAGCCCGTCAAGGCAGAATGGCCCTATCTGCAAGCTATCTTGGGGGGGGTTACTTATTTGTTATAAAGGACTTGGCTTTACAGGCTAATTTTCAGACTAGAGATGAAGCCCTGAAACGCTCTCATCCCAGCCCTTAACATCTTCAGGTCTTCTTGGGGCCTTGCCGACATATCTAGCAGATGGCCTAATTAAGCGACCAGTTCTCTTCTGCTCCAAGATGTGCGCCGACCATCCAGCAGTTCTTGCTGAAG